>Charlie_p2__coassemble_1452_pt1 | contig 20974 bp, 22 predicted proteins | sample Charlie_p2__metabat2_low_PE_014 | metagenome-assembled genome bin Charlie_p2
ATCTGATATTATATCTTCGAGATTGAGAAAAAAATAATTTAAGGAGAAACAATGAAAAAAAAGGAAACACTTTTAGCAACAGCATTTTTAATGCCTGCTTTAACTATTTTTACAATTTTTATTTTTTATCCCATTTGTAAAACTTTCTATTTGAGTTTTTTTGAATGGAACATGATCAGTAAAAATAAAAAATTTATAGGATTGGAAAACTATATAGAGATTTTAACTGAAAATAGCGTTCATAAATCTTTAATAAACACATTTATATATATCGGACTGCTAATAGTATTTAATTTTATACTTCCATATGTTATAGCATATATTTTAGCTTTTCTAGTAAATAGATTTAAAGGATTTTATAGGACTATGTTTTTCTTTCCTAGCATAATATCATTGGTTGTAGCATCTCTTGTTTTTGTATGGGTATTTAACCCTATGATTGGACCAATATCAAAGTTTTATGAATTTTTTAATTTGAAACCTCAATTCTGGCTGAAAACTAATGGATTAGTAATGGTTTTAATAACTCTTATAACTGCTTGAAAAATTTTTGGTTACAATTTAATTCTACTTTTAGCAGGGATACTTGAAGTACCAACTGAACTTATAGAAAATGCTAAACTTGATAAAGTTTCAAATTTGCAGATTTTTCTATATATAGTTATCCCTATGACATCATCAACAGCTCTATATGTTATTGTTATGACTATTGTTTATGGATTACAGCAAGTATTTGTTCCTATAAATGTTCTGACTCAGGGAGGACCAAACAACGGAAGTACAAATCTTGTGTATAGTATCTATCAATATGCATTTACATTTTTCCAAACAGGAAGAGCTTCAGCACTTTCAATTATAACAATGCTTTTCTTCTTTATATTAATCTCTATAAAGATTAAAGTTTTAGAAAAAGGAGTTTATTATGAAAATTAAAGAGAGTAAGTGGCATATTTTATTTTTAATTATAATAGGAATACAAATTTTTCCACTTATATATATGCTATCAATATCTTTTAAAAGTATGGATCAAATTTTCTCAGATCCATTAAGTCTAATACCCAAAGTTATAACTTTTAGAAACTATGCTTATATATTCAAAAATGTAGAGATTTTAAGATATATATGGAATACATTTCTTATATCTGCAGCAATAACTTTTGGAAAAATAATCACAAGTATTTTAGCTGGATATGTGCTAGCTTTTAAAAATTTTAAAGGTAAAAAAATCTTAATTTTTCTAATTTTAGGAACTTTATTTGTACCTTTCACAGTTACTATGATACCCAATTATCTTATGATATCTGAAATAGGTCTTTTAAATTCAAGTTTAGGTGTTATTCTTCCTCAACTAGCAGATGGAATGGGAATATTTATGATTATCCAAAATATGAAAGGGATTCCTAAATCTATACTTGAAGTTGCAAGATTAGATAAAATAAAAGAAACTAGAGTTCTGTATCATATTATTTTGCCAATGATTAAAAACTCTATTATATCTATGGGTATATTATTCTTTATAAACTCATGGAATGAGTATTTTTGGCCTTTATTAGTCTTAAGTGAAAAGAAAAACTATACTCTATCTTTAGCACTTCAAATGTTTATAAGCTCTGAAGGTGGAAATGACTGGGGTATAACAATGGCTATTGCAGCATTAACAATTATCTTTCCAATTGTTATGTATGCATTCTTCCAGAAAAAAATAATGACAAGTTTTGTAAAATCAGGAGTAAAGGGATAGGTAAATATGAAAGAGATAAAATTTAAAAATGTATCAAAAAGTTATGGAGATACTAAAATTGTAAATAGTTTAGATTTAACAATAAAAGCGGGAGAAAGATTGGTCTTATTGGGACCATCTGGATGTGGAAAAAGTACAACTTTAAGAATGATAGCTGGCTTAGAAGATATAACTTCAGGAGATATATTCTTTGGAGATAAAAGAATCAATGATGTGGAGGCTGGAGATAGAGATATCGCTATGGTTTTTCAAAACTATGCACTTTACCCTCATCTTACAGTATGGGATAATATAACTTTTGGCTTAAAAATGAATGGTATAAAAAAAGAGGATATTGAAAAAAGAACAACAGAAGTAATTAAGATATTAAATTTACAAGGTTTGGAAAAAAGATATCCAAAGGAGTTATCAGGTGGACAAAGACAAAGGGTTGCTCTAGGTAGAGCTGCCGTAAAAAATTCTGACTTCTTCTTATTGGATGAACCCTTATCAAATTTGGATGTTCAACTTAGAAACTCCTCTAGAGAAGAACTTATAAAATTGCATGAAATAAATAGACCTACATTTATCTATGTTACTCATGATCAAATTGAGGCTATGACAATAGGTCATAGAATAGCGATTCTAAATAGAGGAGATTTACAACAAATAGATACGCCTGAAGAGGTTTATAATAATCCAGCTAATATATTTGTAGCAAAATTTATTGGAACACCTCCTATGAATATTTTAACAAGTAAGGTGGCAGATGGAAAAATCTATATCAATGGAAATTATATAGCCAATAATAAAAATACTATTCCTAATTTGAATGGCAGAAATCTAATATATCTTGGAATTAGACCTGAGCATATCTCAGTCTACACAGAAAACTCTATAGGCAGAGTTCAAGGAGAGGTTACAAGAGTAGAAAACTATGGAAATCAGAAGTGTGTTTCAGTCACTATTGGAAGTGAAAGCCTTAAAGCATCAATAAAAAATGAACAGGATATAAAAAAACATCAAAAAATTTATTTAGAAATAGATATTACAAAGTGTAGTTATTTTGATATTAAAACAGAAAAAAATTTAAAATTGGAGGGATAATCTTGAAGAAAAATATTTTAAAAGGTATTGTTTTAGGGAGTTTATTTTTAGCAGGATGTGGAAAAGAGGAAAAAGTTGCTGTATCAAATAAACCAATAGAGATTGAATATTGGCATGTGGCGTCTGAAAGTTTTGGTGGAAGCACTATCAAGGAACTTATTAAAAACTTTAATGATAAGAACTCAGATATAAAAGTTATTGAAAAATTTAATCCAGACATGTATAAGGGATTAACACAAAATTTACAAGTGGCAGTAGCTGCTAGAAAAAAACCCGCTATTGTTCAAATGGGATATTCATATTTAAACTACGCAAATGATAACTTTAATTATGTAACGGCTCAAGAGATAGTCGAAAAATATTTCCCTGAAGATCAAAGTTATTTAAGCAATAATTTTTTACCAAATATACTAGAACTTGGACAAGTTAATGGAAAACAAGTTGGAATCCCATATTCGATCAGTAACCCCATTATGTATATTAATTCCGATCTTTTTAAAGAGGCTGGAATAGATATTACAAATACTCCTAAAGATTGGGATACCGTTAGAAAATATTCTGAAATAATAAAAGAGAAAACAGGAAACATGGGATTATTTGTTCAAGAATATGCAGATAACTGGGCTCAACAAGCTTTAATTGAAGGAAATGGAGGTAAAATTTTAGTTGAGAAAGATGGAAAAACTATTCCAACATTTGCCTCTAAAGAGTCATTTGAGGCTTATCAATATCTAGCGGATATGGTTCAGGACAATATAGCTTTACATGCCTCTAACGATGAGGGATTTCAAACATTTTTAAATGGTAAGCTTGGAATGGTAATAACTACAATTGGAAAAAGAGATAACTTTGAATCAACAGCTAAATTTAAAATAGTGGGAGAGAAATTTCCTATATTTGAAGGGAAAGAGAGAAAGTTACCAGCTGGAGGAAATATGTTGATGGTCATGACAGATAATCCTGAGGAACAAAAAGCTTCTTGGAGATTTATGAAATACCTACTAGAGGAGGAAGCATCTGAAAAATGGACTAAAGGAACAGGTTATCTACCATCGGCTATTCAAGATGAAAATAGTGAAATCGCAAAATTTTTAAATGAAAATCAACTTATGAGTGTAGCTAGTGAGCAATTAAAAGACATGGGAAAATGGGCTAGTTTTTCAGGAAGTAATGCACTTCAGGCTGAACAGTTATTAATAGATGTTAGAGATGTTATATTAAGTGGTGAAAAAAAAGCTGAACAAGCTTTAAAAGAAGTAGAAGAAAAAATAATGAACTTAGTTAAGTAGGGGGAATACATGAAAGATAATATTTTTATAAGTGATCTTATATTTTATAACAATACAAAAGAGGAAACACTTAATTTTATAGAAACACATAACTTAAAAAATTTAGAGTTTTTTTTAGAACCTAGAGATTTTAATCATACTGAAAAATTTAATTTTATAATAAAAAACACTAAATTAGAAAATATATCTTTTCATGGTCCCTATAGATATTTTAATATTGACTGTAGCGATATTTTGTGGGAGGAGTTAAAACTAAATTTTGTTGAAGCTCTAATATGTTGTAAAAAAAATAATGGTGAATTTCTTGTTCTTCATACAAATGAAGCTAAAAGAAAGGACAGTTCTAAAAAAGAGATTGAAAAAAAGTTAAATGAGCTATTACTTTTAGCTAAAGAGATTGGAGTTCAGATATTAGTAGAAAATGTTGGCGTTGGTAGAAATATGATCTACTCTCAAAAAGAGTTTGAAAAATTAATTTTACAAAATAATCTTAAAGCTTTAATTGATATTGGACATCTCCTAGCTAATAACTGGGATTTAAATGAGATATTAAAAAATTTAAAAGACCATATTATGGCTTATCATATACATAGTAATGATGGTAAACAAGATTTACATCAATCTATTTTTAATGAAACATTTGATGGGGAAAAAATTTTAAAGACAATTCTTTCAGAAACTCCAAATGCAAAATTGGTTTTTGAATATTCCCCAATAACAGATAAAAAAATACTTCTAGAGGATTTAAAAAGAGTAGAGGAGATACAAGTTTAATGAAACAATATAAAGGATATCTTTTTGATATTGATGGTACAATCTTACTTGGAAATACACTTATTCCAGGAGCAAAAGAAAAAATAGAGGAGTTAAGAAGAGATAATAAAAAAATTGGCTTCTTTACAAACAACTCTTCAAAAAATCCTAAAAAATATGTTGAAAAATTTAAAGAGTTTGGAATAGAGGCTAAATTAGATGAGATAATAACGGCTGGAATAGTTTTGTTATCTCATATTAAGAAAAACTATAGAGATAAAAAGGTTTATATAGTGGGAACTGAAGAGTATAAAAATCTATATAGATATGCAGGGATAGACGTCATAGATGAGATTGAAAATTTTGATAATCATGATATTGAGATACTGATAATAGCTTTGGATACAGAGTTAGATTTTAAAAAACTCGAAACGGCTTGTAAACTTTTAAAAAAAGAAATCAAATATTTTGCAGCCAATGAAGATTTGGTATATCCAATTGAAAATAAAGTATATCTTCCTGATTGTAAAGCAATCTGTAAGATGATTGAGCTTTGTACTGGAAAAAAACCAATCTATTTTGGAAAACCCAATGCCGTTATGCTAAGTTACGCCCTTGATAAACTAGAGTTAGATAAAGAGGATGTTGTTATTGTAGGAGATAGGCTTTATACTGATATAGCCTGCGGAAATATAAACGATTGTGATACAATTTTAGTTTTAAGTGGAGAAGCCACAGGTAAGGAGAATACTATATATAAACCCAACTATATTTTAGAAGATATTAGTAAAATTTAGTACAAATTAGAGATGATTTTCTCACTTTTTTAAGTGATGAGATGAATCTCTTTTTTGTTAAAAAAAATAAACTCTAACTATAACAATTCCTTTTGTTAGAACATTACCTGACCACCTGTTATATTTATAGACTGTCCTGTCATATAAGCAGCACTTTCAGAGCCATAGAATAAGATAGTATTTAAAACATCACTATATTCACATCCTCTTTTTAATGGTATTTTGTCAATGTAAAATTGTTCAACCTCTTCTATAGGAATGCCAAGCTTTTTAGCATATTGAGGAATTAAACTTTGAAACATAGGTGATTTTAAAAGATTTCCCAGCATTAAAGAATTAACTCTGATGTTGTGTTCAGCTAAATCTAATGCCAAACTTTGAGTTAATCCTACACCAGCAAATTTAGATGCTGAATAGGTTGAATTATGCTTACTTCCAATTTTCCCAGACTTTGAGTTAATTTGAATAATTACTCCTGATGTTTGAGTATCTATCATAATTTTTGAAGTTTCTCTAGAACAAAGAAAATATCCAGTTGTATTTATCGCCATCGTTATTTCAAAGTCTTTTAGTTCAAATTCAGTAATTTTTTTACTTTTGGCAATTCCAGCACTATATATCATGAGATCAATCTTCCCAAAATCATTTTTAATTTTATTGAAAGTATTTATAACTTCAGCTTCATTTACCACATCTACCTTATATCCAATCGCTTTTACACCAAATTTATTCTCAATATCTCTTTAAAAATACTTTTTATTGCTTTCACTCTTGAGTAATTAAAATTAAGGTATTCAACAGCCTCTTTCACTTCTTCAAGTTTTAATCCATTCACACTATTAAAATCTTTCATAGGTGCAAACACTGTCACTCCTTCCATAACTTTTCCACATTCGATTCGATTATTTTTATCTATAAGAAACACAACAATACATCCTCTGTGAACTACCACCGCCCTAATAGAGGAAAAGGTTTTCTCGGGGTGTTTTGATAAAACATGTTTGAATATATATCAAATTAAAGTAAGGAAAGCAACTATGAAAATTATTAAACTAACTGAAAGCTATAAAAATGAATGGGAAAGTCTAGTTGACGAGTTTGAAAAGAATCAAGAAAAATTAATTCCTTCTGGAATAAAAGGAAATTGCAAATCTTTTTGGGAATTTTAGTGGTGGAAATATTGGATATGGAATTAGACCTAGCGAACGGGGCAAAGGATATGCAACACAAATGTTAGCTCTAGCTTTAAAAAAGTGCAAAGAAATGCAATTGTCAAAAGTCTTAATAACTTGTTCCAAAACTAATATTGCCTCTGCTCAAGTGATTATTAAAAATGGTGGAATTTTAGAGAATGAAGTTGTGGAAAATGGAATTCTAAAACAAAGATATTGGATTCACTTATAAAGTTTAAGCAGCTAAGCTATTTAGCTGCTTATATTACCTATCATTTATTGACTTAAATTTTCTTTTTTTATAAAAATGCTAAAAACAAATCTAAAATATTTTTAGAATCATCACCTATCGGTTCTTTTAAATATAACTTAATTCTATTTTTTAAAATCCGTTTTTCTTTTAGCATCTCTCTTTTTCTCTCATCGTTTTCTGCCTTAAGAACAAATAATCCAAGTGGTGCTCCACTAACGCATAAAAATTTAATTCCTTCAGATATATTTTTAGCTAATATTCTGTATTTTGAATCCAACTTAAATGGTAACTTTAACTCTTTTTTCTCTATTTCTGCAAGTATTCTTTTAAGCAAATAATAATCATTCTCGTATAAAAAATCATATGTATTTTTGATTAAAGTAATCTCATTTTTTTCCATATGTCCCTCCCAAAAAACTTTAAACTCTAACTACACACCTAATTTAATGATACTTATATACTTTTTACAGATATACTTTTTTTATCATCTTTGTTCGAGAAGACTCCTACTTCGTATAAGTAGGGGGATAAATTAAATCTCAAAAGATTGTTATAATTTTTCTGAAAATTATAATAGGATTTTGATAGAATAAACTATACCGTAAAACTTGATTTTTGTAGGTAACATCAGGCATATGTTTTAAAAACTATGAAATTTGTAATATATTCAGGGTAGGAACTACCCGCAAAGCGTAATTAAAGTATCTGACATGAGTCAGATACTTCCCACGAAGCCCGCCCTCTACTAGGACAGGGATAGTTCACGGCTTTATATAGCTATATCCCTCTTGCTGTTTTAAAATTAACTCTATAACTCCAGCGGGAACAATCTTAATAAAATCATACAACTCCTCTTTTTTTACACTATATTTTTTCATTGTGTTATTGCATACTGAAAATATTACTCCCTCTTCAAATAAATATTTTAAATCCTCAAACTCTACAATCTCTGATAAAATTTTTATACCATTGATTGCAGTTCCCATAATAACAACCTGTAAAGAATACTCTGAATTCAAATTCTTTATTCCTTTAATCGCATTTTTTAAATTACCTATGAGTGTAGGCCAACGTTCCTCTTGATTAATATCAAAAACTGCTTTTACCATAATCTTTATCTCCTTTATAATGAGATTTGAATTATATCATCAATCTCTTTGTATAATGAAAGTTCATTTTTACTTTATTTTTTTCCAAACTCAAAATAGATATTTGATAAAATTTCAAACTGTTCCTGTTTAAAATCATACTCTAAATTTTTTAAAAGTTTTTCTTGTAATTCATTATTTTTTTGGCTATATATAAAATTTAACTGTTTATCATACCTAAATGATATACTTGTGCCAATTTTCCATTTTAAAAAATCAAAAAAAGTATCCTTATTATATTCTTCTGGGATTTCAACTCTTTGAAAATCTATTTTATCAAATATTCTTAATATTAACTCAAATCTTTTCTCTTTAACTTTATTTTTCAATATTTTATCTTCCACAAGATTCCTCCACTTTAGTTTTTTCACATTATACCATATCATTGAAAAAAAAAGTTGTAGAAATTTTACTCTCTACAACTTTTATAATTATGTTTCTTTTCCATCCTATCCTATTCCGCCATAAAAAATTCCCATAATATAAACAGTTATAGCGATTCCACAAAATATATATTTTGTCATTGGTTCAAACCAAATCCCTACAACTTTCTTTCGGCCAAACTGTATCTGCTCTCTTGCAAAACCAGGTTTACAAATCCAATAAATAACAATTCCAGCCAAAAGAGCACCTAAAGGAATTATATATATGGAAACAAAATCCATCCATGGAGATAATCCATCTCCCTCAAGGAATACTCCAACCATAAATGATATTAAGGCAACAATACCAATGGATTTTAATCTTGAAAATCCCAATCTATTTTGCAAAGCCTCAACAGGAGTCTCAAAAAGATTCATAAGAGATGTTACTCCTGCAAATAGGACAGCTATAAAAAATATTATAGCAACTAGCTGTCCTCCGGGCATATTTTGAAATACTATTGGGAGTGTGACGAACATAAGTCCTGGTCCTGCTCCTGGCTCTAGTCCATAGGCAAAAACCGCTGGAATAACTACAAGTGCTGCCAACATTGCCGCACAAGTATCAAAAAAAGAAACATTTAAAGCAGAGTTAATAATGTCCTCCTTTTTGCTCAAATAACTTCCATATACAACAGTTCCCGATCCCGCTAAAGAGAGCGAAAAAAACGCTTGCCCCAAAGCAAAAATCCAAGTTCTCACCTCTTTAAGAGCTGCCCAATCTGGATTAAATAGATAGCTATAACCTTGTTCCGCCCCCGGCAACATATAGATTCTAATAGCTAAAAATAAAAATAATCCAAAGAATGCTGGCATCAATACCTTATTAACTTTTTCTATTCCTCCAGCTATCCCCATAGCCATCAATGAAAAAGTTAATAATAGCGCTGCAATATGCCAAGGTATGCTTCCAAAATCGGAAGCCAAATCTCCAAAATAAGGTCCTGGTTGTAACTTAATAATTGCTCCTGAAAGAGAGGCAACACAATACCTCAATATCCAACCAATAACTATAGCATACCCTATGGCTATAGCCAATGATCCTATAACAGGTATCATTCCTATTACCCTTCCTCCCTTTAGCCCCCTTTGTTTAAAAGCTTTTTCAAAAGCTCCAAGTGGTCCTGTTTCCATGGAACGCCCCAATGTCATTTCCCCAATTACCCCTGTAAATCCTATTAGAAGAACAAATGTAAAATATGGAATAAGAAAAGCTGCTCCTCCAAACTGTCCAACTCTATATGGAAACATCCAAATATTTCCCATTCCAACTGCTGAACCAATACAAGCTAAAATAAATCCAAATTTTGATTTAAATCCATCTCTATTACTATCATTTATTAGTTCTATATCCAACTCACTTTTTATATCTTCCACTGTCCCTCCCTAAATTTGAAAATTTTAATCTTCAATGATCTCTAGGGAAGCTTGGAAGTGTCTCAATATCGGTGGTTCCCAAGTTATTCTATATCCTCTTGTTATTTCATGTGCTCTCTCTTTTATCGCTATTAAAGCGTCTGCTATCACATCTAAATGCGCTTGTGTATAAACTCTTCTTGGAATAGCAAGTCTTGTAAATTCAAAATCAGCTTTCAATTGTTCATTTGTATCTGGGTCATTTCCTAACATATATGACCCTATATCACAACTTCTGATTCCAGCCTCTTTATATAGCTCTATTGCCAAGACTTGTCCTGGAAACTCATTATAAGGTATATTCGGGAAAATTTTTGAAGCATCTACAAAAACCCCATGTCCTCCAACTGGAGATTGATATATGATTCCCGCATCATCAAGACGAGAAGCTAAATACTCCATTTGTCCAATTCTATACCTTAAAAAGTTTTCATCAATTCCTTCTAACAGCCCTATTGCTAACGCTTCTAAATCTCTACCTGAAAGTCCTCCATAAGTTGTAAATCCTTCATAACTTATGCAATTTGCCTTTATTTTTAAAATCATGTCCGCATTCTCAACAGAATTTTTTACCCCTATTAATCCACCCATGTTAACTATCGTATCTTTTTTAGCTGACATGGTGAAAAAGTCAGCATAGGAAAACATCTCTTTTATTATATCTTTAATAGACATATCTGCATATTCAGGCTCATCTCTTTTTATAAAATATGCATTTTCTGCATAACGAGCCGCATCTATGTTTAATGGTATATTATATTTTTTACAGATAGCCGCAACTTCTCTTGCATTTTTCATTGAAACAGGCTGTCCACCAGCAGAGTTATTAGTGATAGTTAAAACCACCAACCCTATCTTTTCTGGTCCATATTCCAGAATTAATTTCTCCATCTTTTCAACATCCATATTTCCTTTAAATTTTGATCTTTTAGCTGGGTCTTTTGCTTCTGGAACTACACAATCTAAAGGTCTGGCCCCCGCTAAAATAACATGGGCTCTTGTTGTATCAAAAAACATATTTGAAATTGCATATTGACCTGCCTTTAAAAAAGTTGGAAACAACACCTTCTCTGCCGCTCTTCCCTGATGTACAGGTTGAATATACTCATATCCAAAAATATCTTTTGCAGTATTTATTAGCCTAAAATAACTTGAAGCTCCTGCATATGCCTCGTCACCTTTCATTACTCCAGCCCACTGATCTTGACTCATGGCATTAGTACCTGAATCCGTCAATAAATCAATATAAACATCCTCTCCTCTTAAATTAAAAAGATTATAATTAGCCTCTTTAATTTTCTCTGCTCTCTCTTCAGGTGTAGTCATTTTAATTGTTTCAACCATTTTAATCCTAAATGGTTCTGGAACATACTTGATAGCCATAACGTTATACCTCCGTTTTTAGTCTACCCCGGTCATCTGTTTTCAGATAGGCGGACAGTATCTCTTTTAGAATTTCACCTAAATTCCTAATACCACTATATACCCTATTAAAATTCATTTTGTCAAATAAAGTTACATATTTATTTTTTCAATATATGTTTTGTGGATTTTAATTTTTTTATCACCCAATTTTCTTGACTCTAAACTTACTTTATAGTTTATAATCTCATATTGTGAAATTAATTTTTAATAAGGAGAAACTATGAAAAAATATCTACTGCTGCTTTTAGCTTTAAATTTAGTATCTTTTTCTATGGAATTGACCTTGGATAAATCTATTGATTTAGCAGAACAAAACAATCGGCAACTTCAAGAAAAAAGTATAGGTGTAAAGCAAAAAAAATTAAATGAAAATATAAAAATTAAAAATGCTCTTCCCTCATTTCGAGCACAAACTACATATGTGGATCATGACGAATCTAAAAATTTGAACAGTTCCTTTCAAAATGGTGTTTACCTATCACAACCTATTTTCACTGGTGGAGAACTTTACTACAATATAAAAAGCAGTAAAGCACTCAGGGAATTTGAAGAAGATGATTATATTTATCAGAAAATTAATTTAAAATTAGAGGTTATTCAAGCTTATATTAATTGTCTTCAACTTAAGAAAAGTTTAAATATATATGAAGCCTCTCAAAAAGAGAAACAGGAGGAGTTAAAAAAACAACAAGAGTTTTATAATCTTAGCCTCATTGATAGGAGTGAAGTTTTAAAAATTGAAACCTCTCTATATCAAACTGAAACATCAATCTTAAAAATAAAAAACAATATTATAAGTCAGGAGCTTATTTTAAAAAATCTTTTAGGTTTAGATATTGATGAAACGATAACCTTGAAAGAGATGGATTTTTCAAGGTTTATAACCAAAAACATAAATTTACAAAAAGATACTGAAAAAGCTTTAACAAGTGGTACACTTTCAAAAAAATTAGATAAAAATATCCTGATTAGTGAATATGATGCTAAAAGTAAACGAAGTACTTTCTTTCCTAAAGTGGATCTAGAGTATGGTTATGAATCTTTAGAGGAGTCCAGTTTTTCAAGATCAAATAATGATTGGGAATGGAGAGTTGGAATCTCTTTTAAATGGGATATATTTAACTTTGGAAGTGGTATTGATAATTATAAAGAGTCAACATTGGAGATTGAAAAGCAAAAAATTTCAAAGCTTGATTCTCTAGAAAATTTAAAAAGAGAGATTAAAACTGCATATTTAAATTTAATTACTGCTAAAGAAACCATTACTACTAATGAAAAAGCTCTTTTAACTGCACTTGAAACTTTCAATATAGATAGAGAAAAATTTTCCAATAGGATAATTGACTCCGTTGATTTTTTAAAGAGTGAATCACAACTTAGAGAGGCTCAAATCACACATATAAACTCTCAACTTGATTACTTCTTGTACTATCAACAATACTTATCACTTTTAAAATAATATAGGAGGATTTAATGAATAAAATATTACTTACACTTTTTTTTACTTTAATTTTAGTTGGATGTAAAGATAGCAATAAAATTCAAGAAACAAAACCTGAAATTATTAAAGACGTTAAGGTTCAAGAACTAAAATTTCAAAACATAAAAAATACTAAGATTTACAATGGGGATATAACCCCTTTAAAAGAGGTTAGTATCATCACTCCCACTGGAGGTTATGTTAAAAATATAGACCATAAAAATGGAGATACTGTGGATTTAGGAACACCTATTTTAACCTTAACAGATACGGCTACTGAAGCTAGCTATTTTGAGGCAGAAGGTACTCTTATTAAATCTAAATCAAACTATAACACAGCTAAAATCTCCTTTGAAAAATATAAAAATTTATTTGAAAAAAATCTTATTTCAGAGGAGTTATATCTCCAATCTAAAAACAATATGGAGCAGAGTCTAGGAGAGTTAAAAATAGCAGAGGCTAATTTTATAAGAGCTAATGATAATTATAAAAGACTTTTTGTAAAATCTGAAATTTCTGGAATTATAACAGATTTAGATATTAAAAATAATGAAAAAGTTTCCTCTAACTCTAAACTTCTCACTGTTGTCGAAAATAAGGTGATGGAGATTAAGATTGCTGTAAATGGAGAGGATATCAAAAATATAACCCCTGGAAAGGAAGCCAAAGTTTATATTTCTGACTTAGATAAAACTATTATCGGTAAGGTTAGTGAGGTAAATCTATCTGCTGATATCAATACGAAAAAATATAATATTAAAATACAAGTTCCAAATGAAGATAGTTCTATTTTAAAGGGTATGTATGGTAAGGTGGAAATGGAACAGATGGAGATTAATGGTCTCTTTGTTCCTAAAGAAGCGGTTATGATCAAAGACCTTTACTCCTATATAGCCATTATTCGTGACAATCACTCTATTATCTATAAAGTTAATCGTGGAATCTCTCAAGGAAATCTTCAAGAAATATACTTTGATAATTTTAAAGAGGGGGATAAAGTTGTTATTCAAGGACAATATCTTCTTAACAATAACGATAAAGTGAGGGAGATTTAGTTATGAGATTACTTTCCGAATTTTCTATAAAAAAACCTGCAACAGCAACAATGGTTATAATATCCATGATATTTTTTGGGTTCTTAGGTCTATCCAAAATGCCTATAGAGTTGATGCCAAACACATCCAATCCAACTGTTAGAATTACCATTGAATGGAAAGGAGCTACTCCTGAAGATGTTGACAAAATGATAACCAAAAAAGTTGAAGATATTTTGCCCAATGTTGATGGTATTACAGAGTATTCCTCAATATCAAGTTCAGAAACATCAAAAATAAATGTTAAATTCAAATATGGAACTGATATTGAAACAAAAATAACTTTAATTCAAAATGAGATTAATCAAATTAAAAACAAACTTCCTGAAGACATTGAGGAACCCTCTATCAGAGAGCAATCTATGGGTTCTATTCCCGCTGCCGTTTTAACCATGTCAGGAGGAGATCCAATGGAGGTTAGAACCTATGCTGAAAATAGTTTAAAACCGCTCTTAGAAAGAATCGAGGGAGTTTCACAAATTATAATTTTTGGTGGTAAAGAACAGGAGGTTTTAGTAGAGATTGATCCTGAAAAACTTGAAAATTATAATCTTGGAATTTTAGAGGTTTCAAACCTGATTTCTAAAGCTAGTACTACCATCCCTGGTGGTCAAGTTAAAGAGGGAGAGAAAGAGTTTTATATAAAAGTTCAAGGGGAGCTAAAAACTCCTGAAGAGATTGAAAATATTATTTTAAAAAATAATACGGGGCATCTTTTAAGATTAAAAGATATTGCCGATGTCAGAATTGATACTAAAGATCCATCCAGTTTATTTAGAAAAAATGGTGCTGATGGATTGGTTATTGTGGTAGCTAAAACCGATGATGGAAATGCCATTGAAATTGTAGATTCTGTCAACAAAGTCTTAAAAGGTGTTAAAAACTCGCTACCTTTAAATTCTAATATCGATTATGATTTTGATTCTACAATTACAATCACCAATTCTATAAATAATGTTAAAGAAACAGGTATTATCGGTTTAATTTTAGCCTCTGGTATACTATATCTGTTTTTAAAAAGTATATCTGCTACCATTGTCATTGCTGTAGCTATACCAATATCTGTTATTTTTACATTTTTTCTTTTAAATGTTCAAGGTTTAACATTAAATCTTGTATCACTGATGGGATTATCTTTGGGAATTGGTATGCTTGTTGACAACTCTGTTGTTGTTTTAGATAATATATACAGACATATGAGTGAACTTGGAAAAAATAGAGTTCAAGCTGCTAAAGATGGAGCCGCTGAAATGGGACTTCCAGTTTTAGCCTCAACTCTGACAACTGTTTCTGTATTTTTACCCATAGTTTTTCAAGAGGGAATGGCCAAAGAGCAGTTTAAAGATCTTTCATACTCTATCTCTTATTCATTATTTGCCTCATTAATTGTAGCCTTAGTTTTTGTTCCTATGCTTTCAAGTAAAATATTAAATGAGAAAAAAGATATAAATTCAGAAGGAAAGTTTATGAAAAAATTGAAAAGAATATATCTTTCAATTTTAAGATGGGCTATTAAAAATAGAGGAATCTCTGCTATTTTAACTATTCTGCTTTTTATAGGTTCTATTTTTGCTGCTTCAACTTTAGGTGGTGGATTTATTCCTACAACTGATGAGGGCAGATTTGCCATTGTTGCAAAACTTCCTTCTAGTGCCGATATAAATATGAGTAATAGGATAGGAACTATATTGGAGAGTAAAATTAAAGATATACCTGTTGCTAACTCGTATACTATGTCTGGAGACACTAATAACGCTATTTTAAATATAAACGCAGGATTAAAAACATCTAGAAAAGAGGGACTCCAAGAGATTATTAAAAATTTAAGGTCTACTTTCACAGGTATTCCTGATGTTATATTAACAGTGGTTCCATCCTATGTCTTTGGTTCTGATGGTATCTATGACGTTGAGTTTGAACTTTACTCGGATAATGAATCACAGTTAAAAGAGATATCTGAAAAATTAAAAGATAAAATGTATTCCATTGAAGGTATAACAGATATCTCCTCATCCTTTGAAGGTGGAAAACCAGAGGGAAAAATTATTGTGGATAGAGAAAAAGCTAAGTTCTATGGAGTTGATATTGATAACCTGGCTTTGATGATTAAGACTCAAATCTTAGGAGGACAACCTATTACAATAAATAGTGATAATCAAGAGATTGATGTAACTATACAACTTCAAAAGAAATATAGAACTTCCACAAAACTATTGATGGATTCTAGAATCACCTTAGATAATGGGAAAAATGTTCGTATCTCTGATATAGCTAACCTTGTTTTAGAAGAGGGTCCTTCTAAAATTGAAAAAAAAGATAAAAAGAAAAAAGTTGTTCTTTATGCTAACTTAGAAAATGGATTTGATCTACAAAGTGCTAAAACATCTATTATAGATACTTTTAATAATTTAGGAGCTCCTGAAAGTATCTCTTTTGGATTTGGTGGAGATAGTGCAGATATGGTTGAAATGGGTAATCAACTTTTCATAAGTTTTTTAGTTGCTGTATTTTTAATTTATTTTATTTTAGTTTGGCAATTTGAATCCTTTATTCTTCCATTTATTATTCTACTTTCAATACCTCTTTCAACTATGGGCGCTCTTTATAGTTTGGCACTTTTCAGAGTTAATTTAGATGCCATGGTTGCAGTTGGTTTTGTAATGCTTGCTGGAATCGTTGTTAATAATGCTATAGTTTTAATTGATTTTATAAACATTAGAAGAGAGGCTGGAGATAATATCAATAGAGCTCTTATAGTATCTGGTAAGACAAGGCTTAGACCAATACTTATGACTACTTTAACGACAGTTTTAGGAATGATTCCTCTGGCTCTAAGTGATGGTGACGGTTCAGAAATGTATGCTGGAATGTCTTTTGTTGTAATATTTGGACTTTCCACAGCTACCTTATTCACTTTAATAGTTATTCCTGTTTTCTATTACTTAGTGGATGATATAAAAAAATATATAAAAAAAATTATTAGGAGATAATTATGTTTGATGAGTTTTTTACAATAGGAGAGGTTTCTAAATCCACGAGTATACCCATATCAACTCTTAGGTATTATGATAAGGTTGGCTTACTTTCTCCAGCTTTTAAAAATGATGACACTAACTATCGTTACTATACTCCAATGCAAATAATCACTTTGAAAATTATTGGTCATATGAGACATCTTGGATTCTCTATTGAATACATAAAAAGTCATTTTGATAATATGGACTATGAACACACTTTAGAACTATTTGAGAAGGTTTTATTAGAAACAAAACTTGAAATAGAAAAATTGAAAAATACAGAAAAAGAGCTGATAGAAAGCTTTGATAAGTTTAAAGAAAATTTTGAGCTAGAAAAAAAAATAGGAATCCCCTTTATTGATAAAACTTCAGATATTAAAGGGGTTATCTATAATGACACTATCAACTCCCTAAGGGAACTTAATAAAACTCTAAAAAATATTGATAATTTTGAAGTCACTAATAACCTTCATCCACTTTTAAGAGGATTTAAAGTTTCCTTTGAAAACTGGGAAAAAAATAGATTTAGTAAAGATTGTCTTATTGCCAATATGAAAGAGGAGATACATAATATCTCCATTATAATACCCAAAGGAAAATATGCTTGTGTATATGGGAAAGGAACTTTTGAGGAACAAAATATTGTTGAAAACCTTTTAATTTGGATAGAAGAGAATGGATATTCTCCTAAAAATGAGTTCTATTTAACATTTACAGATCTCATTATGTTTAAAAGTAAAAAAGATTTTTTATATCTTTTAAGAGTTCCAATATTTTAGTTTCAGTAGTTTAAAGAAAAGCAGCCCAATTAATAGGCTGCTTTTTATCATCTATTTTTCTTCTCCCACTTCAATTGGATTTGAACTATTTTCACTCCATTCCATCCAACCATTTGAATAGATAGCATTGTTTTTTAGTCCCATTACTTGAGAATAAAACAGCACTTCCGCCGCTCTCCATCCTGATCCACAGAAGAACGTTAACTCTTTATTTGAATCGATTCCTAATCCTGACCACATAGAGATAATTTCATATCCATTTCTCATTGTGTTATCAATATTTCTATAATCCTCCAATGTTGTGGATTTAGTACCAGCTTTTCCCCATACAGATCCTGCAATTCTTCCTTTTCTATCCATATATGAGTAACCTGATTCCTTTCCAACTCTTTCGTTGTAAGATCTGATATCCACTAAAATTTTTGAATTCTTATTATCTTTTAAAACCTCTTTAGCTCCATTTTCATCCACTATTAAACTCTTATTTAATGGAATTCTCGATCCAAAATCTTTAATTGAATTTGGCTTAACTATTCCCATCTCTGTTTTATATCCAGCAGCTTTCCAAGCGTCTAATCCACCATTTAAAACTCTTACATCCTTCACTCCAAGATATTTTAAAATTATAGCCAGTCTGTATGAGGCCATAACATCTTCACCATAAAGAACAACTGTATCATTTTTATAGATTCCCATCTCCTTAGCAAATTTAATTAGATTTTCATCTGTATTTAACATCCATTTTGGAGGTGGTTCTATACCATCAGTATTTATGTGTGGAGCTCCTGGAATATGTCCAGCTAAATATACCGCTGCATCTTTTATACTTCCCCAAGAAACTTCAAATACCTTAACTTCATTTTTATCCATCGCATTTTTTACCCAAGTTGCAGGAACTAAAATCTCATAGTTTGCATAAGTTTCAAAAGGCAACTTATCATAATCTTTATTTTTTTCTAAATCATAAAAGTAAATTTTTTCTATTCCATTTTCTTTTAAATAGTCTTTTACTTTTTCCATATTTTTAGATGTTCCATATAAAACAATATTTTTTTCTGGAGTAATCCCCTTTTCTAAAACTCTTTGTTTCAATATATCTTTGTTTTTAGAGTTTAAATATTTTGCATCTAACCAATTAGACGAGATATCTGTCGCCCCTTTTATATGTCCATTTATTTTTAAATTAGATAAATTCCATCCATTATATTCATTGCTATCTCTTGTATCAACTATAATCCACTCAGAATTATCAAGATTTTTTAATAACTCATCAGTATTAATATCCTTTCCTAATAAAATTGTAGATAAAATTACTAGTAAAAATAATATTTTTTTCATTTTGTGCTTCTCCCTAACCTATATTTTAAGACAACACTTTGTCAAATACTCTCTTATACTTTTAACATAAAAGCTCCATCCTCAATTAACTCATTTCAATATCATCACCCCATAATGTGTTGATTTGCTATAGCGCAACGAAATATTATATCAATATTTAAAAAAAAAGGCAATCTATCCTTAATAACTTCAGTTTTCTTTTAGTGTTTTTAACTTTAAAAGATGTGCTAATACGGCAAAAAATATTACCAAAAGAGCTATACGACCATAAATATTTTGCATGGAAAAAAAACCTTTACTCATTCCCAGCGTCATTATGATTATTGCAATCACTTTATTTTTATATGTTATCCCTTTTTTCTCTGTATAATCTTTTATATATTTTCCAAATATCCTATTTTCTACTAATAATCTATGAAATTTTTCAGAACTTCTTTCAAATAAAAAAGCTGATAAAAGCACAAACGGTGTTGTTGGTAAAATAGGTAAAAATATACCGATAGCCCCTAAAATCAATGATATGCACCCTAAAATTAAATATATCTTTTTTTTCATAAATATCCTCCCTTTTTAATTTCTACTATTTTAAAAATATATTTTATTGCAAATTTAAAGGTTGTATGTTAACATTACTTTGAGAAACAAATATTTTTATAATGGGAGGGATTTATGAATAAATATTTTATTTCATTGGGAATTTTAATTTCTACTTTAACTCACTCTATGGAAATGGAGGAGAAGGGAGTCTTTTTAGAGAAAAGTGTCATATCTTCTGTCGGTTATGAAGAATCTCTTCAAAATACTCCAAAAAATATACAAGTGATAACAAAAGAGGAGATTGCTGAAAAAAACTTTAAAAATTTAACTGATACTTTAAATAGTTCTCCTTTGATAACTATTACAAGAAACTCTGTGGGGGAGTCAATTCAAATGAGAGGTAGTGGTATTAATTCAAAAGCTACTGTTCAAGTTTTAGTAGATGGTACATCCATCAATCCAATTGACATTAATCATGGAACTCTTCCCTTGGACTCTGTATCCTTGGCTTCTATTGAAAGAATAGAGATTTTGCCTGGTGGAAATGGCGTTCTTTATGGTGATGGATTTACCGGAGGACTTGTCAATATTATTACAAAATCCTCTGTCAATAAAACTGGTGGATATCTTGGATATAGATATGGTAGTGAAAATGAAAATATCTTTGATGTTGGAACCTCACTTAAAGTAAATGAGTATGTTTCCTTTATTTTGAACTATTCTAAAGAAAATAGTCATACCAATAGAGATGAGGAAAAAATTAACTCAGAACACGTTGACTTTACAACTCTATTAAATTTAACTGAAAATGATAGATTAAAATTACAATACTCCTATTACAATAAAAAAAACAAAACAGCTAACCTTCTAACTAAAAAACAGTTAGATAGTGATTCATCTCAATCTGGAGTGGATTTTGATGGTTCGTATTTAAAGAGTAATCCAAATAACAACTGTGGTCTTTTAGAAGGTACAGGAGATATTTTAGATAAAAGTAATCTAAGAAGGGATGAGTTCTCTTTTAATTACACTAAAAATTTTAATAATAATTTAGAGTTCAATTTGAATGGAAGCTATCAGAAGAACTCTAATGATGTAACAAGTAAAGAGGCTACTTATGCGAATTTTGGATCTATAAAAAAACCATTTGAATATAAAAATTATTATGCAGATAACATAGGTACTTTCACCGATGAAAAATTTAAAATCAACCCCTCTTTAAAATAT
>Charlie_p2__coassemble_1478_pt1 | contig 20665 bp, 18 predicted proteins | sample Charlie_p2__metabat2_low_PE_014 | metagenome-assembled genome bin Charlie_p2
ATTATTAATAGATGAAATAAATAAATTTAATAAAAATAACAAATAGTTTTTCTTCTTTTTCTTAACTTTTATGCCACTTCTAAAAATCATATTTCATCCTCCTTTTTTTTGCTCTGAGAAAAAGTATATACTAAAAATGAAAACTTGTCAATTTTTATTTTTTTACTCTTGATATATTACAATTTACGTTGTAATATTACTACTGAAAATGGTACAAATTAAACAGGAGGTTTTTTATGGATTATAAAATCGTTACAAACAACAATAAAGTTTTTAATTTTTTCAAAGAAACAGATAGTGTAATTTATTTAGAGAACCATAACATTGAAGGAGTTTTAACATTTATAGAAAAAAAATGTTTAGAGGGACATAGACTTTTAAGTGATCCAATTTTATACAATTTGGAAAATCAAGATAACCCTTTTAAATCAATTTTAATAACTGATAAACAAATCGAAGATAACTCTCATTCTATAAAAATAATTGTTGGAGTTTTAGATATTATAAAAAAAGTTAACTTTACACCAAAAGAGGAGCAGAATGATATCTCTTTAGAGGAGTTTAGATTTGTCGATTTAAACCTTATTAGAGACAGTATCTCTAAGATTAATTTACTATGAAAATTCCAAGTTTTGGATAGGACAAAATACCTATCCATTTTTTATTTTTTTATATAATTTTACTCTTTATTATTGTATAATAAAATAAAACATATTTGGAGGAAATACCATGGAGTTAATTATTTTAACTGGACTTAGCGGCTCTGGAAAGTCCACTGGTTTAAAAACTTTGGAGGATTTGGGATTTTTCACAATGGATAATATCCCATTTAGATTTGCTGGAGCAATTTTAAGAGATTTAAAAAACTCCAAAAAAGACAATGCTGTTAAAAAAATTGCATTGGGTCTTGATATCCGAACAATTATCAATGAAAATGATTTTAATACCTTTTTCAATGAGATTGATAACCTAGGTGTTGAATATAAAATCATTTTCTTAGAAGCTTCTACTCAATCTATTTTAAATAGATATAATTTAACTAGAAGAAAACATCCACTGACTAAGGAAACTTTACTTCAAAGTATTGAAGATGAGATTTTTCTAATGGAAGATATAAAGGATAAAGCCAATCTTATAATCGATACTAGTTTTTTAAGTGCTAAAGAACTTTCTAGAAAAATAGAGGTTGCTGTAGCATCTTTTTCAAAAAATATTTTACTTAATATTCATCTTCAATCTTTTGGTTTTAAACATGGAGTTCCCATTGATGCCGATATGATTTTTGATGTGAGAACTTTACCCAATCCCTATTATTTAGAGGAGCTTAGGGAAAAAACAGGTTTAAACGATGAGGTTTATGACTATGTTATGAGTTTTGAAGCATCTAAAACCCTTTATAATAAAATTTTAGATTTAATAGTCTTTCTAATTCCAGGGTATATAAAAGATGAGAAAAGACACCTTACCATCGGTATTGGATGTAGCGGTGGTAAGCATCGTTCTGTATCTTTTGTCAGAAAACTTGAACAGGATTTAAAAACTCTTGATGAAGTTAATATCTATTCTATTCATAGAGAAAATGAGAGAGGAAATTGGTAATATTATGATAACTATTTTTAATAAGGATATCCCTGATAATCCAGGGGTTTATTTAATGAAGAACAACTCTAAAATTATCTATGTTGGAAAAGCTAAAAATCTCTCTAAAAGAGTTTCATCCTATTTTAATAGAGAGCACTCTGACGAAAAAACAAGAGAGCTAGTAAAACATATTGATGATTTAGATTTTATAATTTGTAATACAGAGTTAGATGCCCTTATTTTAGAGAATAATCTTATAAAAAAACATTCACCAAAATACAACATTAACTTAAAAGATGAAAAGACCTACCCATATCTTTTAATAACAAATGAGTATTTCCCAAAGATTTCCATTGTTAGAACCACAAAAAAATTAAATTTAAATTTAGGTGAGTATTTTGGCCCTTATCCTTATGGTGTTTGGAATCTAAAAAAAACACTTTCTAAACTCTATCAAATTAGAGATTGCAATAGGGATATGGAAAAGCTATATCCTCGTCCCTGCCTAAAGTTCCATATGAAACTTTGTAGCGGACCATGTATAGATAAATCCATACTGCCACAGTATCAAGAAAATATAAAAGATATAAAGGAAATTTTAAAAGGAAATACTAAAGATATTTTAGATAAACTTCAGAATAACATGGTTATTGCCGCTGAAAATATGGAATTTGAAAAAGCTATTTTTCTTAGAGAGCAAAAAAAAGAGATTGAAACCAATATCCAAAGTCAAATAAGTGAAGCTACTAACTCAGTTGATGAGGATGTATTCCTATTCAAATTAGAGAATAACAAAATTTTCCTATGTGTTCTCAATATTAGAGATGGTAAAATTCTTGGAAAAAATTTTCACAATATAAATTTAGAGCATAAGTTTTATGATGATATTTTAGAGGAGATTTTAATAACTTATTACTCTAAGTATCCCATTCCAAAAAATATCATTTTTCATGAGAGTTTAGAGAGTGAGATTCAAAAGATTGAGAGTCTTTTTCAGGGTATTTTCAACAAAAAACCATCCTTTTTCTTTCCTAAAATAAAATCTAGACGAAGAGAGCTCTTAGATATGGGTATTCTAAATCTACATAGAGACATTGAAAACTTTTATAATAAAAAATCTGTTGTAGAAAAAGGCTTGAATGATCTCTATACAAAACTTAATCTAAGAAGATTTCCCTTTAAAATTGAATGTTTTGATATATCCAACATTCAGGGAAAAGATGCTGTTGCCTCTATGAGCGTCGCAGTTGAGGGAAAAAAAGCTAAAAAACTTTATCGGAAATTTAAAATTACTACCAAAGATACTCCTGATGATTTCCAGATGATGAGAGAGGTCATTGAAAGAAGATACAGCAAACTTCCTGTGGATGAGTTTCCTGATATTATACTTATTGACGGTGGTCTTGGACAAATAAATGCTGTTGGTGAAATCTTAAAAAATCTTGGGAAAGATGGAATATCTGAACTATTAAGTATTGCAAAAAGAGAGGAAGAGATTTATAAATATACAGAAAATTCTCCTTACCTATTTTCTAAAAGTGACGAAGCTTTAAAAATTTTACAAAGAGTCAGAGATGAAGCCCATAGATTTGGAGTTACATATCATCGACTACTTAGGAATAAAAGAGTTATTTCAAGTGAGTTAGATGCTATTCCTGGAATTGGTCCTAAAAGAAAAGAGATTCTTTTAAAGACTTTTGGCTCTGTTAAACAAATAAAAAAGGCTGCTTTAAGTGATTTAGAGAAAATCGTTCCTAAACAATTAGCCGTAAAAATAAAGGAGTTGATTTAACACTATGAAAAAATTTATTTTACTTTTTTCCTTAATTACCCTTGTAGGATGCTCTCAGTTTTCCAATAGAAAAGATCAGAGTCAAAACATTGTTTTCAGTAGTTCTATCCCACAGGGAAGATATGATTTCACTATAGTTTCTCTATCATATCCTCAAGATTATAACAATAAAATCGATTTTTATAAAAATTTTAACAGAGCTCTTTCTGATTTAACAGGAGTTCAAAAAAGCGGTCTTAACTTGCTTATTACAAAAGAGATGAATACAGATTTCACCTCTCTTTTAACAACTGGTTGGTTTGATAAAGAGATTTTAGGTATGAAAATAGTGGAGGATCTTGATGAAAATGATATCAATTATCTAAATTCACTTAATATTTCAACCCCTACAAATGCTGGAAATTTACAAGAACTTTTAAATAGACAGTATTACTTACTATTACAACTAACTAATAATGAGAATATGTATAACTCAGAGTTCCTATATACTGAACTGGATAAAAGTCTACTTATGGAAAATATTCTACTGGATAGAAAATCACTGATTGATAATTTAAAAAGTATTCAAAATAACTTTGTCTATAACTCAGATATTCATAAAAAAAATGTACCAATCTTTATAAATACTAAAGGTATCAACACAGATGAGTTCCCTGATAACCCTGTTATTTTTGAAAACTCCAATGTAGCTTCTGGATTTAAAGTTCTTTCCAATAATCTTGTTATTTTTACTGGAATCAACAACAAGGTGTATTCAACTGATGATTATGAATTTATCTCTAACATTGTATCCCCTTCATCTTTTGATGAGTTAAAAAATATATCTAGAAATTCCACTGGAGTATCTAAAATACTAACTTGGAAAAGAAAGGAATGGAAAAAAGCATCTTTTAATGAATCTTTAGAAAATAAATTCTCTACATGGGAGGAGAAATAATTGATTACTTACTTTTCTTTTATCATACTTTTCTTCATTTTCTTCCTAGTTTTAAAAAAACAGGAAAAAAAGAATTTTGAAGAGACAAGCAAAATACTAAAAAGTTTCGTGAGCAAAGAGTTTTTAAATGATATCTCTGACGACTTAAAAAATGATTATGAAAGAGCTACCACAGCCATTACAAAGCAAGATTTAGAACTTGATAACTCCATTGAAGAGTTGAGAGAGTATAAAAAAGAGCTTGAAGTTACTTATGAATCACTACTTACTAAATCTAAGCAATTAGAGTACAGTAATCAAGTTCTTGAACAAAGGGTTGCTAGCCTATCGAATATAAACTCACTTTCAAGAACCGTTTTATCCATTATGGAGTTAGACAAAATTATCTCAACTATCCTTGATGCTTATTTTGTTCTAACTGAAGCTAAAAGAATATCTCTTTATTTATGGGAAGGCAATAAACTTATAAATAAAAGAATTAAGGGTGAGATTCATTTTAGAGGTGAGCTTAGTTATCCTGAAGAGGTTTTATCCCAATTTACAAAAAAAGATTATAAAAAAGTTTATAGTGAGATGCTAAAGGGATTCTCTATCACCCCTGATGAAAAGATAATCGCTTCACCTTTAACTGTAAAGGGTAAAGAGTTAGGTGTTATCTTCATAATTGAGGATAAGTCTAAACTTATCAAAAGTGATGAGGAAACTATCTCTGCCTTAACTATTCAAGTTGCTATTGCCATCAATAATGCACAGATATACTCTGATTTAGTTATTAAAGAGAGAATGTCACAAGAGTTAGAAGTGGCATCTAGAATCCAGAAAAGAATTATTCCAAAAAAAATAAAAAAAGTTCTTGGTCTTGACGTTGCCACTTTCTTTGAACCAGCTAAAGAGATTGGGGGAGACTACTATGACTACTCTCTTTTAGATGAGAAAACTTTTAGTATCACCATTGCTGATGTAAGCGGTAAAGGAGTTCCTGCTGCCTTTCTTATGGCTTTAGGTAGATCTGTTTTAAAAACTTTAGAGCTTCAAGGAGAACAACCTAGATGTAATGTTAGAAAACTTAATAAACTTATCTATCCGGATATCACAGAGGATATGTTTATCACAATGATGCATAGTAAATATAACTATGACACTAAAACTATAACATATTCCAATGCTGGTCATAACCCTTTAGTTGTCTATAATAGTATTACCAAGGAGATTGAAACTCATTCAGTTAAAGGGGTAGCAATTGGATTTTTAGATGACTATAACTATAAGCAAGGGGAGATTCACCTCAATATAGGGGATATTGTTATCTACTATACAGATGGTATAAGCGAAGCTGAAAATAAAAATAAGGAACTCTTTGGAATTGAAAGATTAAAAACTGTTTTACTTGAAAATAGCCATCTTTCCTCTAGGGAGATTAAACAGAGATTATTGTCTGAAATTAATAACTTTCAGAACGGTTGTGAACAAAATGATGATATAACATTTGTTATTATTAAGAGAGAGGAATAAAAAAAGTTGACTACTTTAATATAACATAATATAATTTTATGAGGTTAATTTTTTATAAATTAATTGTGAAATAAATTTAGGGAGGATTCTAAGTGAATAATTATATCTTAGAAATGCAACACATCAGAAAAACTTTCTTAGATGGAAAAGTTATCGCTAATGACGATATCACTTTAAAAATCTTAAAAGGTGAAAAACACGCTATTGTTGGTGAAAATGGAGCAGGAAAATCAACACTTATGAAAATGTTAAATGGTCTTTATACTCCAACTTCTGGTAAAATATTTTACCATGGGAAGGAAGTAGAAATAGATTCACCTAGTAAAGCTGCTGAATTAGGAATTGGTATGGTTTACCAGCATTTTATGCTTGTTCCTACATTGACTGTTGCTGAAAATATGATTTTAGGTGTTGAGCCTAAAAAGGGGATGTCTTTAGACATCAATAAGGCTAGACAAGATGTCATCGAGGTTTCTAAAAAATATGGTCTTGCCATTGATCCAGATGCTTTAGTATCTGATTTATCCATCGGTATGCAACAAAGAGTAGAGATTTTAAAAATACTTTTTAAAGGGGCTAATCTACTTGTTTTCGATGAACCTACAGCTGTTTTAACTCCTCAGGAGATAAAAGAACTTTACAAAATTATGGATAACTTAATAGCTGAAGGAAAAACTATTATCTTTATCTCTCATAAGCTTCAAGAGGTTTTAGATATTTCTGATAATATAACTGTTATTAGAAGAGGACGGGATATTGCTAATTTCCCTACTAAAGAAGCTACTAAAGAAAAAATTGCCAATGCTATGGTTGGAAGAGCAGTTCTTTTTACAACTGAAAGACCTGAAGTTGAAATTGGTGAAGTAGTTCTATCGGTTAAAAATGTCAGTGTTAAAGATCACCTTGGAGTTATAAAAGTTGATCATGCAACTTTTGATATCAGAAAAGGAGAAGTTTTAGGTATTGCTGGAGTTGAGGGAAGTGGTCAAACTGAGCTTGTTGAAGCTCTGACAGGACTTAGAGATATCTGCTCTGGAGAGATGATACTTGACAATGTTGTGCTAAAGAAAAAAACACCTAGAAAAATATCTCAACTAGGATTGGCTCATATTCCAGAGGATAGACATAAAAGAGCGGCTGTTTCACAGTTTAGTGTTATGGAAAACTTTGCTCTTGGACTTGAAAGAGATGAATATTCTAAATTTGGACTTCTAAATTTCTCTAAGCTAAGAAAAGATGCTGAGATGTTTATGGAAAAATATGATGTTAGACCTAGAAGTGTCGACACAGAGTTCGGTAGACTCTCTGGAGGTAACCAACAAAAGATTATAGTTGCAAGAGAGCTAGAAAAGAAAAATAACAACCTTATTATTGCTGGTCAACCTACTAGAGGAGTTGACATTGGTGCTATTGAATCTATTCACAAATTAATACTAAATGAAAAAGCAAAAGGAAAAGCTGTTATGGTTGTTTCCTCTGAATTATCTGAAATTTTAAATCTTTCAGATAAAATTGCAGTTATGTGTGGTGGAAAGATAACAGGAATTCTTTCTAGAGAAGAAGCAAATGAAGAAAAAATTGGAATACTTATGGCGGGTGGTAAACTTGATTAAAAATAAAAAAGTCTTAAATATTCTTGTTCCAATTGTAGCAGTTTTACTGGCTTTATTAATTGGTGCAGGTATTATCCTATATATGGGAGAAAACCCTATAAAAGCTTATTATTATTTATTTACAGGAGCTTTTGACGGACTTACTCCTATTGCTAGAACACTTTTAGAAGCAACTCCTCTTATCTTTACTGGGCTTGGAGTTTTAGTTGCATTTAAAGGTGGTATGTTTAACATTGGTGCCCAAGGACAGATGACTATGGCAGGTCTTACTGCTGCTGCCATTGGTGGCTTTGTTGCCAATGTATTTATCAGTAATGTATTTGTTATCTTATTGATTGGTGGTTTTGCAGGTTTCCTTTGGGCTGGAATTGCTGGTTGGTTAAAAGCTAAACTTGGTGTACACGAAGTTATCTCTACAATTATGCTTAACTATATCGCTGTAAGTTTTGAACAGTATTGTTTAAACTATCCTTTAAAAGCTCCTGGATTTAACCCTCAAACTCCCGCTGTTGCAGAAGCTGCAAGATTAGGTAAACTTTTAGATGTCAGAGTTCCATTAAACTATGGATTTATTTTAGCTTTAGTGGCAGTTTTCCTAGTTTGGTTTATTCTAGAAAAAACAGTTCTTGGATACCATATTAAGGCAGTTGGATATAATCCTACAGCTGCTGAAAACAACGGAATAAATGTCAAAAGAATCATCATTCTAACTTTAGGTATATCTGGATTCCTTGCTGGTTTAGGTGGAGTTGAAAGAGTTCTAGGTGGAGTTGGTCAATATGCCTATAAAACTGGTTTAACTGCAACTTATGGATTCGATGGAATAGCTGTTGCTCTTCTTGGTAAAAATACTCCTATCGGTGCTCTATTAGCGGCTATTTTATTTGCTGCCCTTAGAGTTGGAGGTAGAGCTATGCAATTTAATACAAGTATTCCAAGTCAGATGGTTATCATGATTCAAGCCATTATTATTCTATTAATTGCCGCTGAAAATATGATTAGATCTTGGTTAGTTAAAGGTTCAAAAGGAGGAGCTGAATAATGGTAAGTATTATTTTAAGTTTAATTTTAGCCACAATCAGACAAGCTGCTCCAATTCTTATTACAGCTATTGGTGGAATGTTTTCTGAAGTTTGTGGAGTTGTTAATATCGGTCTTGAAGGGATGATGCTTATTGGAGCTTTCTCTTCAGCTGTTGTATCATATTATACTGGAAGTTGGTTCTTTGGAATTTTAGCCGGTGCTATTTCTGGTGGATTAATTGCCTTTGTTCATGCTATAATAAGTATAAAATATAGAGGTAATCAAACTGTATCGGGTGTTGCTATTAACCTATTTGCATCTGGATTTACTATCTTCATGCTAAGAGTTCTATTTGAACAGGCATCTAACAGTCCATCAGCAACAAGAATTCCATTACTATTTGACTTCTCTTTATTGATTTATATTATTTACGGATTAGCTATTTGGTCAGGTTATTTCCTATATAAAACAGTTACTGGTCTTAGGATGAGAGCTGTTGGAGAATACCCTTTAGCCGCTGACACTGTGGGTATTAGTGTAGCTAAAGTTAGATATTTCGGTGTTGTTATGTCTGGTGTTTTTGCTGGACTTGGTGGAACATACTTAGCAATTGGAGCTCTTAGCCAATTTTCAAAAGAGATGTCAGCTGGTAGAGGATTTATAGCTCTTGCTGCTCTTGTTTTTGGAAAGTGGAAACCAAAAGGTGTACTTTTCGCTAGTTTACTATTTGGATTTGCTGATGCAGCTCAAACAGTTATACAGCAATATGTAACATTTATTCCTCCACAGTTTATCCAGATGATTCCATACCTATTAACTTTACTAGCTCTTGCTGGTGTTGTTGGAAAGGCAGTAGCACCAAGTGCTTCTGGAAAACCTTATGACAAAAATACAATCTAATTAAATTTATGGATGGTGACAATGAGTAAAGAAAAATTTTCAAGCGTAGGTGGACAAGCAGTTATAGAAGGTGTTATGATGAGAAATGCTGACCTTCTAGCTACAGCTGTTAGAAAACCCAATGGTGATATAGTTTATAAAAAAACAAAAATATCTAAAAGTAGAAATAAACTTTCTACTATCCCTTTTATCAGAGGTGCAATAACTCTATTTGACTCTTTAGTTTTAGGAGTTAAAGAGCTTACATTCTCAGCTAATCAAGCTGAAGTAGAAGAGGAGCAACTATCTCAAAAAGAGGCTGTCATGACTACCATTGTTTCTTTAGCTTTGGGAATTGGTCTTTTTATTGTTCTTCCCTCTGTTATAAGTAGTTTTTTATTTAAAGATAATAAGATTCATAGTAATCTTTTAGAAGCTGGTTTAAGACTTTCATTCTTTGTTCTATATATCTTTTTGATCTCATTCTCAAAGGAGATTCAAAGAGTTTTCCAATACCATGGAGCAGAACATAAATCAATCTATGCCTATGAACAGCACTTAGAATTAACTCCAGAAAATGCAAAGAAGTTTACAACTTTACATCCAAGATGTGGTACAAGTTTCCTATTAATTGTTATGTTTATTGCAATTATCGTATTTACAGGGCTTGACTTTATACTACCACCTCCCACTGATTTTGCGACAAAACTTTTTACAAAAGTAATTTTAAGAGTTCTTTTTATGCCTCTAATTGCAGGAATATCTTATGAACTTCAAAGATATACTAGCAATCATCTGGACAATTGGTTAGTTAAATTAATTGCAGCTCCTGGAATGGCTTTACAGAGAATTACTACAAAAGAGCCTGATCTTGCTCAGCTAGAGGTAGCTATTGTAGCTATTAAAGTAGTTTTAAATGAACCTGTTGAAAATGCTATTGAAATTTATTAATTCTATATATTAAATATTTAAAAACAGTCTAAATTATTAATTTAGACTGTTTTTTTGTTTATTTCACTTGATTTAATTATTCAAGAGTAGTATATTTTAGATATAGATTTTTATTCTTTTGGGAGGTATTATGAACTATAAATTTAATCAAAATAAAAATTGTGAATTTTTTCCATGCCACAAAATGGAGAATACTGAGAATTTTAACTGTTTATTTTGTTATTGTCCACTTTATATGCTAGGAAATGAGTGCGGCGGTAAGTATAAATATACAGCTGGTGGAATTAAAGATTGTTCTGACTGCATTCTTCCTCACATAAAAGATGTTGGTTATGATCATATACAGAAAAAAATGATGGAAGTTATTGAAATTGTTAGAAACGAACATCTAAAGGAGATTGGAGAAGAGGACAAAATAATCAGCTTAAAATAATTTAATTATCTTTATTAAGAGGTGATATTTATGAATCCTAATAATTTTACTGAAAACTCGATGCTTGCATTGACTGATGCTCAAACAATCGCTCAAACTTATATGCAGCAGAGTATTAAACCTGAAATTTTAGCACTTGCTTTAGTTGCTCATAAGGAGGGTTTAATTGTAAGAGTTTTAACAAAAATGGGAGTTAATACAAATACTCTTCAAAATAGTTTAGAGGACCTTTGTAATAAACTACCTAAAATTCAGGGAGCAACTAATACTTCTATTGGATTAGACTCTAAAACGAATGAAATTTTGATGGAAGCTCAAAAACTTATGCAACTTATGGGTGATTCCTATATAAGTGTAGAGCATATTTTTCTATCTTTGCTTGATAACACTAGTTTTTTAGCAAAGTTGGGAATCGATCGTATTCTATTTGAAAAAACTATTTTAGAGATTAGAGGTAATAAAAAAGTAGATTCCCCTAATCCTGAAGTAAAATATGAAGTTTTAGAAAAATACGGTAGAGATTTAGTTGAATTGGCTAGACAGGGAAAAATTGATCCTATTATCGGTAGAGATAGCGAGATTAGAAGAACAATACAGATTATATCTAGAAGAACTAAAAATAATCCTGTTTTAATCGGTGAACCTGGAGTAGGTAAAACAGCTATCGCCGAAGGTTTTGCTCAAAGAATCTTAAATGGTGATGTTCCAGATTCATTAAAAAATAAAAAAGTTTTCTCTTTAGATATGGGGTCTTTAATTGCTGGTGCCAAATTTAGAGGGGAGTTTGAAGAACGTCTAAAAGCCGTTTTAAAAGAGGTAGAGGACTCAAATGGTGAAATTATATTATTTATAGATGAAATTCATACCATTGTTGGAGCTGGAAAATCAGATGGGGCTATGGATGCTGGAAATCTATTAAAACCTATGCTAGCTAGAGGAGAGATTAAAGTTATTGGTGCTACAACTCTAGATGAGTATAGAAAATATATTGAAAAAGATCCAGCTTTAGAAAGACGTTTCCAAGTTGTTATGGTAAATGAACCAACTGTCGAAGACACAATCTCTATTTTAAGAGGTATTAAAGAGAAGTTTGAGGTTTATCATGGAATAAGAATAACAGATGGAGCTATAGTTGAAGCTGCTGTTCTTAGTCATAGATATATTCCAGATAGACAACTTCCTGATAAAGCTATTGACCTTATTGATGAGGCTGCAGCTATGATCAGAACTGAGATGGATTCTATGCCTGAAGAGCTAGACCAATTAACAAGAAAAGTTATGCAATTAGAGATTGAAAAAGAAGCTTTAAAAAAGGAGACAGACCCTTATTCAAAGGAAAGACTTGAAGCTCTAGAAAAAGAACTTTCTAGTTTAACAGAGCAAAAATCACTTTTAAAAGCTCAGTGGGAAAATGAAAAACATGATTTGAATAAAGTTAAAGATATTAAAGCTGAAATTGAAAAGGTTAAACTTGAAATTTTAGAAGCTGAAAGAAAATATGACTTAAATAGATTAGCTGAATTAAAATATGGAAAATTAGCAACTCTTGAAAAAGAGCTAATTCAAGAGCAAGAACGTCTTGAAGAAGTCCCTATAAATAAACTTGTTAAACAAGAGGTGGGAGTTGAAGAGATTTCTGAGGTTATTTCAAAATGGACTGGTATTCCTCTTTCTAAACTTATGGAAAGTGAAAAAGAGAAGTTATTAAAATTAGAGGAGAATCTAAACGCTAGAGTAATCGGACAGGAGGAAGCAGTTAAAGCTGTATCAGAGACAATTTTAAGAGCTCGTGCTGGTCTTAAAGACCCCAACAGACCTATCGGTTCCTTTGTATTTTTAGGACCTACTGGTGTTGGTAAAACTTATTTAGCAAAATCTCTTGCATACTTCCTATTTGATGATGAAGAGAATGTAATAAGAATAGATATGAGCGAATACATGGATAAATTCTCCGTTACTAGATTAATTGGTGCACCTCCAGGATATGTTGGTTATGAAGAGGGAGGACAATTAACAGAGGCTGTTAGAAGAAAACCATACTCTGTTATTCTTTTTGATGAGATTGAAAAAGCTCACCCTGATACATTTAATATCCTTCTTCAAGTTTTAGATGATGGACGTTTAACTGATGGACAGGGAAAAGTTGTAGACTTTAAAAATACATTGATTATAATGACATCTAATATTGGTAGTCATTTAATCCTAGAAGATCCTAGTCTAAAAGAGGAAACTAGATTTAATATCAATCAAATGCTTCTTTCTAACTTTAGACCTGAATTCTTAAACAGAATTGATGAGACAATTATCTTTAGAGGTCTTGGACTTAAAGAGATTAAAAACATTGTTCATCAACTTCTAAAAGCTTTAGAGAATAAATTAAAAGATAGAAAAATCAATTTCAAAATTACAGATAGCGCTGCTGAATTCTTAGCTAAAACTGCTTATGATCCACAATTTGGAGCTAGACCATTGAGAAGATATATTCAAAAATATATTGAAACTGAAATAGCTAAAATCATACTAAAAGGTGATGTTAAGGAAAGAGAAACTGTTGAAGTTGACTATAAAGATGAGGATATTGTATTCAATATTATACCCTAGAAAAAAATGGGCTTAGCCCATTTTTTTTATTGACATTTTATAAAAAAAATGATATTATTATATAGCTTGGCAACGATAGCTACGGAGGTACACCCAGTAACATTTCGAACCTGGAAGTTAAGCCCGTAAACGCCGAAAGTACTTGGGGGGCAGCCCCCTGGGAGGATAGGTAGTTGCCAAGCTTTTTTATTGGCTGATTAAATAAAAAAACTAAAAATATCTTACAATGTAAAAAAGGGACTTTTAAAAGTCCCTTTTTTTATCTTCTATTGTATCTTGGAATTATCTCTTCCTCTTCATCAAATCTTGGATTTGTTATGTTATTCGTCAACTCTTTATAATCTAATTCATATGTTTTATTTTTAGGAATTGAACAGTATATTTTATCTCCAGGATTTATTATTTGTCCCTCCTGTATGTGCACAGCTCCACTGATGAAGTCCAAAATTCTTTGTGATTTTTCAGAATCCAAGTCACATAAATTTATATGAACTATCTTTTCAGATTTTATATGTTCAACACATTTTATACAATCCTCAAATCTTGTGGGTTTTAAAAAAATTATATCAAAATCTGCCATTTATACACCCTCCTTTTTTTATAAAATTATACACTATTTATAAATTTTCTACTACTATTTTTATAATTTCCTCAACTGGAAGCTCTGTTGTAAAGCCAGCTGCCTTTATGTGACCTCCACCGCCAAATATTCCAGCTATTCTATTTACATCAATACTATGTTTGCTTCTTAAACTACCTTTAATCTTTCCATTCTCTTCCTGTCTTAAGAATAAAGAAACTTCACTTCCACTATAGTTTACTAACTCCTCTACAATACCTTCTGTATCATCTTTTATAGCATTTAAACTCTTTAGAGACTCATACGAAAGATAAAAATACATCAATTTTTTTTCCTCTACAAAGACCATTTCACTTAAGGCCTTTCCCAAGACTCTCATTCTTTCATAAGATTTTGTTTTAAAAAAGTCATTTACAATCTTATTGTTATTTACTCCTATTTTCATTAACTCAGAAGCGACTAAAAATGTTTTATCTGTCACATTGCTATGAGCAAAGTTTCCAGTGTCATTAACTAGCCCTAGATATATAGCCTCTCCCATCTCTAAAGATATCTCTATATCTAAATCTTTTAAAAATGAATACATTATCTCTGATGTTGAAGATATATCTTTTACTATATTGATATCTCCATATTTAGGATTACTTATATGATGATCTATATTAATTTTAAATATATCTCCTATTAAGTTTGCAACTTTTCCAACTCTATCTATTGTAGCAGAATCAACAAATATAGCTAAGTCATAGTTTGAATCTTTTATGTCCTCTATTTTTTTTATTTTCTCACTCCCCTTTAGAAATGAGATATTTTTTGGAACATTATCCTGTAACACAAAATCCACTCTTTTATTGGGATACTTCTCTTCAAGTCCTAATAAAAGGGCCAGACCAGCTCCCACTGTATCTCCATCTGGATTTACATGCCCTGCAATAATTATATTATTGCTCTGCTCTATCTTTTCCTTTATTTCTTTCATTATTTTTCCTTTCTAGTTTTTACAACATTGTCAATATCAAAGGTATATCCTCTTCCCAATACCTCGTGAACATCGGAAACAACCACAAAAGCCTCCTTATCAGCTTCAGCTATAAGATCTTTTAATAAGTAAATCTCTCTATTTCTAAGAACAGTTGTCACTACATCTCTTCTACTTTTAGAATATAGTGCTTCTGCTTGATAGTAATTTCCAGTTTTCCCTAAATCTTCAACAATTATTTTTCTAATTTTTTCAATTTCAGAAGTTATGATATATACCATTTTTGCATTTCCTAATCCATTTATCAGTTTATTTATTACAATTCCAGTTGCATATAGATTTATCAATGCATATAGAGCTTTTTCTGCTCCAAAAATATATGCAGCTAATAAAACAACTGTGGAATCAATCAGTATCAAAGCTTGACCAATAGGTATTTTAAAGAATTTATTTAAAATTCCAGATACTATATCGCTTCCACCTGTAGTTCCACCATTTTTTATCACTGTTCCAATACCTATTCCCATTAATAATCCACCATACAGTGTACCTAGAAATATATTGCTGGGATTTGTAAAATCAACTATTTTATCTATCTCTGGTATAACTTTTTTTATCAATTCCACATTTAAAGATAAAAATGAAATTCCTGCTAAAGTTTTAGCTCCATATGATCTTCCAAAAATTTTTACTCCTATTATAAATAATGGTATATTTATCAGAAATATCAATGTTCCAACAGGTATTCCAGTCATATAATTTATTAAGATTGAAAGTCCCGTAGCACCTCCTGGAGCTAAATTAGATGGAACTAAAAAGGCATTAATGGCAACTGACGCTATCAATGTTCCTATATAGATGTATATATACTCTCTTAAAATCTTAATTTTTTTTCTTTTCAATTCAAATCCCCCGGTTCTTAATTGTTATAGTTTTTATTTTTTAACTCTTTTAAATAAACTTCCTCTGAATTGTACCCCATTCTTTTAGCCATTAGGTTCATCACTGCAATTTCAACCATAGCAGCTGCATTTCTACCTGAAGATATATACAGTTTTATTTTAGGAATCTCATTTCCTAATAACACCTCTGTGGACTCTTGATAATCCATGGCTGTTAGATAATCTTCACTCTTTAATTCCTGAAGCTCAATTATCATATCCAATCTCTTACTAATTCTAACTGCTCCAACACCATATAAAGCTTTAACATCTATTATACCTAAACCACGAATCTCCATAAAATATGGTAATTTTGATGCTCTACCTGTTATATCTCCTATTACACCCTTTTCAAATCTAACAGAGTCATCTGCAATCAATCTATGACCTCTGTGGATAAGTTCTAAAGCTGTCTCACTCTTACCTATACCGCTCTTTCCTGTTAAAAGAACTCCAAAACCATATAGCTCTACGAAAACTCCGTGAACCGACGTTGAAGGTGCAAAGTAATTCTCTAAATACGCACTAAACGTAGCAACTACATGGCTAGGTCTATCTAATTTTGTCTCTAACAATATTATTTTTTTATCTATGATTCTACGTAAAAAATAGTCTGGAATATTTTTAACACCAGAGATTATTATTGCAGGAAAATCTTCATCTAAATATCGCTCTAAGTTTTTCTCCCTATTTTCAACTGAAATGCTCTCTAAATATTTAAATTCTGTATCAGTAAATAGTTGTAAACCCTTATAACCATCCTCTCCATACATATCAAAATACCCTGTAAGAGCTAGTGATGGTCTGTAAACACCTGTTGTCGTAATATACTTACTGTCTAAAAACTCTTCTCCATTCAATACATTCAAATTAAATCTTGTTTTTATATATCTAACTGGCATACTTGTTTTATCATTCACAACTAACCCTCTCTTTTTATTTTCTCTATTTTCTTCAATTAATTTCTTAGACTCTTTCCAAAAATATTCTGCTGAATTAACCCCTGTTTTTTTCAATCTATAGTTTATAGCCGCTGTTTCTATTATAATGGCTAAATTTCTTCCTTTTCTAACAGGTAGAGTTACCTTAGGAATTTTAAATCCTAAAAACTCCTCATAGATTTCATCCAATCCCAAACGATCATAAAATTTTTTCTCATCCCATTTTTCAAGTTCAATTAATAATGTTATCTTTTTTCTTTTTCTTGTGCTTTTTATTCCAAAATGAGTTGTTACATCTATATCATTTCCATCTTTTCCAAAGAGATAAAAATGACTGTCCCCACTTTCTTTATCAGCTGTGTTAGACCCTAAAATAAATCTATTTGCTATATTTTGAATCTTTAATCTTGTATCAGTTATAAACTTATGTCCTCTTTCTAAAAGTTCTACTGTTGCTCCTAATCGTGCATCTTCATAACCCTTTAATAGTATTCCCACTCCATATACATCAAGCAATATGCAGTTATCTATTATAATCTCTTCAGCTAGAACCTTTTGCAAATAGAACTTGGCATTTCTTATGAACTCAATAGTTTTATTATTAGATTTTAAAACTGGTTTTTGATATTTTTTCGCTATTTCAACAATCTCATCCACTATATGGTTTTCCACAGTTACTATCAAAGTAGGAAATGGATAACTTAAATATCTTTCAAGAATCTTTTTCCTTTTATCTGATTCAATCTGTTCAAGATATCCAATCTCCTTTCTACCTAAAACATTTACATTACTGTATAGCTCTTCTCCATCTGTAAAAAAACCGCTTAATTCATACCCAACTCTGTAGACACTTTGTGTTTTAATCTCTTTTTCCATATTTACATCTAAAAGTGGAACAAGTCCTAAAACATTAGCCAAATCTTTGACTTTTGGAAATTTTCTTGCTATATTTTTCTCCATTTTAAGCTCCTCTAGTTGCTTTTATAAAACTCTTTATCTCTTTCCTTATAAGTTTTATCAATTTTTTCTAAAAATAGATTTTTTTGTTCTTCTCTCTTTAAATACTCGTTTCTTAATATTTTTATATGTTCATACAAAAAATAACCTATTATTATAGTCACTACAATTGTGAATAACTTAAAAAAAACATTACCCTTCATTAACCAATACTTCCTCTTTAAATTTACTTAATAGATAGAATGAACCACAGAGTAAAATAACTTTTGAATCAATATCTTTTGCTAAATTATAAGCTTCATTGATATCCTCTTTGTACTCCTTATCTTTTCTATTAGAGTTATTGAAAAGTTCTAGAGCACTCTGCCCTCTCTTATTTTCAGCTAAAGAGGTAAATATTATTTTTCCCACTGTGCTCTCTAAAATTTCCAAGATTTTTTTAGAATCTTTATCCTTTAATATCGATACAATAGCTACTATCTCCTCTTTTTTAAACCCTAATTTTAAAGTGTCACAAAGTGTTCTCATTCCATCTTCATTGTGAGCTCCATCTAAAATAAGCACTCTATTGTCAGATGGAATAATCTCAAATCTACATTGCCATTTTACTTTCTCTACACCTTTTTTGATTATCTCTAAAGGTACTCCTAACTCCTTTAAGGTTTCAAAGGCACATAAAAAATTTTTATATTGATAATCACCAAAAAGGGAGAACTCATAAGTATTCCCCTCTATTTTTATAACAGTTTTATAGTTTTTAAAATCTAAAAAGTAAGTGCTCTGTCTATATTTTTCACATACATTTACATAGTTTTTAGTTTTTTCCTCTACTCCCTTTAAAAATTCAGGTTCTGAACTTCCCACAATAACTTTTGAATTTTTCTTTATTATTCCAGCCTTTTCACAGGCTATCTCATATATTGTTTTCCCTAAAAAGTCTGTGTGATCTAAACTTACATTGGTAATAACGCAAATATCAGAATCTATGATGTTCGTAGCATCATATCTTCCACCCATTCCAACTTCTATCACTGCATATTCAACTTTTTTGTCTGAAAAATATTTAAACATCATAGCTGTAGTCACTTCAAAAAAGGTTGGCGTTATGTCCAATTGTTTTATTATATCTTTGACATAGGAATAGTAGTGAGCAATCTCTTCATCTGTTATTTCATCTCCATTTACCGATATTCTCTCATTAAATCTCAAAATGTGAGGTGATGTATACTTTCCAACTCTTTTCCCCTGCTCTATTAGAACGGTTTCAATTGTTGTTGAAGTTGAGCCCTTTCCATTAGTCCCTGCCACATGAATTGTTCTATAATTTTTTTGAGGATTATCCATCGCTTTACAAATATCTTCAATATTTTTTAAACCCAGTTTTATTCCGTGAAGTGAGTAGGAGTATAACTCCTCCAATAGTTTTTCAATGTTCACAAAATTCCCCCCTTTATTAATTATATCTCTTTTAGCATACCCTCTATTATTAGTTTTGAGTTTTGAGCAGCTAATTTTACAAACTCATCGAAATTCATATTGGCATCGTGGTTCGCTTTATCTGAAATAGATCTTATTATCACAAAAGGCTTTCCTAATACATAGCAAACATGAGCTACTGCAGCGCCCTCCATCTCTGTACACTCACCTGTAAAAGTATCTCTTAACCATTTAATTTTGTCATTTGAAGCAACGAAAGTGTCTCCACTAACTATAGTTCCAACAAAAACTCTACCTTTTCCAAAGTTTTCCTCAGCCACTTTTTTTGCTAAATCTACTAAAGATTTATCAGCCTTAAAAGTAGAATTTTCCATTCTAGGGATTACTCCATGATCATATCCAAAAGCAGTACAATCAAAATCATGCTCTATAAGGTCTGTTGATACAACAATATCCCCAATATTTATCTCTGGATTTAATCCACCTGCAACTCCTGTAAATAAAACTTTATCAACTTTAAACTCCTGAATTAATAGTGTTGAACATATTGCTGCATTCACTTTTCCTATTCCACATTCAACTAACACAATCTCTTTATTAAGAAGCGTTCCCTTAAAGAATTTATATCCACCAATCTCTCTTGTTTCCTCTAAATTCATCACCTCTTTTAATTGAATTACCTCTTCATTCATTGCTCCTATTATACCTAATAACATATTTCCTCCTAATTCTTAATCTCGTTCTTATCTATTTTTTTATAAAGTTTCCATCTGTCATGGAACCACATCCATTGATTTGGATAATTTTTTATTATATTTTCTATGATACTCATCATCATTTGAGTATTTACCTTTACATCATCCTTAAATGAAGCTGTTCTTACTAAATCTAACTCTCTTGAGAAATAAGTTGTACATGTGTTGTCCTCATGCATCACATTATAACCTATAACTAGGGGTAGATTGTGTTTTAATGCTATATTTATAACTCCTGTTGGAGACACTGTTTCCTCTCCAAAAAATTTAACTGATGTCCCTTTATCCCTATGGTCAGTGAACAGGGCTATCACATTTTTTTCCTCTATCTGTTCCAATAGTTCCCTTGATGTTTGCTTAGATTTCTTCAGTAGTGTCACATTCATTTTTTTTCTTGCTTCTGTTATAAATTCATCAATATAAGGGTTTCTTTGAGCCTTTGCCACAGTTACAATTCTGTACTTCTCTCCGGCCTTTAATCCAGCTTCCATATTTCCCATATGAATAAGAGCTACCACTATTCCATTTCCCTTTTCCTTAATTGAAACTAATCTGTTAAAATCTTCCAATTGAACATTAGTTTTTAAATAATCCTCAAACCACAGTGTTGACAGAAAAGCTTTTGACATTATTTTGTATGATTCTTTTGCTATTTTTTTTCTTTCTTTAAATGTCTTATCTGGAAAAGCCAGTTTTAAATTTGCCAAAGCTATTAATCTTCTCTTTTTTATAAGATAATAACCTATAATACTC
>Charlie_p2__coassemble_1509_pt1 | contig 19997 bp, 18 predicted proteins | sample Charlie_p2__metabat2_low_PE_014 | metagenome-assembled genome bin Charlie_p2
AGCAAATTTAAATCTTATTTTTTCTGGAAATAAAAGTAAAATATACCGAAAAATTTTAAATATAATATATTGAAACTTATACATCTTTTTATCACCTATCTCAATTAATTTAACAGATTTATTATATCATAGAATAAGAAGTTATGCTATTCTTATCAGACCTCCCCCACCTATGCCAAGTGGAATATATTTCCTACAATAGTCTCAAAAAAATATAAAAGGGTCTCTAAATTATAAAGACCCTTTTCATATATTTCTGTTCAAACTATTTAAATCTATTCAATATAAAACCTTTTTACATATTTACTGGTGGAAGCGGACATTATTCCACTATAATTTAGAATAAACTCTATCTTATCTCCAATTAAATACCTCTTTTGACTATTTGTTATATCCACTATAGTGTGATCCGAACTGGCTCCTATAACCTCTATTTTTTTATTTGTAGGAATTAATGACTCTACTTTTATATCCTGTTTTCCTATTCCTAATATCACTCTTTGCATAGGTCCTCTATCCACATATATGTGCCGTTCTCCAAAAGCATCCACACCTTGTTCCCCTATGGGAAGCGACTCTTTTCTCTTATTTTCAATAACTTCACAAATCAATCTAAATGCATCATCATATGTTCCATCCAATCGTTGTCCATAAGCCGTCTCTCTTCCAAGTAAAATTCCCTCTCCTATTCTTAAATTGTTTATTCCCTTTGGAATCTTACCTTCACTGAGTAAAAATAATGAACTAGAATTTCCACCTGAAATTATCTTTAAATCTATTTTATACTCTCTTTCTATTCTTGTACCCAGTTCAACCAACTTTCTAAGATTGACTTCTGAAGGTAAAATTGCCCCATAACAAGTTAGATTAGTAGCTATTCCAACTATATCTATATTTTTTAGTTTTGCTATTTTTTCTACACTTTCAAATAGATCCTTCTCGTCAAAATATCCCTCTCTAAGATCACCTAAATCTATCATCAAAACTACACTGTGTATATTCCCTCTTTTTTCAGCCTCAAAGTTGAGTTCTTTAACTGTTTCGTACTCTGAGTTAAAGCTTATATCTGCATACTCTACAACTTTTGAAACTTCGCTTATCATTGGTATTCTTAGAAGGAGTTTTGGAATTTTTATATCTTTAAACTCCATTAAATTTTCAATTCTAGAGTCTGCTAAATAGTCCACTCCTCCATCTTTAAGTAGTTCTAGAACAATATTCCTATCTGCACAATATGCTTTTGTTACCATTGCTAAAGAGATATCATATTTTTTCAAAAGTTGAGATATCACTTTTAAATTTGTTCTAAGTTTACTAATATTTATCTCTAGCCTTGGGTATAATACTTGCTGCATATCCCCTCCCTATAAACCTCTTCAATATTTAAACTTTTCAATAAAAGCTTTAATGAGGCTTCTTTAAAGTTTATTGATAACACTCCTAAAGAAGCCATAATATAATCATTATCTATCAATATTTGTGCTTCCTGTGTTGGAAGAAGTTTATCTTCTCTATTGGATTTTCCTATCTCTTTCAATATTTCAACTCTTGCTGGAAGTCTTGTTAAGGGTCCTCCTGTTCCAACTATCCATTTTACTCCCGTTAAATCCTTTCCAAATGCTAAAGTTTTACTCTTACCTCCAAAATATGTTCTATAATCTCCAGCATGTCTATTTATAGAGACTATTATAGCCTCTTTTGTCAATCTCTCTATAAATTTTATATATCTCTCGGTTGTAGGAATTACTATCTCCGATTTTCCCATATCTTCAATTTCACTCACACTTATATCAAACTCTTTAGCTAATCTATCAATTTTTATCGTTTCAATTATATTTTTTCTATTGATAAAAACGCCCATATCTCCCTCAACTGTTCGTTTTGCCATAGGTTCAGGATCTATAAGTATATTTTTTATTCGTTCTGTTCCATCGGTTACAGAGTGAATATCAGTTGTTGCACCACCCACATCAATAGTAACCAAATCCCCAATACTTTCCCTTAACATCTGTGATGCCCTCATCACTGCTCTCGGTGTCGGTATAATCGATCCATTTACTAGCTCCCTTATTTTTTCCATGCCCTTTGCCTCTGTGATATATTTTTCAAAAATATTCTGTATAACCTCCCTTGTAGGTTCAACATTTAGTAGATCAATTCTAGGATAAACATTTGGAACTATATATAGATTTTTCCCTTTTTCATAGGTTTCAAATATACTCTTTATCTCCTCAACAATAGCATTATTTCCTGCATAGATTACGGGTATATCCAAAAGGGATGACGCTATTAATTCCGAGTTATAAAGAGCTGTTTCTCTCTCTCCATAATCTACTCCACCAGCTAACATTATAATATTTGGCCCTATTTTTTTTAGTCTTACCATATCCCTCTCTGTGAGTTTTCCTGAAGTTACCATATGTATATTAGCTCCTGCACCTAAAACAGCTTCTTTTGCAGCTTTTACAGTCATATCATACACAAGTCCATGAACCGTCATTTTTAATCCCCCTGCTGCACTACTAGTAGCTAACATATACCTGTACTCTATTGCTTTTATACCCAATTTTTTATTAATATCATCTATAGCAGCTTTAAGACCTATATTTACATCCCCTTCCCCTATGGAAGTTGGAGCCTGTCCTTGACCTAAAAATATTGGGTTTTCAGTTTCTATCCTATCAAATATATTTACCACAGTTGTTGTACTTCCAATCTCTGCAACAAGTGCATCTACTTTCATAAGATTCCTCCCTCCACTCAATATTTTTTCTACTGTTCACCAAGCATCTCTTTTCTTCTCTTTACAAAATATGTGGCTACATTTACACCTCTATCATATTTTCCAAATCCTTCATCCATCCCTTGAACTCTTGCAATCTCAGGTATTACTTGAGTTCCACCAGGACATATTATTAACTTATTTCTAACCCCTTTTTCCACAGCTAAATCATGAAGTTTTTTCATATTTTTATAGTGAATATCATCATGAGAAATAATAGTGGATGCTAAAACTACATCTGCATTTAATTCAATAGCTGCATCAATAAGCTTTTCACATGGCACAGACGTACCCAAATATTCAACTTCCATACCATATTTCTCTATTCCTCCATGTTTTATATCTATAACCTCTCTAAGCCCCACTGAGTGTTCATCCTCTCCAACAGTTCCAGCCACTATTTTAAATGGATATCTCTCTACAAACTCTCTAATCTCATCATCACTTAATATCTCTGGTTTTTTTGGAATTACTAACTCATTAAGATCTATTGAAAATCCAACTTTACCTTTCAATTGTACTCTTGTCCCTTCACTTGGATGAAGTTGCTCTGAGTGAATCACCTGAGGTTCATATAGATTCATTTTTTTTGCAAACTCAATAGCTGCAAACTCTGCCATTCTCTGATCTATCGGAAGAAATATTTCCAATTGGATAACTCCATCAGCTAACCACTCCACCTCTGGTTTAATCAAATTTGTGCCCCTATATTTATCTCCCTCTTCCAATCTTTTATTTACATTGTCATCCATATCTAATTCATCTATAAAGACTATTTTTTCCGGTTTTTCCAATGTACATCCATCTATTAAGATCGATGGACTCTCATCCTCTTTAACTCCATATTGGTCCACATTATTATATCCGAAATGTGCTGTTACAGGTGCCATATAATCTACATCTCTTCTATAAACACTTCCAGCTCCCACTCCACTCTCTCTTTTTCTTCCAATTCCATCCCCATTTCGCTGAGGAAAATATCCTGAATCTACAAAATATCCTTTTTCCACAGCCTCAAAGTAGCCTCCACTTTCTATTATCTCCTCCATAAATAGTATTGCTCTCTCTTTTAACTCTCTTCCTCTCTCTCTTATATAACCCGTTTGCTTTAACTCCACCATTGAAAGAAGATCATCCATTCCCAAAAGAGTTTGCTTAGCTGTATCACAGGCCTCTATGTTATACATATGCCATGGTACATTTCTTCCCTCATCTGGAGTTATTGTAGATTGAATATCTGCACTTGTTAACTTTGATATTAACATATTCATCACATGAGTCACCGTTGCTTCTCTTGAAGAGGACGTAATATATTTTGTATTCATCTGAGCTCTCATTTTATATTCATCAAATAGCTCTCTAAGTGCAACTGCATATGGTAAGTCTAATTTTAAACATGGAGTTGGTGACGCAGAAGGTGGTACTGTTGATAGACAGATATTCTCTTTTTTTATTCCTACTCTATATGAAAACAAAGCATTTATAGCATGTTGAACCATAAGTTCTGGCATCACTTTCCATCCATCTTTTGCTGTGGCATTGGCATTATGGGCACCATCTATCTGTGCTATCTCTCCCCATGCCATAAGTTTTTTTGATTCTCCAGCATCTACAAATGATCTAATCATATTTACATTCCTATATAAAATATTGTATTGAGGGTCTTGGTGAGCTCCATTTACTCCCTCCTCCACAAACATTACAGCTACCTCTGGACCTGCTATCCCACTTATATATGAGTGATAGTTTATATCTCTTCCAACCTCTTCCTCAATCAAATCACATGCTTTTCTATGAGCTCTTACTTGTTTTCTAGTTATTGGAACTCCACCTACTCCCTGTGGAGTTCCTTCAATTAAGCCATCAAAATGGGACTGACCAGCCGTTCTTATAACCATTATATGATCAGCTCCATGCCATGCTGCCATTCTCATTCTTCTAATATCATCTTCAAATCTACCAGAAGCTATCTCTGTTGTTATTGTACTATCAGGTTGTGGATCTATGTTAGAAAAATATCTTGCCGCTGGAAGTGGAACATAATTTTTCAGTGTAGAGGAGCACTCTTTATATGTATAATCACCCATTTTCATATCTCTTCTCTCTCTCCAGGTCCATCCCCTTCTTTTAGGTCTATAGTATTCCAAGCCCTCTAATATGGTTTTCACATCTATTTTTTCACTAGCTTTTAAGCCCATATCATATTCCTCCCTTAAATATGTCCATTGCAATATCCCAATACTCTCCAGCTATCAATTTTTCTCCAGCTTCCCTTATTGTAATCCTTTTCTCTTTAGACACTCTATATACTATATGTCCAACTCCTTTTCCTATAAGCCCTCTTTCTATAGCTCCATCCACTAAAGGTTTTACTTCTAAACTAGAGAATCCCATTCTAAGCAAAATCGACCTTTCTATAGATGGTGTCGTATTTTCCATCGCTATTTTTAACAGTGGTTCAACTATTGTATTCGCCAATTCCCAAAATTTATTTTTTAGTTCCTCATCTGAATATCTCTTTAAACTTTCCCTTCTCTGCTGGTAATCATCATCTCTTTTTAGGTATCCCTTCATAATACTTACCTCCATCTATCCTCTAAAATCGAATCTATATACTCTTTACTACTCTTGGTTTCGGCTATTAAAAACTCTATGTCCTCTATCTCCAACTTCTCTATATCTTTAATATAGTTTTTTATTAAAGATCTTTTTAGTTTATCCATATCTATATCTTTAACTTTTAGTAATCCTGGATTTTCTGGTAAAATAATAGTTTCTCCAGGTATCTCATCTCTTGGATTACCAAATTTAATCTCTATACCATTCTCCCTTGCAAAGGATAGTTGTGGTTGAAGATGTTTTCCCGCACCGGTGTACTCAGTTTCTTGTACTACTATTATCTGATCTTTATCCATCTCCTGAGCTATACTAAAAGCTGCTGCCAAAGAGATATTCCCCGCTGGTCCTCTCTCCAATCCCTCCAACTGTGCAAGAAGTTCAGTCATATAAAATACCTCTCCCTGACCTATTGTCACATATCTATCCGCATATCTTAATGGTCTTGCTGCTGATCTTGGAACATCTGATCTATCTGGAAAGGTGCTAAATGGAATTCCAAACCCTATATGCCCCGTTGTAAATGATTTTTTATTGAACTGTTTATCACTGGCCATATGAAGTCCAGATAAATTTACACTAGCTCCTATAATTTTTGTTTTATTAGCCCCTATTTTTATAAGACCTCTAGCTGTTCCAGTGAGATTTCCACCTCCGGCATTTGTACATACCACAGCATCTGGATATCTCCCCTCTCTCAATAGGAGTTGTTCTGCAATCTCATATCCCAAAGTCTCTATTCCCGCTATACCAAATGGGGAGTATAGGGATGCATTAAAATACCCTGTCTCTTCCAATAGCTTTAAAAACACATAAAATAATTCAGGTCCTACTGTCAATTGTATTACCTCTGCTCCATAGGCTTCACATTTTCTAGCTTTCTCTATTATCTCTGGTTGTCCAACGCCTTTGCTATCATAACACTCCTGAACTATAATACATCTCAATCCCTGCTTTGCAGCTTGAGATGCTACCGCTGCTCCATAGTTTCCACTGGTTGCTGCTATAACCCCTTTATACCCCAATCTCTTAGCATGATATACAGATATAGCTGCTCTTCTAGCCTTAAAACTTCCAGATGCATTCCCTGCCTCATCCTTTATAAAAATCCTAGCTCCCTTCCCATTTTCAGAGTATTTTCTAGCTAACTCTGTAATATTTTTCATTTCAATTAAAGGTGTATTCCCAATGGCGCACTCCCTTTGAATTCTAACTATATTATCTAGGGTATAGCCAGTTTCCTCCATCATCTTTTCATAGTCAAAGGATATTTTCCCCATTTCAAACTTTGAGTAATCCAATTTCATAGCTCTTTTCATTATTTCATTTTTTCTTTTTAATACCGCTTCATAAGACCCTTTATCAATCATCTATATCACTTCCATACAATATCTCTTTAGCTTGGATTCCAATTTTTATTATTTCAGGTATATACTCTCCATAGCTATGCCTATACACTGGATTTATCTCCAACAAACTCCCCTCTACCACTCTTCCTGTGACAGTTATCACTCGAACACTATCCCCCACTTTGGCATCCTGCTGTAAAAATCCTTTTGTCCACATCTCTAAGGATACACCCTTTGTATCTTCTGGAAGACTAAATGCTCTATTTTTAGGGAATAAAATAACACTGTGTACTCTCACAAAATCCCCTATTTTTCCATCCATTTTATCTCTCCTCTCTCCCCTCTATCATATCTCTAATATCTCCCATAATAGCTCTAGGAACAGGTATATCTAACATTGTTTTTAATCCTGGTCTAGCGTTAATAACATGTGGAATACAGTTTACACACATAGCTATTGTCCCTATACCACCTGGAATCTCTGGAGTTATTTGAAGTTCTATATCAGGTACTCCTTTAACTGTGATATAATCCCCTGTTTTAACATTTTCTAAATTTGGTAAAATCTGTTGTGGATGTTCCATAACTATTTTTAATTCACCATCTACATATCCGTAACCACACTGTTTACATCCCGCTACAGACCCAACTTTAACCTCAGCATACTCAGATTTTCTATAAACACTGCTCACTATTGCCTCTCTGGTTTGTTCTAACTTTTCCAATTGCCAACCTATACCATCGGCTACCATTTTTATAGATTCAGGAAAACCAATATGTCCTGATATTGTTCCATTTTTTATTCCATCTTTAAAAGTCTCTTCTGAAACTCCAACTCCTTGCTCCTCCATAACAGCCTTTCCAAATGGTGATAGATCATTTACTCTAGTGGCTTTTATCAAATCTACTCTCTCACATGTTCCAGTCAAAGCTAATACCAGAAAATCAAGGACAAATCCAGGATTAATTCCAGTTCCCAGTACACTCACCCCCTTCTCTTTTGCTAATTCATCTATTCTTTTAGCTAATTCAGGGTATTGGCTCTTTGGATAGGCCATCTCCTCAGCCGTTGATATTACATTTACTCTTTGGTCTATTAGATACTCAATTTTATCAAAAGCATTTTTTATAAAGGAGTCTGTAGCAAGTAAAACTACGTCTGCATACCTATAGGGAAATGCCTTTTTATAATCCTTTTCAACTAATATCTCATATCTCTCGCATCTATCTATCTCCAAAATTTCAAATATACTTTTACCCACTTTATCTGGATCTAAATCACATACAGAAACCAATTCAATCCCCTTTTTCTCCAATAACATTTTTGCTATTCCTTTTCCCATTGCTCCCAAACCCCATAGTCCCACTCTTATTTTTTCCATCTAAAATCCCTCCCTATCTTCAATATTTTTATTTTTTTACTTATTTAAAATAAAGCAATTCTCATTCCAATATCTCTATTTTTACTTTTTACTTTTAGAGAGGACATTCAAAATTTTTTTTTAAATTTGCATAAAAAAAAGCAATATTTTTTTTAATTCATAAAAAAATATTGCCTGCTTTTACACTTTTATATTATACTTCTTCAATTTATACTGTAAGGTTTGTCTACTCATTCCCAAATATATTGCCACTTTACTTAAATTATTCGGATTTTGCTCTATAGCTTCTCTTATATATCGCTCCTCTAACTTTGAAACTATAGATTCTAAAGAGCTTTTTCCAAACTCCATATCATCTTTTAACTCAAAATTAATATCTGTATCCCTCTCCTTGGAAAGACTACTATCTATGGTAAAATCATCATTTAATGGCATATTTAATATATCCTTTGTAAGATAATTCTCATCACTCATAACTACACCAGAGTATATTATATTTTCTAGTTCCCTTACATTTCCTGGCCATATATACTTTAAAAATATATCTTTCACTTCTGAGGTTATCCCTTTTATATTTTTATTTAATTTTTTATTATATTTTACTATAAATTTCTCTGCCAAAAGAAAAACATCATTTTCTCTCTCCCTAAGCGGTGGCATCTCTAAATATATAACATTCAATCTATAATATAGGTCCAATCTCATTTTCCCCAATTTTATTATCTCTTTTGGATTTTCATTTGTTGTGGATATCACTCTCACATCTATTGGGATATCCTCTGTTCCACCGACCCTTCTTACAACCTTTTCCTGTAGCACCCTCAATAACTTAGCTTGTGTCTGTATAGGTATGGAGTTAATCTCATCAAGAAGTAGTGTGCCTCTATTCGCTTGTTCAAAGAATCCCGGTTTATCTATTGCTCCTGTAAATCCCCCTTTAGCTGTCCCAAAAAGTATTCCTTCAAAAAGTCCATCTGGCAAGGTGGCACAATTTATTGCCAAAAATGGAGCATTTTTTCTGGTACTCTCACAGTGAATGGATTGACTCAAAAGCTCTTTCCCAGTTCCTGTTTCTCCATATATAAGAATTGCTGCATCATTTTTAGCAATTTTTTTAGCTGCTTCTATCACCTTTTTTATCTTGGGACTATCTCCTATAATATCTTCAAACTCATATTTCTTCTGTTTTTTTATAATTTCATTGGTGCCCATTTTATCATTTGTCAATTGTAACTTTACTATCTCATCATATAGAGTTTTTATAGTAGTCATATTTTTAGCAATTTCCAAAGAACCTATTACCTCATTTTTGTGCTTTATGGGAATAGTGGAGTTAATGGTAACTATCTCTTTACCATTTTTATTCAAGTATTTTTGAATATTATTTTTTATGCTTATACCATCTTTTAACACACTTAAAAGTGTGCTATTATTTTCATTCATATCTTTAAAAACATGAGTGAAATGTTTTCCTATTACACTTTTTTGACTCATGCCCTCCATTTTTTCCATATTATGATTATATATTCTTGTTATCCCATTTTTGTCAATAAAATGTATCCCTTCATCTACGTTTTCCAATATCTTCTTTAAGATTTCAACTTCAATATCTGTTTCCATTTTATCACCCAAACTATTTTGACTTTTTATGGCAATTATATATTTAGGATTATTTTGTTGTCAATATTTTTATGTAAATATTTCAATAAAAAAAGGCATACCCTCATTGGAAAAAGCTTTTTTGCTTTAACTTTTGAGGTAGCCTTTTATTTAAAATACTATAACCATTACATTTTCATCTGGTCTTTGTTCATTGGATTTTCTATTAACTTTTCCATTAGTTACCCAATCAAAAAGAAACTTAATATGTGATTCCATATTTCTAATACACTTTCTAGTTCCTTCAACTGTTCCTAATGTCCCATCTTTTTCTCTCAAGAAAAAATCTCTATTTATATTTTCTTCAAAATTGATTGGTGTTCCATGAATATATCCACCACCTGAGAAACGAATCGCATATTTAGCCATTCCCGCAGCATTGTTATACTCATCTCTATAACCCATTTCATACTTTAATGCCGGTACAATAAAATACCCTTTTGGAGTATCAAACCCCAATGTGCTTTCCATTCCAGTTTTATTTAAAGTATATGATATAAGTTCCCATTGCCCATCTGAATTTTTCTGAAATATCCCTTGATTTTCATTTTCTAAATCAATAACAATTGCTTTTCTAAAGTTTGGATTAACAGCAGGATATCTTGTTATCACATTTTTACTAACTTTCAATGGTTTTTCAGGAATTGAAAGAGCATTTACATAAACATCATTACCCTTTGCAGACTCTATTGACATCAACGATCTATCAGGTATAAATATCGTTTCACCATTATAACTTGCTCTAGCATTTTGATCTGCTGAAACTCCATATTTATCCTTTACTCTACTCATGTTTTGGTTACTTGGATTTGGTACATATGTATTGATTGAAACTAGCTCTTTTCCTTTAGCTGCCTCTGATTGTAAAAACTGTGTAAGTTTATGAACTCTATTGTTCATCTCTTCAAACTTAAATCTTCTCAATGTAACAAGCATTGCTGATACATATCCCTCTATCCTATTTCCATTTTTATCCTTTAGCTCAACTTTATACCATTCATTTCCATTGGATTCAACCTTTTCCAAAACCTTTAATTTTGTATTGAAAGGGAATCTTACAATCTCCTTAGAGTATATGGATGAGTCCTGTCTTATTGGAGCATCCACACTTTTAATAAAAACATAGTTTAAATACTCTGGCTCAGCCTCATTATTCATTATATTTACGTGTACACTCATTGGTATTACGTTTTCGTACTTTTCTTTTAACGTTTTAGTAACTGCATGAAGTGGTTGTGATAAAAAAGTAAGTCCAAATACCATAATCCCCAAAGAGATTAATTTGCTTTTTTTCATTCTATAACCTACCTATTTTAATTTTGATTCCATCAGTTCTGTAACTATAGTCGGGTTAGCTTTTCCTTTTGATAGTTTCATTACCTGTCCTATTAATCCTTTTAAAACTCTTGGTTTTCTACCCTCATCAGAGTTTTTAAAATCCTCTACCATCTTAGGATTATCTGCTAGAACTTGATTTACAATTCCTTCTATCTCTCCTAAGTCAACAACCTGTACCATACCCTCTTCTTTTACAATAACCTCTGGATCTCTACTATCATTTAACTTTATAGTAAATAACTCTTTAGCTATTTTTGATGAAATTACACTCTTTTGAATTAGGTTTATTATTTTCCCTAAATCTTCTGAGGATATTTTAGATTCCTCTATTGTTTTTCCACTCTCTTTTAATTCTCTTAAAACTTCTGTCATTATCCAGTTAGAAGAAAGTTTAGCATTCTCAGTGACTTTTACTACTCTTTCGAAATAGTCAGCTAACTCTATCTCATCAGTTAGTATGTTTGCATCATATTCTGGTAATCCATACTCTTCAGTAAATCTTCTTAACTTATCTGTTTTTGATTCTGGCATTAACTCTTTTACTCTTTCAATCTCCTCATTTTTTATAACAAGCTTTGGAAGGTCTGGTTCTGCAAAATATCTATAGTCCATTGCATCCTCTTTACTTCTCATAACTCTTGTTACCTGAGCATCATCATCCCAAAGTCTAGTTTCTTGATCTATTGTTTCTCCATTTTCAATAGCTTCAATCTGTCTTCCAATCTCATAGTCAATAGCTCTAGCTACTGCTTTAAATGAGTTCAGATTCTTCACTTCCACTCTTGTTCCAAAAACTTTGCTTCCCTTTTCCATTACCGATATATTTGCGTCACATCTTAGAGACCCTAATTCCATTGAAACATCACTGATTCCAGTATATTTTATAGTGCTTTTTAAAAGGTTTAAGTACTCATAAGCTTCCTCTGAACTTCTTAAATCAGGCTCAGATATTATCTCTAAAAGAGGCATTGATGCTCTGTTGAAATTTATTAGTGACTCTGATCCAGCATGTATTGACTTTCCTGCATCTTCCTCTATTTGGATTCTTGTAATTCCAACAGTAAACTCTCTACCTGAATTTAGTTTTACATCTAAATGTCCCTTTTCACAATATGGTTTTTCAAATTGAGTTATCTGATAATTTTTTGGAGTATCTGGATAAAAATAATTTTTTCTATCAAAACCACTTACATTATTGATTTTACAATTTAAAGCCAACGCTGCTTTTATTGCATATTCTACTACTTTTTTATTCAACTTTGGTAATGCTCCTGGATGTCCTAAACATATTGGACATGTATGAGTATTTGTTGGTGAATTATCGTAGTCTGCACTACATCCACACCAAACTTTTGTTCCTGTTTTTAATTGAAGGTGTACTTCAAGTCCTATTACCGATTCCCATTGTCTCGCCATTACACTCTCTCCTTTATCGCTTTTTCAAAAGCATCTCCTGCTTTTAAGATATCTTTTTCTCCAAATGCTCTTCCTAATAGTTGGATTCCAACTGGTAATCCTTCAGTCATTCCTGCTGGTATTGAAATTCCTGGTATTCCTGCTAGGTTTGCTGGTATTGTAAAGATATCTTCCAGATATAATTCCACTGGAGTCTTCTTAGCATCTAATCTAAAAGCAGGTCCTGGTGTTACAGGAGTGAATATAATGTCCACTTGTTCAAAAGCTTTATCAAAGTCATTTTTTATTAATCTTCTAACTTTTTGAGCTTTTTTAAAGTATGCATCAAAGAATCCTGCACTTAAAACATACGTTCCTATCATAATTCTTCTTTTTACTTCATCTCCAAATCCTTCACTTCTCGACTTTGTATATAACTCATCTATATTTGAAGCATTTGTTGTTCTGTGTCCATATCTAACTCCATCAAATCTAGCCAAATTTGAACTAGCTTCTGCAGGTGCTAATACATAGTAAGTTGGAGCTGCATATTTTGTATGGGGTAATGATATCTCCACTATCTCTGCACCTAAAGATTTAAAAGTTTCTAAAGCTTCATCTACAACCTTTTTTACTCCTGGATTTAGTCCCTCTATGAAATATTCTTTCGGAACTCCTATCTTCATTCCTTTTATATCACCAGTTAAATAATCTAAATAATTTGGAACTTCCACCTCTTCCACAGTGGAATCATAATCGTCCACTCCAGCCAGTGTATTTAAAGCTAAAGCTACATCTTTAACTGTTTTAGCAAATGGTCCTATCTGATCCAGTGACGATGCAAATGCCATAAGTCCGTATCTAGATATTCTTCCATAAGTTGGCTTTAATCCAACTACACCACAAAATGATGCCGGTTGTCTAATACTTCCACCAGTATCAGATCCTAAAGATATAAAGCATTGGTTTGATGCAACAGAAGTCGCTCCTCCTCCACTACTTCCTCCAGGAACTCTATCTAAATCCCAAGGATTTTTAGTTGTCTTTTCATAGGCAGATGTTGTTGTAGTTGAACCCATTGCAAACTCATCCATATTTGTTTTTCCAATTATTATTGCGTCTGCATCCTTTAGTTTTTTTACAACTGTAGCGTCATATATCCCTTCATATCCCTCTAATATCTTAGATGCTGATTGAGAAGGTTCTCCTATAGATACCATATTATCTTTTAAAGCTACTGGAATTCCTGCTAAAGCTCCTACTGGTTCTCCATTTTGTATTTTTTTATCAACTAATCTTGCCTCTTCTAGTGCCTTTTCTTTTCTTAAAGACACAAAACTTCCGATCTCTCCATCTGTTTCTTCTATTCTATTAAAAATAGCTGTAACAACCTCTTCAGATGTTAACTCTCTATTTAATATTTTTTCTTTTATTTCAAAAGCTGTTAACTCATATATCTTCTTCACAGAAAAATCCTCCTTTAAATTTATTCTCCAACTACTTTTGGTACTATTAGTGCTCCATCCTCTGAAGCAGGTGCATTTTTCATAGCCTCTTGAGCTGTTAAAGATTCTCTTACAATATCCTCTCTCAATTTAACTCCAGTTTCATGGATTTGTACTAATGGCTCTACTTCATCAGTATTTATCTCTCCTAAAACATCTATATAATCTAAGATATTATTTAGGTCTTCTTGAAATCTTACAATCTCCTCTTCATTGAATTCCAATCTTGCTAATTTAGCTACATTTAGAACCTCTTCTTTTGTTAAAGACATCTATTTTCCTCCTATATTCTATAATGATTTTAAATACTTTATCTCCTGCGATGTTAGTTTTCTATACTTTCCTAACTCTAAATCACCCAAGTTTATTTTACCAATAGCTTCTCTTCTCAAATAAACTACTGGATGTTTTACCGCATCAAACATTCTTCTAACTTGACGATTTTTTCCCTCTCTAATAGCAATTATAACCTCGCTTTTACCTTGAGCTCTCTTTATAATCTTTGTTCTAGCTGGAAGAGTTGGTCCATCATCTAAAATTATCCCTTTTGCTAATCTCGAAAGGTCTTTATCTCTTATTTCACCTTTTACAATAGCAAAATACTCCTTATATACCTCTCCCTTTGGGTGTATAACTTTATTAAAGATATCTCCATCATTTGTCAGAATTATAGCTCCCTCTGTATCAGAATCTAATCTTCCAATTGGATATAATCTCTCCTTTGTATCTATTAAATCCACAACAGTTTTTCTACCTCTATCATCTTTTGAAGCACTTAAAACTCCCTTAGGTTTATTAAGTAAAAAATAAACTTTATTCTCTGATTTTGGTTTTTCAAATAACTGCCCTTTTATATAGATTTTATCCTTATCTGTGATCTTCTGTCCAGGCACAACGTCCATTCCATTGACCTTTATATCTCCATTTTCAATAAGTTTATCTATCTCTCTTCTCGATGCATAGCCATTTTGTGCTAGATACTTATTTATTCTCATTGGTTCCATTTAATTTCTCCTTCATATCCTCATATTGTGGTAGCTCCTCTACCGTTGAAATTCCTAAGTATCCTAAAAACTTATCTGTTATCTCATATAAATTTGGTCTTCCTATACTCTCTTTTTTTCCACAAATCCGTACAAATTTTCTTTCCTCTAAAGTTTGAATAACTCTATCTGTTGAAACACCTCTAACAGCTTCTATCTCACTTTTAGTTATTGGTTGACGATAAGCTATTATGGAAAGAGTTTCCAAAGCTGCATTGGATAATTTCTTAGGTTTTACATCCTGTTTAAAATACATATTTACTATTTCCCCACATCTTGGATTTGTAATTAAATAAACAACCTCTTGGTCTATTTCAATATTTATTCCTGTATTAAAACGCTCTTTTTTTAAAATCTCTAAAATCTGTAAAATTTTTTCTACAGATATTGAAAAGAATTTACTTAAATCTCTTATTTTTATTTCATCTCCACCTAATAAAAGTATGGATTCAATCTGTTCTTTTATTCCTATTGTATCATTGTTTATCATATTAATCCCCTATATTGAATATTTCTTAAATATAAATATATCTCCTCTAACTCCAATCCTGTATAATTTTTATTAGAGCTAATAAAATAATCTATATTATAAAATATTTTATCACTTTCTACTACATAATTATTTTTATATAGTAATAATGCAAACTTTAGATTAACTATTTTATCAATATTTCCTTTATTTTGTAATAAACCTATTGAATTTTTAGTATTTTTTAATAAGTATTCTATATTTTTCTGTTTAATATTATCTGGTAATATATCTAAATACTCAATATAATCATAGCTTTTTATCAATCCTGAACTATTTAAAATAGAGCTACTCACATCTTTGTCTATATCTTTTTTTATCAGTTCAATCTCATCTAAAGTTACTTTATTTAATTTTAACTTCTCTAATCTAGATAAAAGTTCATAAAATATTACACTGTTTTCCAACCAGTTTCCCTCTTTATTTAAAACACTTTTATGATATTCGCTTAACTCTTCCTTTATGTTTGAAACATTTTTAAGTATCAACTGGTCTTCACTTATCTTTTTATTTTTCAAATCGCATAGTTTTATGTAATAGTAGTATGTATATATATTTTGAACACTATCATCTCTATTAAAATTAAGCTCTGGTATTAGCTTTTCCTTATTTAATATACCATTTAAATATATTACTTTCAATTGCTCCATATACTTTACTCTACTCATGTTCATATTTAATATATTTTGAGCATAATTATTAAATGAAAGTAGATATAATTTTTTTATCTGATCGACAACATCCGATCTTAAATAATAGTATTTTTTATCAAAATTTTCCCAAAATTTTCTCTCTGAATTAAAAATTTCTAAAGGTGTTCTATCTGTAAAAACTGGTTTTTTCTTACTAAAAGCTATTTTTAATAGATCATCTTTCTTTTCTTTAGAGATATTTTTTACTAGATATATTCTCTCATTTAACCCTTTTAATAGGGTACTCTCTAAAAACTTTACCTTAAATTTTTCAAAGTCATTTTCTGTTGCCACAAGGATTTCTGAATCTTTATCCTTGGATATATTGATCATATCATACTTATAGTATTCACCTTTATTTTCAATATTTCCTTCCAATATCAAAGGAGAAAACTTATAAACCAATTTATATGGCTCCTTCCAATCTATCTTTTTTAAATCTGTGTAGATATACAGACTATTTTTATTGTCATTGGAAGGTATTACATAGGACTCTAAAATCTCTCCATTTATATCACATCTCATATAAAAAATATTTGTACCATTTATAAATCTAGTTTCTGTATAATAGTTTCTTGCTCTATATATCTTATAATCTTTTATTAGTAATAACTGTAAATTTGATAAAATATCCTTATTAAACTGTTTATCCTCTACATTTTTTAAAATATTATTTTTGCTATCATAAAAAAGAGCTATCTCACCATTGGTGATGAGATAGTCTGCCCTTAATATTGAAAATACAAATACAAATACTAGTATTATTCTCTTCATAAATTCCTCTTTTTAATAGTCACTTTCAGGTGAAATTAAAACTCTCTTATATTTATCAAACTCTTTTAAAAGTTGTTGAATTCCATTTACAACAGCATTTAAAGGATCCTCTGCAACAGTAACCTCTAGGCTTAAACTTTCAGCTATTCTTTTGTCGATTCCTCTTAGTAAAGCTCCTCCTCCTGCTAAGTAAATCCCTTTTCTTTTTATATCTGAAGACAATTCTGGAGGTGTTTTCTCTAAAATCCCTTTAATCTCCTCTATAACTTGAACCACAGCTTCCTCTAGTGCTTCTGCAATTTCAGATGAATAAACCCTTACATTTTTAGGTAGACCGCTTAAAGCATTTCTACCACTAATCTCTATAAAGATATCTTCTTCTAAGTCAGTTACTGCTCCCACTGCAATTTTTATCTCTTCAGCTGTTTTTTCCCCTATAAATAGATTATGTTTTTGTCTTATATAATCTATAATTAATGAATCAAACTTATCTCCAGCTATTTTTAATGATGATGTCTTTACAATTCCTGCTAAGGATATAACCCCTATCTCTGTAGTTCCTCCACCAATATCTACAACCATGTTTCCTTCAGGTTCAAAAATATTTAGTCCTATTCCTATTGCAGCTGCCATTGGTTCCTCTATTAGATATGCTTCCCTTGCTCCTGCCTCTCTTGTAACATCCATAACCGCTCTCTTTTCAACTTGAGTAACTCCAGCAGGAACACAGATTATAACTCTTGGACTCGATAAACTTTTCCCTCTATTTACAACTTTATAAAACTCTCTTAACATTTTTTCAGTTATTTCATAATCTGCAATAACTCCATTTTTTAGTGGTCTTATAGCTTCAACTGTATGTGGTGTTCTTCCTATCATCTGTTTAGCCTTATCACCAACTTCAAAAATCTCTTTTGTTTTAGTGTTTATAGCTACCACTGAAGGTGCATTCATTATAATTCCTTTATTTTTAACACAGATTAGTGTATTTGAAGTTCCTAAATCTATCCCTAAATCATCTGAAAATATTCCTAAAACTTTTCCAAATATTTTTTTCATTACAACTCTCCTTAAATTAATTTATATTTTATTTAAATTTTCTACTGTTATATTCAAGGTATTTAAAGTTTTTATAAAATGATTTATTGGAAACCCCATAATTGTAAAGAAATCTCCATCTATTTTATCTACAAAAATTGATCCTAGTCCTTGAATGCCATAAGCTCCGGCTTTGTCCATAGGCTCACCACTATTTATATACCATTCTATCTCTTCATCACTTATCTCTTTAAAGTAAACTAAACTTTCAACATGATTAGTTATATTGATATCTTTTTCTAAATTTATAAAAGTATATGCAGTAATTACTTTGTGAACTTTTCCAGAAAGAGTTTTCAACATATTTTTAGCATCCTCTCTATCTTTGGGTTTTCCTAAAACTACCCCATCAATTTCAACCAGTGTATCTGCACCCACAACATACTCTTTAGGATTTTCCACAGCTACAGCTAAAACCTTTTTCAATGATATATCCTTTATCTGCTCTACAATAGTCTCTTTATCACTTATCTCTTCAATCTCTTTACTTTTTATTTGTAACTGAAATCCCATCTGCGCTAATATCTCTTTTCTCCTCGGAGATTTGGATGCTAATATCATTTTTTTCATCTTTCCTTTCTATTTCAACTTCTTCGTTATTATCATGTTCATTCTCTTTATCTATAGGTTTTTCCTTAAATGTTATCATCTCTATAGTTTTATTTTGAGGTTCTAACTCCATAACTTCACTTATATCTTCCAGAGGTTCATCTATATCAGCGCATAAGATATTATCTTCCAAAGATAAAGATTCCTCTACAATCTCATTGTCGATACTCTCTTTCTCATCCTCTAAAGTATCACTTTTCCCATCTAAGCTATCTTTTTCCTGATATATTTTCTGAATATTACATATTTCATCATATATATCTTTCTCCAATTTAGCCTGTTTTTCCAATCTAATTTGTTCTTTTTTTAATCTTCTTTCCTCTTTTATATGAGCGATATATCTTCTAAAAAGATTTACAATTGCCATAATTATTCCCTTTATCAATTTTCCACATATAATGATGAGGGATATAAAAATTATAAAAATTAGCACTCCTGTAAATATATCTATCCTAATTTTGGGAAAGATTTTTAAAAAAGTATACAACTCTATATATCCTAAATTGATATTTAATAATCCAACTTGAATAACAAACTCTTGAACTTTTTCTAATGATACTTCTCCCAATTTTTTTAAATTATTCAATAAATAAAGATATCCTGTGGCTATTCCTAAGATAATCATAAAAGTCAACCTTGTTTTTAAGACCAATCTTTTATTTGGATTTTGCATAAACATTGAAAATCCATAACCTATAAGAAATACCCATAGTAATTTTTCATATATTCCAAGATACTCCTCTATATACAGGTATATATTATTTATTTGTAAAAAGTTAGGATAAAAATATCCCAAAAAAAAGTAGATCAATAAAATCATATATATATTTTTAAAACTTAATAACCACTTTATTTTTTTCATTCAAGCACCTTTTATTAAACTTTTTTTCATATTATTGTACCATAGAGATATAGAGTTTTCAAGCAATTAACATTTGAGTAAAAAAAAAGTAGACTTCTTTGAAGTCTACTGTTATTAGTCATAAAGTGGTGCGAGAGGAGGGACTTGAACCCTCACGTCGAAACGCCAGATCCTAAGTCTGGTGCGTCTGCCAATTCCGCCACCCTCGCAAGTGGTGCCGCTTATCGGAGTCGAACCAATCACCTACTGATTACAAGTCAGTTGCTCTACCAGATGAGCTAAAGCGGCTTTTATTTACTTTATAAAAAATTAATGGCGGGAGTGACGAGGGTCGAACTCGCGACCTCATGCGTGACAGGCATGC
>Charlie_p2__coassemble_1566_pt1 | contig 18764 bp, 20 predicted proteins | sample Charlie_p2__metabat2_low_PE_014 | metagenome-assembled genome bin Charlie_p2
AAAGATTTTTTTAACGGAGGAGAGAATATATGAAAAAATTAGTTATTATGAGTTTAATGATTTTATCTGTGGGGGCTTTCGCTAATGAAGATGTAATTATTGATAAGCAGGTAACAGGTGTAAATAAAGAGCAATTAGAAAGTTATCCAAAAGAAAATAATGTACAGTTGGAGAAAAAAGCTATAGTGATAGAGGATCAAAATATCACAGCTGATAAATATAAAGATCAAAAACAAGTTATTCAAATAAATGAAACAAATGATTCAATGAATAAAAGTTTAACAGAGACTGATAGTGGGACTCCAATTTGGAAGTATATTATAGGAGTAGTGGCTTTAGTAACTTTAGGAATAGCATTATAATAAAAATTACAACTTAATTAGGAGGGTTAAATATGTACTGGTTAGTAAATGGTGGAATACTAATGTATTTTATAGTTTTTATGTCGATATTAGGGTTATATGTAATTATAGAGAGAGCGATATATTTTAGAGTCAATGAAAATATAGATATGTCTAGAATAAGACCTATACTACGTAATGCAATTGAAAAAAATGATATAAAAGGAGCTATAACAACTTTAGGAAATCAAAAGAGTTCAACTGCAAAAGTTATAAAAGAAGTTCTGATATATTGGTATAAAACAAGAAGCACGAATGTTGAGACATTGGAGGAGAAAGCGAGAGAAGTAGCCTTAGCACAGGTTCCAAAATTGGAGAGAAATATGTGGCTTTTATCAGTAGTTGCACATACAACACCATTGATTGGATTATTAGGAACAGTTACAGGTATGATTAAAGCGTTCCAAGCAGTATCGCTACATGGAACAGGAGATGCTTCAGTTTTAGCAAGTGGAATATCTCAAGCCCTATTGACGACAGCAGGAGGACTATTTGTTGCTATTCCATCGATAATTTTATATAACTATTTCAATAAAAAAATCGATGATCAAATAAACGATATGGAAAAAGGTAGTGCAGAGTTAATAAATTATTTCAGAAAATAGAGGAGGGGGAGCATGAAACTTAATAGAATTAAAAGAAGATCAGGTAATTCTTTAATCCTTGAATTAACTCCCTTGATAGACGTAGTATTCTTACTTTTAATATTCTTTTTAGTTGCTACTACTTTTGAGGATGTTAATAGTAGCATAAAGATAGATTTGCCTACATCAACAGTAAAAAGTACTAAGCCAGTTAATGAATTGCAAGTTATTGTAACTAAAAATAAAGAGTATTTTGTGAGTTATAAGGATAAGGGAAAAAGCAAAAGAGAAAAAGTAGATCCTAAAGAGTTAAAAGAGGTATTAGCGCAAAAGCTTAATGAATCAGAGGATAAAAATGTTATCATTAGTGCTGATAAAAGTGTAAGTCATGGAATAATAGTGGATACAATGACAGCAGCTAAAGAGGCAGGAGCTATTTCTTTAGATATAGATACAGCTTCTCCTGGAAAGTAGGTGCGAATCTATGAATAGACAAAATAGTGATTTAAAAATATTTATATTATCAGTGGTAATAAACCTTCTTATTTTGTTTTTGATTCCTGGAATTAAGATAGATGAAATAGTTGATAAAAAATTAAAGGTAGGATTAGTAACTCTTGAGACGAATAATAAAAAAACAACAACAAAACTTGAACCTAAAAAGAAAGTAGCTCCAATAAAAGAGGAGAAAAAAGAGAGTAAAAAGGTTGTTAAAAAAGAGGAAACTAAACCGGTGGAAACAAAACCTGAAGTAAAAGAGGTCAAAAAATTATCACTAGATGATTTAGCAAAAAGTATTTCAAAGAGAGAAACAGAGTTTTTAGCCATTGATAAACCTTCAGCTAGAGAAATAAATAGTGATTTAAAGAAAGAGTTATTAGATAAAAAAGATTTACAAGAAGCAGAGAAAAAATCTTCAACAGATCCAACTAAAGATATAACAATTTCAAGAGATGAAACACTTTTAGACAAAAGTGTGGATTACCAATTGGAGGACAACACTAAAGATTTAGCCTTTCAAGGAGAGGGAGAAGAGGATTTAGGATTTAAGACTATGGTAGAGAAAAATGGAGCAGATGGACTTCCAAGTGGTTACAGACTAGGTGTAGAAGATGGTGACGTGATTGCTAAATGGGATCAAAATAACAGAGAACCGAGATATCCAGAGGCAGCACAGCTAAGAGGTATGCAAGGGAAAGTATTACTAAAAATACAAATAGATGAAACAGGGAAAGTTACATCAGTATTTATAGAAAAAGGTAGTGGTGTTCCAGAGATAAATATAGCTATTGAAGAGATTGCAAGAACTTGGAGAATTTATTTAACTAAAAATGGATTAAATATAAAAGGGAATGTAAATTTAGAATATAGCTTTAAATTACTTGGAGCGTCATAGATTTAGAAGTAAAAATTAGAGGATGGTGAAGAGATTTGACTCTTTTAGGATTTAGATTAGAAAATGAATTAAAGGATGAGTTAGAAAGTAATTTTGAAAATGAATTAAGGTTTGCAGAGAATATCAGTTCTTTTATGGAACTGTTGAAAGAACGAAAATATGAGGCTGTTGTAATAGATGAAACAAATTTACAGCAGGATGCCCTAGTGAACCTTGTAAAGAAAATTACAGAGACACATAAAAGATCAGTAATTATAATAATGGGAGAAACTTCAAATTTAAAATTAGTTGCAGGAGTTATAAAAGCGGGAGCTTATGACTATATTTTAAAACCAATTAGTCCGAAAGATGTTAATAAAATCTTAGAAAAAGCAGTAAAAGATCACAAATTATTAGCTGAAAGAGTTGATAGAAACAAAAACACTGGAGATAAGTTAATAGGACAAACAAAAGAGATTGTAGAAGTATATAAGATGATTGGTAGAGTTTCAAATAGTAGAATACCAGTTTTAGTAGTTGGTGAAAAAGGAACTGGAAAAAGTAGTGTGGCAACAGCAATTCATCAATTTAGTGACTGGAGCACAAAACCATTTCTATCTGTAAACTGTACATCATTTCAAAATAATCTTTTAGAAAGAAAGTTATTTGGATATGAAAAGGGAGCTTTTGAGGGAGCGGCATTCTCTCAGATTGGAGATTTAGAAAAAGCGAATGGTGGAACTTTACACCTAGGAAATATAGAATCTTTAAGTTTGGATATGCAATCGAAAATTTTATATCTTTTACAAGAGGGTGAATTTTTTAGAATGGGTGGTTCTGAGCCCATAGAGATGGATATTAGAATAGTAGCTACAACTAGTGAAAACTTAGAGGAGTTAATCAATAAAAAATTGTTTATAGATGAGCTATATAATAAGTTGAAAATTTTAGAGATTAATATTCCACCTCTAAGAGACAGAAAGGATGATATTCCATTCATTATAGATCACTATCTTTCAAGTTGTAATGAGGAGTTACATAAAGCGGTAAAAGGTGTCAGTAAACCCGCTATGAAAAAGATAATGAGATACGATTGGCCAGGAAATGTAAATGAATTAAAAAATGCTATTAAGTCAGCGGTAGCTCTATGTAGAGGAAGCTCAATATTAGTTGAGGAGTTACCAGGAAATGTAACTGGAAATAAGATTTCCAAAAGAAAAGGGGATAACCAAAGTTGGGTATTAACTGATTGGATAGAAGGGGAACTTTTAGGATTAAAAAATAATAAGCAAAATAATTATTATGGAATAATAATATCAAAAGTAGAAAAAGAGCTAATACGTCAGGTATTGGAGATAACAAGTGGTAAAAAGGTTGAAACGGCGGAGTTACTTGGAATAACAAGAAACACGTTAAGAACAAAGATGAATAACTATGGCTTAGAATAAAAAATTTAGGCCTTAGGAGGAAAAAATGCACGTAACATTATATAGAAAATATAGACCTAAAGATTTTGAGGAGATTGCAGGAGAGCAAGAGATTGTTCAGACCTTAAAAAACTCTTTAAAATCTAATAGATTAGCTCATGCCTACCTATTTACAGGGCCTCGTGGTGTAGGGAAAACATCTATCGCCAGACTTATGGCAAAGGGAGTAAACTGTTTAACAAATGGTGTAACAGACACTCCTTGTAACATATGTGAAAATTGTAGAGAGATTTCAGCGGGAAATTTTTTGGATTTAATTGAGATAGATGCTGCATCAAATAGAGGAATTGATGAAATAAGGCAGCTGAAAGAAAAAATAAATTATAGCCCTACAAAGGGAAGAAAAAAAGTTTACATAATAGATGAGGTTCATATGTTGACAAAAGAGGCTTTTAACGCTCTTTTAAAAACACTTGAGGAACCACCAGAGCATGTTTTATTTATATTAGCCACAACAGAGCCAGATAAGATTCTACCAACTATTATTTCAAGATGTCAAAGATATGACTTTAAAAGTGTAAACTATAGAGATATGAGAGAGAAACTTGTATATATAATCGACAATGAGGGATATAAGATAGATGAACTTAGCTTAATGGCAATTTATGAGGCTTCTAGTGGAAGTATGAGAGATTCCATATCTATATTGGAAAGATTGATGATAAATACCGATAATAAAGATATTGTAATTGAAAAGACTGAAGATGTTTTAGGAATAACACCAGTAAAAGTTATAGATCAATTTATCGATATTGTACAGAAAAAAGATCAGTCTCAAGGTATTGAACTATTAGAGGAGATATGGAAAAATTCAATTGATATAGAGTTATTTTTTAAAGATTTGGCTAAGAGAGCAAAAGATAAAATAGTAAAAAATGACTTAAATACTGAGATTGGGTTGGAAATAATTGACACAGTATATGATGTTTTATCTAAATTTCGTTATGAAGAGGATAAAAGATTAGTTGGATATGTTATTCTAAATAGATTGACTGAAAAAGTGGAAAAAGAGGTTATAGTTGAAAAGATTATAGAGAGAGTTCAAAAGTCGGAAGATGTTTTAGAGATAGATGGTCTAGCAGATAATTACAATGAAGTAGATGCTACGACAAAAATAAGTTATGAAGAGGTAAAAAAATCTTGGAATAACATAATAGATGAAGCTAAAAAAGTAAAAATGACTTTTGGAGCCTTTTTAATTAAGGCATATTTTAAAGATTTTTCAAATAATACCTTAGTTATTGGATTTGCTAATGACCAGAGTTTTGCAAAAAACATGATGGAGACAGAACCTTATAGAACACTATTTTTAGATGTTGTCAGAAAGGTTCTTAAGTCAAAAGTTATGATAAGATATGAATTACAAGAGGTTAATAAAAATAAAGATAGAGCAGAAGGTGAAGATTTTTCTAAAAAAATAATAGATTTTTTTGGAGGAGAGATAATATAGCTTAACAAAACTCTACCTTTATGGTATAATTATCCTGATAAAGTTTTAGGAGGATTAATGTTTTTAATAACAGGAATAATAATAGCAGCACTGTTTTTAGTTTCTACATCAATGCCTTTTTTAAGTTGGGTATTACCATACTATAAGATAAAAAAGTTAGAAAATGCAGACTTAAAAACTAAAATTATAGCCAATATAGTTGCTTTAGCTGCTATAGGCTGGGTAGATATAAAATTTTTAATAACATATATAGGAGTTTTTTGCTCAATAGAGATTTTATATTATTTATTGAAGAGATATGGTAAGAAAATTCCATGTTTTGATAGAATTTTTATAACAAGTTTATTGATAGGAGCAGGAATCTGTGTTTATATGTACTTTAATAGAGTGGGTTTAAACATAGGCTTTGAACAATTAAAAAATTTATATTTACAAAAGACAACATTCACTCAATATGAGGTGGATATGGCTTTTAAATATATTAAGGATAATTTCATATATTTAATATTTGTATATATAAATATGACAGTGTTTTTAACATATTATTTTTTAAATAAAGAGAGTTTTTTTAAATGGGATGTTTCATATTTATGGTTAGTACCATATGTGATAGTTTTCTTTATAGAAAAGTATACATCATTTGGAGGAAGTCTAACTGGAAATATTTTAAGTATTTTAAAGATAGTATATATAATGTATTTTATGAGGATAGTTGCTGGAATATTAAATGAAAAAGTAAAAAAGCAATCCTTATGCTTTACGATAGGTGTATTTCTAGCTTTAATATCTCCAGAGTTTGCATTTATTTTTGGAGCATTAGCTAGTGGAATAAAAATAAAAATAGTAAAATCATAAAATAATTAGGAGGAGTTTTTATGTCAAAAATACAAGTAATTTTAACAGCAGATGTGGCAGGACAAGGAAGAAAAGGAGAGATTGTAAGTGTTTCTGAAGGATATGCGAAAAACTTCCTATTAAAAAACAATAAAGGGATTATTGCAACTCCAGAGGAGTTAAAAAAGATAGAAAATAAAAAAATAAGAGATGCTAAAAAAGCTGAAGAGGAAAAAAAGAAATCAATTGAAATAAAAGCTTTATTAGAGAGTAAAAAATTAACAATTGTTGGGAAAACAGGGGATAACGGAAAACTGTTTGGAGCAATAACAAATAAAGAGATTTCAGTAGAGTTAAAGAAAGAGTTTGGATTAGATATAGACAGAAAAAAAATAGAGTGCACTATTAAGAGCTTAGGAGAGCATAAAGTAATCGTAAAATTACATACAGATGTAAAGGCTGAGGTTCTAGTAGTTATAAAAGGATAGTGAAATATGGAAGATATAGAAAAACTTAGAAAGATTCCAAGCAGTTTAGAGGCTGAAAGATCGGTTCTAGGTGGTATTTTTTTAAAGCCAGATATATTCAGTGAGGTAATAGAGATTATTACCTCAAGTGATTTTTATAAGATGGCTCATAAGTTAATTTTTGAAGTTATGCAGGAGATATATAGCTCAGGAGAATCAATAGATCCAATAATCGTTATGGATAGATTAAAAAGAAAAGATAAGTTTGATGATATTGGAGGAGAGGCTATATTCTATGAGATTATAGAGGAAGTTCCAACAGCAGCAAATATTTTAACTTATGCAAGAATTATAAAGGAAAAAGCCACTTTAAGAAAACTTGGAGATATAGGAACTAAAATAGTTGAGATGACATATGAAGGGTATGAGGATGTCGATACTATTTTGGATAAAGCTGAAGGAATGATTTTTAAAGTTGCTGAAAGCAAGGAATCAAAAGATATTGTTAGTTTAAAAGAGGTTGTTACAAATGAGTTTGAAAGATTGGAGCAACTTCTTCAAAATAAAGGTGTTACAACAGGAATCTCTAGTGGATTTAAGCATTTTGATGAGATGACAAGTGGATTCCACCCCTCAGATTTAGTTATTTTAGCAGCAAGACCGTCAATGGGTAAGACTGCCTTTGCTCTAAACTTAGCTTTAAATGCAGCTATGAAAGCTGATAAGGGAGTTTTAGTATTCAGCTTGGAGATGTCAAGTTCGCAGCTATTACAAAGACTTTTAGCTATAGAGGCAGGAATTGGATTACAGAAGATCAGAAATGGTTTTTTAGGCGAGGATGACTGGGGTAAATTGGGTATTGCTAGTGGTAAATTAGCAAATGCTGAAATAAATATAGCAGATGTTCCAAATGTAAATGTTTTAGAGATAAGATCAATAGCAAGAAGATTAAAAGCAGCAGGAAAATTAGATATGATTTTAATTGACTATTTACAGCTTATAAAGGGAACTAGTGGAAAGTCAGATAATAGACAACAAGAAATATCTGATATTTCAAGATCATTAAAAGGGATAGCTAGAGAGCTAGATATACCAATAATTGCATTATCACAGCTTTCTCGTGCTCCAGAGCAAAGAGCTGACAGAAGACCAATGCTGTCGGACTTAAGAGAATCAGGAGCAATTGAGCAGGATGCTGATATGGTTGTATTTTTATATAGAGATGATTATTATAATGATGAATCAGAACAAAAAGGTATAACAGAGGTTATTATAGGAAAGCAAAGAAATGGACCAGTTGGAACTGTAAACTTGAAATTCTTCCACGAGATTACCAAGTTTGGAGATTATACGACTAAGGTTGAATAGAAAGGTGAGAAAAAATGAAAAGAGCAGAATTATTAGCTCCAGCAGGAAATATGGAAAAGTTAAAAATGGCTTTCCACTATGGAGCAGACGCAGTATTTTTAGGTGGAAAGATGTTTAACCTAAGAGCTGGAAGTCATAACTTTAGTGATGAGGAGTTAAAAGAGGCTGTTGAATATGCACATTCAATGGGAAAAAGAGTATATGTAGCACTTAATATAATCCCTCATAACAATGAGTTAGAACTATTGCCTGATTATGTAAAATACTTGGAAGAGATTGGAGTAGATGGAGTAATCGTTGCAGATTTAGGAGTTTTCCAAGTTGTAAAGGAGAATACTAACTTAAATATAAGTGTAAGCACTCAAGCGAGTAATACAAACTGGCGTTCAGTAAAGATGTGGAAGGATTTAGGAGCTAAAAGAGTAGTTTTAGCAAGAGAGATATCTTTAGATAATATTGCTGAGATAAGAGCCAAAGTTCCTGATATTGAGTTAGAGGTATTCGTACATGGAGCTATGTGTATGTCTGTATCAGGAAGATGTCTATTGAGTAACTACATGACAGGTAGAGATGCTAATAGAGGAGACTGTGCTCAATCATGTAGATGGAAGTACAACCTAGTTGAAGAAACTAGACCAAATGAGTATATGCCTGTTTTTGAAGATGAGAGAGGAACATATATATTTAACTCAAAAGATCTATGCACAATAGAGATAATAGATAAAATTCTTGACTTAGGAGTGGACTCTTTAAAAATTGAGGGTAGAATGAAAGGTATCTATTATGTTTCAAATGCTGTAAAAGTATATAAAGATGCTATAAACAAGTATTATGCTGGAGAGTTTGAGTATGATCCAACATGGATGGAAGAGATTCAATCTACATCAAATAGATCATATACTCAAGGGTTCTATCATGGACAACCAGGAGCGGAAGCCAATAACTATAATGACAGAAACTCTTATAGTCAAACTCACCAATTAGTAGCAAAAATTGAGGAAAAAATTGGCGAAAATGAGTATGTGTTAGGAATTAGAAATAGAGTTTTATCTGGAGAAACTTTAGAAGTTATAACTCCATCAGGTAAACCTAGAGAGATTATTATGCCTAAAATGACTCTAATAACTAAATCTGGAGAGGAAGTTGTTGAAGCAGCAAATCCAAATTCAGTAGTAAAAGTTGTATTAGAGGGTGGATTTGAAGCAATGGATATGATTAGAAGAGTAAAAGAAGCATAAAAATTAGAATATTAATAAAAAATTAAATTGGTCTTAACCCTGAATTAAAGAGGTTTAAGACCTTTTTTTTATCCAGTCAATCTATTTTATTATTGACAAACTTCATCTATAATGTAAAGATACTATAAGTAGTTATTTTTATTTGATAGGGGGTATAAAAATATGAGCGTAAAATTTAATTTAAATGAAGAGGTGGACTTGATAATAAAAGAGCTGAAGGGGTACAGAGATAAAATCCATAGTGAACCAGAACTTTCTATGAAGGAGTATAAGACTACTAATTTTTTATATGAAAAACTGATTGAGTTCGGAGTGGATGAAGTAGCTAAAGTGGGAGATACAGGGATTATTGCAACAGTCTATGGGAAAAATAGAGATAGGGGAATAGCTCTGAGAGCAGATATAGATGCTTTGCCAATAACAGAGGAATTAGAGGCTGAAAATAAATCAAAAAATATAGGAGTTTCCCATGCCTGTGGGCATGATATACATACTGTTTGCCTATTGGGAGCAGCCCAAATTTTTAATAAATATAAAGAAAATTTGGAAAAGAGTGTGAGATTAATATTTCAACCGGGAGAGGAGATAGGTGAAGGGGCAAAATATATGATTGAAAATGGCTGTTTCAATGGAATGTAGATAGAGGGAATTTTGGGATTACATTGTTGGCCAGATCAACCAGCTGGGAAGATATTTTTTCGTAGCGGACAGGTATGTGCAGCGACTGATACTTTCAAAATAGTGATAAATGGAGTACAAGGACATGCTGCTTATCCTCATAAAACTGTAGATCCCATTGTTATAGCAGGGGATGTAATATGCGCAGTTCAAACAATAATTTCAAGAGAAATTTCACCTTTAGAGTCAGGAGTAATAACTTTTGGAACAATAAATGGTGGAACTAAAGAGAATATAATACCTAAATGTGTTGAGATGACTGGGACAATAAGAACACTTAATTCAGAGATTAGAGAGTATATACATAAAAGATTGGAAGAGATTGTAATAAAAATTGTGGAAGCGTATAGGGGAGAAGCAGAGGTTTACATAAAAAGTGGTATTCCTCCCCTTGTAAATGATAGTAAAATTTCAGAGATTATAAAAAACTCAATTATAGAGGATTTAGGTGAAGAGAGTTATATATTCAATCCACAGCCATCTATGGGTGGAGAGGATTTTGCCTACTATTTAGAAAAAGTTCCTGGGGCATTATTTAGAATAGGATGTGGTTTTGAAAATGAGAAAAACTATCCACTTCATTCGAATAGATTTAATGCTAATGACGATGCTATAAAGACTGGAGTAAAAGGGTTAATAGCCTCAACATTAAAGATAATGGAGTTAGAATAGATAAAAAAGGTCTTATATCATTTGATATAGGACCTTTTTCTTATTAGTTATTTTTTGCTTCTTTTATTTTTTTCTCAGTAGCTCTGATAAATCTAGGGATAAACCACTCTTTTTCATCTTGAGCCTTTTCATCTTTTTTAGTATAAATTCCTTTTAATTCATCATAATACTCTTGAACTTCTCCACTGAATTCACTTTTATCTTTAATAGGATATTTTTTTAAATTAGGGAAGTTTTTATCTAGTATTGCATTCCACTTCTCAACTTGTGATTTATGAAGAGATAGGAATAAATCAACATCTCCTGTGAATTTAATCTCTTTAATAACATCTCCAACTTCTAACTTTTTGATATTGTTAAAGTCTTTTTCATCCACATATTCTCCAAATATAGTATGCTTATTATTTAACCAATCAGCAGGATAAAGAGTGAAGAAAAACTGAGATCCTCCAGTTTCAGGTCCTGTGTTAGCCATTGCTAGCATACCTGGTTGATAGAAATCTAGCCATTTAGAAAACTCATCAGGAATAGTGTAACCTGGTCCCCCATCTCCTCTTCCAGTAGGGTCTCCACCTTGAACAACAAAATTCTCAACGGCTCTATGAATTTTAGTATTGTCATAGAATCCTCTCTTAGCAAGGTTTATAAAATTAGCTACAGTAATCGGTGAAGCTTCTGGATATAAGTAGAAAGTAATATCCCCTTGCGTTGTCACAAAAGTAGCTCTAATATCGTTATATTTTACTGCTTGAGTCTTCCCAGTAGATGAACATCCCATCATGATGACGAATAACACTACTAGAGATAGTAATTTAATGATTTTTTTCATATATGCCCTCCTGTTTTTACTGATAGTATTATACTATATAAAAATCTATTTTACAAAATACTTTTGTAAACTTTTTGTAGATAGAGTTAAAGCTATTGATAAAACGATAAGTAATACTGACAATGCGTTAACCACTGGAGAAACTCCCAATCTAATCATAGAATAAATTCTAAGTGGTAAAGTGGAAGAACCAGGTCCAGCTACAAAGAATGTTGTTACAAAGTCATCAAATGACAGAGTAAGAGCCATTAAAAAACCTGAAATTATAGCAGGTGTCAGCATAGGTAGTATTATTTTTTTTAATGTTTGAAACTCATTTGCTCCTAAGTCATAGGCAGCTTCAACAATAGAGTAGTCAAATTCACCAAGTCTCGATAGAACAATAAATAACACAAAGGGAATATTAAATGTTGTATGTGCTATAAAAATACTAGTTAATCCTAATTCCAATTTAATTGTAGCAAACATAATTAAAAGTGAAACTCCCAGGATAATATCTGGAATAACTAAAGGTAGAAAAGTTATAACCTTTAGATAATTTTTATGCTTAAAGTGATACCAGTGGATACCAATAGCTCCCAGAGTTCCGATTAAAGTTGATGTTGTACTAGATAGAATACCTATTATTAAACTATATTTAAAAGCTTTCCAAATATTATCTGAATATAGAAATAACTCTTTATACCATTTCATAGAAAACCCTTGCCAAGTACTTGATCTTCCTTCATTAAAAGAGTAGATAACAAGAATTAGCAGCGGTAAATAAAAGAATATCATAGAAAGAATAAAGAAAAATAAAGATGTCCTTCTTTTATTCATCACTTACCTCCTTAGAATTTTTTTCAGCTCTCATAAAGATAAGAAGAGCAATTGATGTAACTAAGATAAGCATAGCTGATATAGCAGAGGCTAAAGGCCAGTTTCTTGTTACAGTTAGGTGTTGAGCGATAATATTACCAAGCATTGTAGCTTGAGTACCACCAACAAGTTTAGGAACCGCATATGATCCCATTGCAGGAATGAAAGTGAATAAAATAGCTGTGATAATACCTGATTTTATATTTGGTAAAAAAACTTTTCTAAAAGCTTGACTATTAGTTGCTCCTAAGTCTCTTGCAGCTTCAACTAATGAAAAATCAAATTTTTCAATAATGGCGTAAAGAGGCAGTATAGCAAATGGTAAACTGGTGTAAACCGTAATTAAAATAACAGATCCTGTATTATACAGTAGCTTCAATGGAGTTTCAATGATACCTAACTTAATTAAAAATGTATTTAAAAAACCGTTAGAACCTAAGATTGATATCCAAGCATATATTCTAATTAAAAAATTTGTCCAAAATGGAATAATAACAAGAATAAGAAGCTCTTGTCTAAATTTTGATCTAGCTATAAAATAAGCTGTTGGAATAGCTAAAATTACAGTTACAACAGTTACAACCACAGATATATATATTGTTCTAAATAATATTTTCAAAAATACAGGTTCAAAAAATACATTGAAATTTTTCATAGTGAAGATCATCTCAACTCCACCATAAGTACCCTTTGTTAAAAAAGCATAACTTAAAACAATAAGCATTGGGATAACAAAAAATACAGACATCCAAAGTGTCAAAGGGATGCTATAAAAGCTTCCAGAAGATATTTTTTTCACTTATATCACCTCAACTAAGAAGCTATCGTCAGCATGCCAAGATATATAAGCATCCTCATCCCAGTGTATTGTATCATTGTCCTCTTCATCAAAGTAAACAGCATGTTGTTTAAAGGCCTTAAATAGAAGATTTTTATCTCCATTAACCCAAACAAAATATTTACTTTGGAATCCAGAGTATATAAGTTCATCAACATAAACCTTTAGAGTATTGTGTTTTTCAGAAAGTCCAGTTGGAATATGTTTTGAAACTCTAATTTTTTCAGGTCTTATAGAAACTCTAATCTTATCTCCTACCTTAACAGGTTTGTCTAGTTCAAAGATCAACTCTCCTAAAGACTCAGTTTGAATTCTTCCATAAGTTTCATCAAAAATTTCAGTTACAACTCCTTCAAAAAAGTTGTTCTCTCCAATAAAATCAGCGACGAAAGAATCAGCAGGAGCTTCGTAAACCTCAGCAGGTGTTCCTACCTGTAAAATTTTTCCCTTATTCATCACTGCAATTCTATCAGAGATGGACAGAGCTTCCTGTTGGTCATGGGTGATAAAGATAAATGTAATCCCTACCTCATCATGAATATTGTCAAGTTCAATCAATAGATTTTGTCTTAATTTGGCATCTAGTGCTGATAGCGGTTCGTCAAGAAGTAGTACACCAGGCTTATTAATAAGAGCTCTAGCAATAGAAACTCTTTGCTGCTGTCCTCCTGAAAGTTGATTTGGTTTTTTATACATATGATCCTTTAAGTCAACAAGTTCAATAAACTTTTTAACCTCAGCATCAATTGTTTTTTCATCAACTTTTTTCAATCTAAGAGGAAAAGCTACGTTTTCATAAACTGTTAAATGAGGAAATAGTGCATATTTTTGAAAGATTGTATTAACGTTCCTTTTATTTGGGGCTAAATCAACTATATTCTCATCTCCTAGATAAATTGCACCGCTATCAGGAGTAATAAATCCTGCAATCATTCTTAAAAGAGTAGTCTTACCGCATCCAGATGGACCCAAAATAGAAAAAAACTCTCCATCGTTAATATTTAAGTTAATATTTTTCAAAACATCAACTCCGTCGAAACTTTTTTTAATATCGACAATTTTAATATCTGTTTTTTTCAATTTTACCTCCTAATATATAATAAATTTGTTCACAATAATAATATTCTATCACATTTAACAGAGAAAATAAACCAGTTTATTTTTAATAAAATAAAAAAGAATCCTAGCTGTACTAGGATTCTTATATTTCTTAAAAAACTGCTGGTTCTACGTGTCCGTAATCACCGTTTCTTTTTTTATAGACAATATTCATATCTCCTGTTTCGGAGTTAGTGAATACATAGAAGTCTTTATTTAAAGCTTCTAACTGTAATATAGCTTCTTCAACATCCATAGGTCTTGGATTAACTGTGATACTTTCAATTTTTTTAGTAGATTGTACAGTAATTGAATTATCAGAAGGCTCAAATGTAATCTTTTTACCACTGGAAATATTAGGGAGAGCGTGGTTATTATCTCTTAATTTTTCCTTATGCTTTTTGATTTGTTTTGCCAAAATTTCAGTTACACGATCTATAGCATTATAAAGGTCATCATCAGTATAAACACCCTTAATTACTGTTCCGTTTACATGAACTCTTGCGTCAACTCTTTGTAGAGGTCCTGTTTTTGATTTTGTAGCAGACAAAGTAACATTAACTGTCAAAATATTGTCAAAGAATTTTTCTAATTTAGAGAAATTTTTTTCACAATGACTTTTAATAGCATCAGTAATAACAAGATCTCCGTTAGTATTATAGTTTATTCTCATACAAACCACCCCTTATGGATATTTATGTAGCTTTCTTACTCTATCTATACCTTTATTCTGAAAGTATTCCTTTTTTTAAGAATAATTTTTTGTTAGATATCTCAGCAAGCTCTCTTGAATGTGTTACTGTTATAATTGTTTGACGTTTTTTGCTATTAATTTGTTTGAAAATATTAAAAATTTTTTCACTTGTTTCATTATCTAGGTTACCGGTAGGTTCATCTAGAAGTAAAATTTTAGGATCATTTATAAGTGCTCTTGCTATGGCAACTCTTTGTTTCTCTCCTCCAGAGAGTTCAGTGGGTTTATGATTGGCTCTATGATCCACTCCAACCTCTTTAAGAAGAGATAAAGCTTTTTTTTCTATCTCCCTTTTTTTTGAATAGTCCTGAGTAAGGGCAGGGATCATTACATTTTCTAAAGCTGTAAATTCAGGTAAAAGATAGTGAAATTGGAAAACAAATCCAATTTTTCTATTTCTAACTAAATCAATATTGGAGCTATTTACAGAGATTTTTTCATTATCAATATATATTTCCCCAGAAGTAGGTGAATCTAAAAGACCTATAAGATTTAAAAGAGTTGTTTTTCCAGAACCTGATTGTCCAAGAATAGAGATAAAATCCCCCTCTTCAATCTGTAGATTTAGATTTTTAATTATTTCTAAAGTTTCAGTTTTGGTAGAATAGTTCTTACAGATATTTTTAAGTTCTAACACAATATTTTTAGTCATGTCTTAGGGCCTCCACAATTTTTAGTTTACCAGCTCTATAGGCAGGAAATACACTAGATAAGAAAATCAGTAGAGTATTAGCTCCTATAATTGTTAGAAGTTCTTTGAAAGATAGTTCAATAGGAACCTTTGTTAAGTAATATATAGAGGAAATCCCTGGAAGAGAGTAAGTTTTAATATACCAAAGTAAAAATAGAGATATTAAAACACCTATTACAATTCCAGTTAAACCAAGAATAATGCCCTGAATCAAAAATATTTTAATAATTGACCCATGGGATATTCCAATTGATCTCATTATACCAATATATCTAATTTTCTCTCTAACCATTGTATTTAAAATAACCCAAACAACAAAACCAGCAATGATAACGATTAATGAAAATCCTATAATCATTACAGTTTTTTCAAGAGTCAATGCCTTTAAAAGATTCTGATTTAAACTTCCCCAAGTTCGATTATAAAGACCAGTATCGCTATAAACTTTATTAGAGACCTTATCAGCATCATAGGGATTTTTTAAAATAAGATCCATAGAGCTAATCGTTCCATCTCTTTCAGTTATATATTGGGCTGTTTTAAGAGGTAAAATAATCATGGATAGATCATAATCATAGTATCCACTTTGGAAAGTTCCCATAATCTCAAGTTCTAACTCTTTATTATTGGCAGATATTATATTTATAGGATCACCAATGTTACCTCCAATTCTATTTAAAAGTTCCTCTCCAATAAGAACCCCTTTCATATTTTTTAAATCAATACTTCCTCTTTTTATTTTATTTTGTAGATTTAGTGCTGGAATAGCTTTTTCTAAATCTAAACCATCTAATTTAACTCCTGAGATATATGTTCCTAAAATTCCATTGTATTTAACAATACCTTGACTAGAAACTTTTGGAATAACTCCTTTAACTTCTGGATATGTATTTAAAATATTTTCTAGTTTATCATAATCTTTAAGGTTCTCATTTCCGATTACTGTAACATGACTGGATAGAGAAAGAATACTATCAATCATATTTTTATTTAATCCATTGGATATTCCAATTGAAACAGTCAATACTATTATTCCAATAGCAATACCAACAATTCCTATAAAACTTTGTTTTTTGTGTTCAAAAATATGTTTTTTTGCTATAAAAAACTCAAATAACATCAGTTCACCTCATTTTAGTTAGTAAAAAGAGTTTTTATTAATATCTCTTTTAATTCATCAGTTGTAATTTCAATATTTAAACGTTTTTTTAAACTTGTAAGCTGTTTTTCTCCAAGATACTTTTCATCAATTATATTGTCAACATAAAGCATGTCAATATCTTGTGGAGAAAGTTTATTAATAGTTTTTAGAAAAAGTTCACCATAATTTTTAAATTTTTGATTTCCAATTCCTCTAATTTTAAGCATCTCCCAACGATTTTGAGGCTTTTTTTCAGCCATCTCCATAAGAGTTAAATCGGATAGGATAATATATGGAGGAACACCCTCTTTTTGAGCGATCTCTTTTCTAAGTGAATTTAATGTTTCAAATAGCGGATCTTCAAAATAGTCAAAAGTAACAGATTCATTAATTTTTCTAAATACTGCTTTAATATTTTTTAAGACCTCATAAGCTTTGGAAGTTAGCTTTAAAGTTGGAAAGCTACCTGCACTTTGCTCTAGATAGTTTTCAGATATTAAATAGTATATAAACTCTTCAAGTTCGCTTCTGTTATAGGTTGACATAATCCCAAAGGTAGAGAGTTTAAAATACTCTTTTCTTTCAATTTTAGAGTCAATCTTTCCCATTAGAATATTTGTTAGAGTAGATATACCAATGCTCTCCTTAGTACGACCAATACAGGAAAAAACTTTTTGAGCATCTAGAGTAAAGGATTTAACATCTTTAAAGTTTTTACAATTTCCACAATTTCCACAGTAATTTTTAATTCTTTTGTCTCCAAAATACTTTAAAATATACTCTCGATAACAACTTTCTAAATAAGCGTAATCAACCATTTGGTCGAGTTTTTTTCTTTTTTTATGTTTTAATTCATTGGAACTCTCTTCATTTTGTTCTATCAGAAACTCCTGAGTGGAAACATCCTCTTCAAAGAAGAGAAGAATAGCCTCTGATGGAGCTCCATCTCTACCAGCTCTACCAGCCTCTTGATAGTAACTCTCCAAATCTTTTGGAATATTTCTATGGATTACATATCTGACATTTGATTTATCAATTCCCATACCAAAAGCGTTTGTTGCAATCATAATCTTAATATCATCATTTAAAAATTTTTCTTGAAAATTGGAACGCTCTTTCTCATCTAAACCAGCATGATATTTACCTACATTGAAACCTTTAAGAGTTAAATAACTATAGAGATTATCGACCTCTTTTCTAGTTGCTGCATATATTATACCAGATTTTTTAGAATTTCTTTTGATATACTCTGTTATAAAAACTTCAGGAACAATACCTTTCTCAACTTTAAAAGTGATATTTTCACGATCAAAACCATCCACAGATATTTTTGGATTCTGAAGATTTAGTTTTTCAATTATATCTTGTCGAACTTTACCTGTGGCAGTGGCAGTAAGAGCTAAAATTTGAGGTCTTTGATTTATTTTTTCTAAAAAATTTGGAATTTCAAGATAACTTTTTCTAAAATCATGACCCCACTGAGATATACAGTGAGCTTCATCAACTGCGACCATAGATATTTGGATATTTTTAATGAAATTTATAAAATTATCACTAATTAGTCTTTCAGGAGCAATATAAAGAATTTTAATACTTTTATTTCTAATACCTTGGATTAATTTTAAATACTCCTCTTTATTTAAAGTTGAATTTAAAAATCCTGCTCTAACCCCTAAATACTTTAAAGAATCAACTTGATCTTTCATTAAAGAGATAAGGGGTGAGATGACTATAGTGAGATGAGGATAAAGTAGGGCTGGGATTTGATAACAGATAGATTTCCCACCTCCAGTGGACATAACGCCTAGGGTATCCCTTTTAGAAAGGGTATGATTGATGATTATCTCTTGCCCTTTTCTGAAATTGCTATATCCATAAATGGTTTTTAATAACTCTTTTGCTTTTGTTTTCATAACTTCCTTCCTAATATAAAAGTTAATTTCTTAATAGATTTTATCACAATAAAGATATTTTTTATATAAATAATATTCAATTTTATTA
>Charlie_p2__coassemble_1584_pt1 | contig 18458 bp, 20 predicted proteins | sample Charlie_p2__metabat2_low_PE_014 | metagenome-assembled genome bin Charlie_p2
TGATGTATACTTATCGGCTATTTTTTTGTTGTTACAACTATATTCTCTCCAGGATATTCCCTCCTCTACCAAGTATATATTTTTATTTTTTAATAGTGACTTTATAATCGCTTCTGTTTTTGGATTTATATATGTGGCATTTGAAATGGAAAATAGCTCATCTATCTCCAGTGACAAAATTACAACTTTTTCACTCTGATCTGAGATTTCAAACCTCTTTTCCAACTCCTCTTGGAGAATTGAACTCTCTCCCAAAAAAGTTATTTTCTCTTTTATATTTTGTTTCTGTATAACTCCTTTTTCTCTTATATATCTCTCTATCTCTCTTTTTATTATATCCAATAGTTCATTTTCATTCATATATCTCTCCATAGGAGTCAGCAGTTAAAAAGCATGCATTTGCTTCATCATAGTCTATATGCATATTTAGAGAAAATCTATTACTTACTCTCACAACAACATCTTCAAAAACCATTGGTCTTAAACTACTGCAAATTTTTACCTTTACTCTATCTCTATCTTTAAGATTTAATCTTCTTGAGTCCTCCTCTGTCATATGGATATGGTTTTTTGCTATAATGACTCCCTCATTTAACTTTAGATATCTATCTCCATTTGTTATTAAAACTCCTGGGGTATCCTTTATATTTCCAGACTCCCTCAATATAGGAGTTATACCCAATGCTCTAGCATCTGTTAAGGAAAGTTCCACCTGAGTCTCCCCTCTAAATGGTCCTAAAACTATCACACCATCAATCACTCCTTTTGGTCCTATTAACCTCACTCTTTCTTTACAAGCATACTGTCCAGGTTGAGAGAGATCCTTCATTTTTGTAAATTGATATCTCTCTCCAAATAAAACCTCTGCATCTCTCTCTGAAAGGTGAATATGTCTACCTGAAGCCTCTATGGGAATCCTTTTTATATCTTTATCAACTTTTTGTTTTAGCTCTTTTTCAACAGCAACTTTTACCAGTTTTACAATCTCATCTATTTCCATACTCTCCACTCACCCCTCTTAACATCATGATATATATGGCACTGCTCAATCTATTTAGAGCCAGTAGAATATCTCTTCTTTCAACTGTTCCATTCTCTTTAACAAAGGCTTCTACACCCTTAATCTCCATCTCTCTTGATAGAGCTCTCATCTCATTTAATTTTATGACTAAGTAGCTATCCTTTGAGGAGATTCCAAAGAGGTGTTCCCTATTGAAATATTTTTTAGGATTATGGGAGATCTCTTTAATCTCATCTAAATTTTTCTCTAGAACTTTTATCTCTACTAAAGCTTCTCCTATGACCTCTGAAACCAATATATTTTTTATAAATTTTTCAATACTTTCCAAATCTTTTTGAAGTTTATTATTTTTTATAGACTCCAAATCTTTCATTAGAACTAACCAATGACTTTGGAATGAATCTATTAGACCTCTAAACACTATTCTTTTATTATCTTTCTTTACTAAAACATTTCCATATATTTGAGTCATATACTCTGGTTTTTCCATATACAGCTCCCCTAATATCCCTTTATATTTAGGTTTTAACTCCTCATTTACCGTCTCTTTTTTCTCTTTTTTCTCTTCACTTTTTCCATTAGTTTTTTCTATGATTTTTATATCTCTATCTATTAGAAATTGTCTTGCTGAAGGAGTTAAAATTGTTCCTTTCTCTAAAGATATCTCTTTCATATTTTCATCTTTTTTATAAAGAGCTCTTAATTTTTCCTCTGTTAGAACCATAGGTACCTCTCTCCTATCTATTTAATATATCTGATATAATCCTCTTTATCATCTCTTCCAACTTATCCTGTGAAATATCACCACTCTGTCTCTTACCTCTTATATCCTCTAGCTCTCTAACGCCCCAAGCTACTCTTCTTATATTTATAAGATTGAGTGGAGTTATGTTATCAGATGTTGAACTTCCTCCCACAGCACCACATCCCAGTGTCAATGCTGGAGCCAGATTAGTTGTTCCTCCAATACCTCCTAAAGCTCCTGGAGTATTCACCAAAAGTCTGGAAACAGGTTTTTTTAGAGCAAACTCTTTTATAATAGCCTCATTTTCAGAGTGTATAACCATTGTATGCCCCTTCCCCTCAACATTTAGTATCTCAATAGATCTTTCACAAGCCTCTTCCCAACTGTTCTCAACATAGAAAGCCAAAATCGGTGCTAATTTTTCTCTGGAGTATGGATTTCTTTTTGAAACTTCACACTCCTCTGAGATTAAAACTCTTGTGTCACATGGTACATTTATTCCTGCCATCTGTGCCAATCTTAAGGCAGTTTTTCCAACAATTTGTGGATTCATGGTTCCATTACTTCTTAAAATAAAGTTAGCCAGTTTTTTGGACTCCTCTGGGTCTAAGAAATATCCACCCTGAGCTATTAACTCCTCTTTAACTCTTTCCCTTATCTCTTTTTCTACAATAATAGATTGCTCTGAAGCACATATAACCCCATTATCAAAAGTTTTACTATCTAAGATTCTTTTTACAGCCAATCCTATATTTGCACTTTTTTCTATAAAAGCAGGTCCATTTCCTGGTCCAACTCCTATTGCTGGATTTCCAGAACTATATGCCGCTTTTACCATAGCTTCTCCACCAGTGGCTAAAATTAATGCGATATCCTCATGCTTTATTAGCTCCTCTGTGGCATCCATAGATATTGTTTTTACTACACCTATAAGCCCCTCTGGTGCACCAGCTCTTTCCGCTATTTTTTTTAATAGATCAGCCGTCTCTATTATACAGTTCTTGGCATTTGGATGAGGGCTTATTACTATTCCATTTCCAGCTTTTAAAGATATCAATGTCTTATATATTGCTGTAGATGTTGGATTTGTAGATGGAATTAGTCCAGCTATAACACCTAAAGGAACTCCTATCTCTAAAACTCCATTCTCATTTTTTAACTCTCCAACAGTTTTCATATCCTTTATATATTCATATACATACTCTGAAGCAAACTTATTTTTTAAAACCTTATCTTGCCAATTTCCAAATCCAGTCTCCTCAACAGCCATCTTAGCTAACTTCTCACTATACTCTTTTATTCCTTCCACAATAGCACACACTATGCTATCTATTTTTTCTTGAGAGAAAGTTGAATATATCTTCTGTGCTTCTTTTGACTTTCTTATTAAATCTCTTACCTCTTGTCTTGACATTAAATCTCTATCCATTTTGCCTCCCTATTAAAACTTAAATATAATCTAGTATATTTTCAACTGGGTTATTTATTTTACTGATATCCATATATCTCTATGATAATCCTGTAACTAAAACTATTGCCTCATCTATGGAACTTTTTTTCCCTCCTATAACAAAATAACACTTACCTGCCAATGTCCATCTTAAAACTAATTTAACTATATCCATATCAACACTTTTAATCACATGATCTAAATCCTTAATGCCATCAGCTATATTTAAAAATTCAATATACCTAATATGTTCATCACTTCTCCTTAGTTTTAGGGAGTGGACATAATAGCCACTCCCTCTATCCATTTTCTACTTTGTCTCTTTTGGTAAAATAGCCTCTACATCTGAGTGTGGTCTTGGGATTACATGGACAGAGATTAACTCTCCAATTCTATCTGCTGCTGCTGCTCCAGCATCTGTTGCAGCCTTTACCGCTCCAACATCCCCTCTAACCAATACGCTTACAAGTCCTCCTCCAACAAGCTCTTTTCCTATTAAAGTCACATTTGCCGCTTTTACCATTGCGTCTGCTGCCTCTATTGCTGCTACTAATCCTCTTGTTTCAATCATTCCTAATGCATTTAAAGTTGCCATAAATATCCTCTCCTTCTCTATTTTTTATTTTTTCTATTTATTGTTGGTTTTATCTCTGCTTCATCCACTATCTCTTCAACTATAACTTCATCTTTTTCTGGAAACTCCTCCACTATCCTCTCTTCCACAACCTCTATCACTGGTGACTCTTTCTCTTCAATATTTTTATTTTTTACCTTTTTTTCCAAGAGTTCATATACCTCTTCAGCTGGTCTTGGAATAACATGGCTTCCCATATACACGCCCAACCGTTTAACCGCTTCCGAGGCTGCTTCCACTGCAACTTTTACCGCTCCAACATCCCCTACTATTTCAACTGTAACTCTTCCGCCCTTTACAAGATGTCTATTCAGTACCTCTACATCTGCTGTTTTACATGCCACATCCACAGCCTCTATCGCTCCAACCATCCCTCTTGTTTCAATCATTCCTAATGCTTTCATAATTTAAACAACTCCTTTTAAAACTTTAATGGATTTTGAGCAACATATTTCACAGCATCAGCAAAAGCATCACATGCTGCTTTACACGCCGATTGACTTCCTGTTAAAAGCCCTCCTCCAAAGTTAGTTTCTGACGGTGGCCCAAAGAAAGCTGCCAGTCTCACATCTGCTGCCTTTAATGCCACATCAAGTGCATACATGGCTTCTAGAGGTGGAGCTATTAGATATGCCAAAGCCTCTCCCTCTGGTATCCCTGCAGTTTTTGACAGATACGAACCAGTCCTTGAAACACAGTGAGCATAGTATGCAATTGTATCATCATCATTAGCACTATAAAAACATGCTTCATTCTCTATAAAATCCACTATGGCATTTAATCCACTTTTCACCTCAGCAGGTGTAGGACCAGCTATTATACCGATTACCTCTCCTGCAAGTTTTGTGTTTGCATTTGCTGCTCCACCATAGAATGATCTACCATAGACCACTTCAACCTCAGACATTTTTGTTGCATAATCCAGTGCTGTATATGTCACATCATCACAATCTGCTGTCACTATACCTATACTTTTATATCCCTTTGGGAGCTTAAACTCCTCAGCCATCTTGTCATCTACATTTGGTATTAGCTTAACTGCTAAAACACTTGGTTTTATAGGATCGTTTGTCATTTTTTCCTCCTTATAGCTTTAAGTCTTGTCCGCTTGCTTTAGCGTCTAATATTTTTTTAATTATATGTGCCACATGAGCTCCCGCTTCCACTGCTGGTGTTCCCTTTTCATGTATATTTGATACCACAGTTCTCTTAGCTTCTGGTATCCCTATATACCCTTTATATGTTATATATGCACTCATACTCTCAGCAGTTGCCAAACCTGGTCTCTCTCCTATCAGTACACATGTAACTGTTGCTCCCAAAGTTTCAGCTACATCATCTGAAGCACCAACTCTTCCATATTTTAAGAAAAATGGTGTCCCTGTATCTATTCCATAGGCCTTTAATCCATTTAATAATGCTGGTAGTATGTTTTCAACATTGGCTTCCACTGCTGTTGAACTGAGACCATCTGAAACATAAACCTGTACTGTAGGATTTTGTTTGCATCTCTCCTTTAAAATTTTCACAGCTTCATCAGATAATCTTCTTCCTAAATCTGGTCTTGTTATATACTCATCTTTTGAATTACATCTTGTTTGAACTGTAAATAGATTATTTTTTGCTAATACCTCATCTGAAACATCTGTAAATACAGCATCTTGTGCTGAGGCATGGTCAGCTCTAAATCTTAGCATTGTGGAGGTTGTATATCTTGTTCCAGCTCTTCCAATTCCTACTCTAGCTGGTGTTTTTCTCTTATACTTCAGTAACTCCTCTCTATTTTTAGGATTTAGAACATCTATAACCTCTCTTAAATCAATCTTAGTTATATCCTCCACTTCCTCTAAGTTAGAAAGTGTATTTTCAACTCTTTCCTTCACTCTTTCTAGAGCTTTTCCCTCTCCATCCATCTCTTTTAAAACTTGAGATATTATATCTTTCAACTCTTTTTCAGAAATCATTATTCTCTCCTCCTATAAAAATAGTGATGCATCTCCCGCAAGATTAGTTAAATTTCCATCCTCATCTCTAATACCTACTCTTTCTAACCACTCCTCAAACTCTTTTATAGGTTTTACATTTAATGTCTCTCTTAAAGTTTGAATATCATGATATCCTGTTGTTTGGTAATTTAGCATAATATCATCTCCAGCTGGAACTCCCATAAAATAGTTACATCCTGCCGCTGTCAATAAAACAGCCAAATTTTCAAGATCATTTTGATCAGCCTTCATATGGTTTGTATAACAAACATCAACTCCCATGGACAGACCATGAAGTTTTCCCATAAAGTGATCCTCTAATCCAGCTCTTGTAACTTGTTTACTATCATATAGATACTCTGGTCCTATAAATCCAACTACAGTATTAACTATAAAAGGATCATATTTTTTAGCAAATCCATAGCATCTCGCTTCCATTGTTAATTGATCTACACCATTATGTCCATCTGAAGAAAGTTCAGATCCCTGTCCTGTCTCAAAATACATCACATTAGGTCCTGCTGCTGTTCCCTGACTTAAAGCTAGCTTTCTCGCTTCCTCTATCATATCCCCAGTTATTCCAAAAGCTTCATTTGATTTTTGTGATCCTGCTATACTTTGGAAAATAAGATCTGTTGGTGCTCCCCTTTTTATAGCTTCCATCTGAGTAGTAACATGTGCCAACACACATATCTGTGTCGGTATATTAAACTTTTTCTTTATCTCATCAAACCTTTGCAAAACTCTAACAACACTATCCACAGTGTCATCAACTGGATTTAATCCAATTAAAGCATCTCCAACACCATAGCTCAACCCCTCTAATATTGAGATCATTATCCCATCAGGGTCATCTGTTGTATGATTAGGTTGTAGTCTCGCTGCCAAAATACCCTTTCCTCCTATAGTAGTATTACAGTGTTTTCTAACTTGAATCTTACTGGCAACTCTAATCAAATCTAAGTTTGACATCAGTTTTGTAACAGCAGCAATCATCTCTGAAGTCAATCCTCTTCTTATCCACTGAATCTCTCTATCTCCATTTTCAGTGGCCAATAACCACTCTCTAAGCTCACCAACAGTCCACTCTTTTATCTCATCATATATCTTTAGGTTTAAACTATCTATTATAATTCTTGTAACCTCATCTTGATCATAGGGAACTGCTGGATTCTCTTTAAACTCTTTAAGTTTTATAGTGGATAATACCTCTTTTGCTGCGACTCTTTCCTTTGTGCTTTTCGCTGCTATTCCTGCTAACTCATCACCTGATTTTTCCTCATTTGCTTTAGCCATAACATCATATAAATTTTCAAATATATAGTCTTGGCCAAAAAGTCTTGTGTGTAATCTCATCAAACTCACCCCAATCTATTTTTTTTATTTAATAACTTAAAACTAATGTTTTTACAATTACTGGTAATACACTTCCATTTCCAAGAGGAAGTCCAATATCTACAAAATCACCATCATTAACTTTTATACTGTCTATACAAACTATTGGAACTCTATTTTCAGATTCCAATATTAGACATTGTCCTAGAACTTTTCCTATATCCTCTTCCACTATAATAACCACTCTTTTAAATCTTTTCATAACTGTGTAGATACTTTTAGATATATCCTGTATTTCTTTATATTTAAGCCCTTTTCTACCACTTAATCCAATAGCAATATCTTGGTATCCATCATCTGTTTTAAACCACTCCAACTTTTTTTCCAATATGGTCATTAACTCTCTATAATCAAAGTTTTTATCGGTATCATTTATTTTTAGTATGGGTAGATTCTTTATTGGAAGTACCTCTTTAACATAGCTTATTGTACTTCCACTTATCTCGGTTGTATGGGAACCTGCTCCCACAACTGTGGCTCTTATAGTCTCTCCCAATCTGACTATATCTATTTTTTCTCTCTCACATTTTCCTTTTATACAAACTCCTAAAAGTGGTCCTATATCGTCATAGATATAATAGTTTTTCTTTTCAGGTTCTGTGTAGATAAAATCTGCTACCCCTCCTGAAAAACTGACAAATTGCCCTCTCAATTCAGTTCTGTAATCTCTGTCAGTGATAAGTAACTTATACTCCTCACTCTTAGGTTGAACATTTTTTATAGCCTCCAAAAGAATATCTGCTATTTTGTTACATAGGATTTCCAACTCTCTTTCATCAGCAATCTCCCCAACTTTTAGGCTTTTTAAATTTAGCTTTTCAATGAGTTTTTCATATTTTTTAAAGATATATGCTATCTTTAAACTATTTTTTTCAAACTTAATCAGCCTACCACCTATATCTAAACAAGTTGTATCTTCAACTTCCCCTCTATCAAATAGAGATATATTTGTTGTTCCACCACCTATATCCAGATTATATATACTTGTATTTTTCTCCTCTGAAAACTTCATTGCTCCCGATCCCTTTCCAGATATGATACTCTCTAAGTCTGGACCAGCAGTTGCTACAACAAAATCTCCAGCCATTCCACTTAAGGCTTTTAAAACCTCTCTGGCATTACTTTTTCTAGCTGTTTCTCCCGTTATTATCACAGCTCCAGTGCTTATCTTTTCCCTTGGAACTTTTGAGGCTTCATACTCCTCTTTTAATATTTTTTTTAAGGCCTCTATATCAATCTCATATGAGTTTATAAGAGGCGTTGTATAGATTTTACTCCTATAAAAAATCTCTTTATCAACGATTTTTATTTGAGGAACTCTTGCTCCAGAAGATAAATTTTCTAAAGTTATTTTTGAAAAAACTAGCTGTGTTGTAGATGTTCCAATGTCAATTCCCACACTTATAATCTCTTCCTTCACCAATTTTACCTCCTAATTTTAAACAAAAAAAGCTAAAGAGATATAGTTACACACTATACTCTTTAGCTTCTTTGCTATTTTAAAATATACAACCTTGTATATTTAATATTCATTTTTAATTTCAAATCTAACTGTTGTTCCTCTTCCTACTTCACTTGTAATCTCAAAACTGCCCTTTAATTGCTCTCTTATTATTTTCTCAACAATCATCAATCCTAAACCAGAGGATGACATCTTTTCCTGAGGGATTCCAACTCCATTGTCAGAAATAGTTATTCTTGAAAAGAAGTGATCTTTCTGAATAGATATTTTTACCTTTCCAACTAAATCATCAGGAAAAGCATAATCTACTATATTTTGGATAATCTCATTTATAACTAAAGCAATAGCTGTCGCTTTTTCAGAAGAGATATTAAAGTTATCTCCAATAATAGTAAACTCTATTTTTTCTCTTTTGTCAATAGTTTTTGTTGAATAATTTTTGTATATTAAGTTTACTATCTCTCTGATATTGAGATTATCAAATCCTTTTTCGGACAATACCTCATGTGTTATAGCGATACTTAAGATCCGACTTATAGTCTCATCCAGAATTTTTTTTACCTCTTTATTTTTGGATCTTCTGCTTTGAATTCTCAATAAGCTGGCGATTGTTTGTAAGTTGTTTTTAACTCTATGATGTATCTCCTTTATTGCCACAGACTTTAATATAATCTCTTTCTCTTTACTCTTTTCCTGCGTTATATCTCTAACTATCATAATCACATTTTGCCTTTTTTTATTTTCTAATGTTGCAAAATAACTTACTGATAACACCATATCCAATATTGTTATCTCCACCACATCTATCTTTTTATTTTGCAAAATATTATTAAACTCAACACTATTAATAATTATATTTTGAAAGGTTTCCCCTACAATATTCTTTCCAAATCCCATTTTTTCATAGATAGATTTAGCTACTCCATTGGCATATGTCACTGTTTCATTGTTATTGAATATAACTATTCCATCCTTTACAAGTTCTGGTATTGTATATCGACTTTCCAAAAAATTACTCATCAGCTCCTCTGGAGTTTCAATATCACCTATTTTTAAAAGTGTTTTTTTCTTATTGGAGTGCTCTAGTATTAAAACCCCAATAATCTCATTACTCTCATTTTTTATGGCTATTACATTTTGTAAAACAGCTTCTCCCTCCTGGGTTATAGCTTTATAGTTTTTAGATGGCATTCCTGTCTGTAAAGTTCTTAAAACAGCTGGTTCATTTTTATAAAGAGCTACCTCACCAGCTATATTTTTCGAATACATACTCCCTGCTTCAGGTCTAGAGTGATGCACAACCAAAGCTTTTTCACAGTCCTTCGTGGGACAATCTATAAAGGTATCCACCCCTAAAACATTGCTCAATATTATGGCTGTTTCCTCTAATTTCTGTATTTTATCTATATCTTGCGATGTTAAAGTAGCACACATTTTACAATAGTTTTTTATCATAAAAGCTCTCCTGTGGAGTTTATAATCTCTGCTAATTGATAGATTGTAATTCTTTTTTCCATGCTTATTTTTCTTATTTTAGAGTATGCTTCGTCCTCTCTTAAAGAGTATTTATGCATAAGTACACCCTTCGCTCTCTCTATGGCTTTTCTCTCTTTTAATTTTCTTTCACTCAGTTCCAATGCACTTTTTAATTTAATTTTTTCACTGTAGTTTTTATATAATAAGTCCATCTGTGAAAGCAATATTTTCTCATCTAAGGGCTTTATCAGATATCCAGAAACATCATACTCTGTGGCTTCTTTTATATAGTTTTCCACACTGTATGCAGTCAACATAATTATGCACTTTTTATACTCCTTTTCCTTTAAAATTTTTGCTACATTTGTTCCTAAAAGAAAAGGCATCTTTAAATCTAAAAGTAAAATATCAGGCGTATGCTTCAATGCTAATTCAACTGCCTCTAGACCATCCTTAGCTTCACTTAGAACATCATATTCATTCTCTTTTAACATCTCCACTAGATCCATTCTTATTAAAGAATCATCCTCTGCCACAACAACTGTTTTTTTCATTAGCTCACCTCAAAAAAGTTTTTAAATACCCCACCCCTTTTAGGTTTTTCAAATCCAAATAGAATATCTTTTCAACTCCTGCACTCTCTAAAATCTCCTCAGCATCCCCATAAGTTGTTTCCAAATCAATTTTAGTTATAGCTCCAAATACTTTTTTACCAAAAAACATATTTGAAAAATTTGGAGGATATAGATTTTCCTTATCTGTTGCTGATTGTATTAATAATATAATATCTGCATCTATTGAAACAACATTTAAAGCTTTGTAGTATGCCTTATTTTCTAAATACTCTCCAGGTGTGTCGATTATCTCCCCAATGTAATCTACCATCTGTGTTTTCCTATACTCAATTTTTTCATTGTTTAAAATTTGAGACAATGTTGTTTTTCCACTTCCAGTCTTTCCAACTAACATAACTTTCATATCTTATGACCTTGAAATATTTGTCACAGAAAAATTTAGGGATGTTTGCAAATACTGCATAATCGCTTCTAAAGAGCTCTCAATACTAGATACATCTCCAGTTATAACCAAAGTTCCACTGAATCTATCCAAAAATCCAATCTCAATCTCTCCTGACTTAGTGGCTATATCTGCCGCAATAATTGCTGCTTCTCCTGGAGTTATTGTCAATATTCCAATAGCATTTTTATTTTCAACATTTAAACCCATTTTTTTATAGATATCTAAATTTGGGTGAGCTATCAAATGAGCCAATGTCACTTGCTTTCCCGGTACATACTCCTGAATCATTCTAACTTTTTCCATAGTCATACCTCTTTTGTTTTTATTTTACTTCATTTGTTTACAATTAAAGCACAAACCTCCACTTTTTTCAAGGATAAAAAAATTGCAACTCTTTAAAAGTTGCAATTTACATAAGATTTAGATATTAAAATATTTTTAGTTTTTAAACTCAAATTGAGTCTTTTTAGGGAATAATCCAAATAATCCACCTGTATGAACAAATAGGATATTTTTAGAGTTTTCAAAACTTCCTTTTTTTATCTCATTGTAAAGACCATACATAGCTTTTCCAGTATATACAGGATCTAAAATTACACCCTCTTTTTTTGCTAACTCCCATATGAAATTTAACTCATTTTGAGTACTTAGTGCATATCCCTCTCCTACATATCCATCAATTATATCTATATTTTTGGCTTCCACTCTTTTTAACTCTCTCTCATTTAGGTAGCTTTTACTCTCATCTATTATCTCTTTTACTCTCTCTTTGAAAAATTCAGCACTATCACAAACATTGAATCCAACAACTCTTCTCTCACCATTTAAGTATATGTCATTTCCCATATGTATTCCTGCATATGTTCCTCCTGATCCAACTGCTACAACTATTGTATCAAACTTTATATCTGACTTTTCCTCAAACTCTAAAACCTCTTTCACAAAATTTATATATCCTAAGCTTCCAATACCATTTGATGCTCCCTCTGGTATAATATATCCCTTTTTCCCTTTAGCTTTTAAATCCTCTTTTATACTTTCCATTATCTCTTGTCTGCTGTTACTGTACTCATCAGATGTTATAAACTTAATATCAGCTCCTAGAACCTTATCAATAAAGTAGTTTCCATCCAGTTCTGGTTCCTCATTTGTTCTTAAAACTAAAACTGATGAAAGTCCAGCTTTTATTGCTGCAGCAGCTGTAGATCTAGCATGGTTAGATTGAATTCCACCACAAGTTATAAGAGTATCACACCCTTGGTCTATAGCTTCCTTTATAGCATACTCTAACTTTCTAACTTTATTTCCTGAAACCTCTGTCCCTGTTTGGTCATCTCTTTTAAAAAAGATATTAACACCCAATTCAGTTGATATTTTTTCCAATTTTTCAATTTTTGTAGGTAAATTTGCAATACTGATTTTATTATCCATAAACTCCTCCTAAAAATTATAAAATATCCTAACTCTCTTTTCCGTTAAATTTATCGTCTAACCAATTTTTCCCCTCTACAAATCTAGCTACTAACATAGCGGCCACAGTGTCCCCACTGGCATTTATCATTGTTGCTGGAGGGTCAACTAAATATCCAATTGTTGCAATTATAGGGAAGGCCTCTGGAGGGAATCCATACATTGTAACTATAAGCATCTCTCCAATCAATCCACCACCAGGAACTCCAGACATTACAACTCCTCCTGCTATTGATAAAAGTATAGCACTTACATATGTTCCAATCCCTTCAAATGGAACCTGGAATATTCCAAATAAAAATGAAATTTTTAAAATTGTACTCAATACTGTTCCATCCATATGGGCAGTTGCCCCAATTGGTAAAACTATCTCTCTAATGTCTTTAGGAACTCCTATATTTTCACAAGCTTCCAGATTCACAGGCAAAGTTGCTAAACTACTCTGAGTGGCAACAGCCGTTATAGCTGGTGGAATTATATGTTTCAATGACTTAACTCCATTTTTTCCCCCTGCAATATATGCATATATTGGAAATGCTGTCACAAAATACACTAAACAAAGAGGATAGTATATAGCTAATGCTCTGGCATAAGAACCTAAAAGTTCCTGTCCATACTCTCCAATCAGTGCAGCAAAGTACGCTCCTAATCCAATAGGTGCATACAACATAAGCAAATCAACTATTTTTAGAAAAACGTCTGCTAAAGCATCCAATCCTTGGGAAATTATTTTTCCTTTTTCACCAATTTTATTTACACATGCACCAAATACCAAACTAAATATTATAAGTGGTAACATATTTTTCCTAGATATTAAAAGAGGGAAATCAGTAACAGTTAATGCCGAAACTATCTGCTCTCCAGTTGAAAATGGTTTTAATGTCTCTGAAGCGGAAACATTTAAAACTACCCCTGTAGCTGGAGGGTATAGATATACTACACATAAAATCAAAATAGAGGCAACGGCACCCGTTGAAACAAAAACCACCAAAAGTGTTTTTAATATTTTCTTTAATCTTGCCATATCTGTCATACTTGAAATAGAACTACTTATTGTAACAAAAACTAGTGGTACTACAATTGTAAACATACCATTGATAAATAAATCCCCAAGTGGTTTAAACATTTTTGCCTTTGGACCCATTTTAACCCCTATCATACTTCCAATAAATATTGAACCTAACAATATTATTGAGAACTTATAGGATTTCCATATTTTTTCCAATCTACTCTCTCTCATAAACCCCTCCTTTTTTAGTAGATTATATCACATTATTTTTCACATAACAAACTCTCTTTCAATGACTTTAAATTCAATATAAATATTAATTGTTCTTGACTTAAAAACAATTATATGATACTATACTAATATATAACAAATCGCGGGATAGAGCAGTTGGCAGCTCGTCGGGCTCATAACCCGAAGGTCGTTGGTTCGAGTCCAGCTCCCGCCACCAAAATTTAAATTAAAACTACTGTGCTGTCCAATTGGACAGCATTTTTTTATACTCCATTTTTTAAGGTGATATAACCTCCCTACACATATGATACTGACTACTGGATAAAATTTGCTTTTTGGTTTAAAATGAGGTATTTTTAGAGTGACAGAAAGTTTATAACTCAGGAAAATAGAGTATTCCTAGAAAAAATATTGTAAATAAGTGATCTAATTATTCTCTAAAATCAAAAATGGGAGGTTTTATATGAAAATTTTAGTTTTAAATGGAAGCCCAAGACTGGATGGAAATACTAGAACTGCATTAAATGCCATTACTAAGGGAATCAATGAGAGTTGTACAGAGGCTTTAATTGAAATTTACGATATCTCAGAACATAAGTTAAGTTGCTGCATCAATTGTGATGGTTGCAAGTCAAATGGAGGTAACTGTGTACTTCCAGATGAAAGTGCTGATATTATCAATAAGATGTATGAGGCAGATGGTATAATATTTGGATCTCCTGTATATTGGTGGGGAGTTTCAGCACAACTTAAAATGGTTATTGATAAGATGTACTCCAAGGGTGAACAATTTAAAAAACAACAGAAAAAAATAGGTCTGGTTACTGTTGGAGGAGATGAACTAAGTGCATCTCAATATAGAATGATCTCTGAGCAGATGGAGTGTATATGTGAGTATCTTGGATGGGATTTGATTTTTTCCTATCCTATTTCAGCATATGAAAAAAATGATCTTTTAAATAATAGAGATGAGCTAATAAAATTAAATGACCTATGGGGTAAATCCATAGTTTAAAGAATAAGTTATTAGTTTAGAAAAAGATATCTGCCAAATAGGAACTGTTTGGCAGATATTCTTATTTATATTCATATGTTAACTTCCATTGCACCGGTCTTTCAATGAATACTCCAACTTTTGAAACTCATTATATCTGTCTAAAAGTTTTAAAAATAGTTCTATATCCTTTTCTGTATAGTCTTCCAGAAACTTTGAAAGAAATTTTGCCATCTTTATGTTATATTTTCTATTGGCGCTATTTACTCTTATCCCTTTTTCAGTAGGAATAAATACAAGTTTTCTTTTGTCTAAATTATCCTTTTCAACTTCAATCAAGCCTTTTTCAACTAATTTTTTTACAATTTGTGACACTGCACTTTTGGTTCTAGATGTTTCTTCAGCAATCTCTGTTATCGTTTTATTTGGATTATCTATAATGCATTTTAAAAGTTGAATCTTTTTCTCATGATAACTGTCCTCTTCTCCAAAACAGTCATTTTGAAATCTCTCAGAAGATAAATAAAAATTAAATATTTTTTTTATTGTACAAATTATGTCAAAACATTGTTGCTCTTTTTTCATAAAAGTCCCCTCCCCATTAATATCTATCCTTTCAAAAAGTATACATCACCCATCAATAAAAATCAAAAAATAATTAAACCTGTTGATTTTATTGATTTTGTAAGGTATAAAGGTATTAAATTAAAGTTAAGGTACTTAACTATTTTTTACAGATAAATTTAATTTTAATATTAAAAAAAGGAGGGTGTTAATTATGAATTACCTTAACAATGACAATCTTAGAGAGTACGTGATAGGGCTTAGGAGATACTTTCATCAAAATCCAGAGATTTCTGGACACGAGATAAACACTACAAATAGAATAAAAAATGAGTTAAAAAAATTGGAAATCCCTTACCACGAGATAAACTCCACAACAGTTGTAGCATGGTTAGGAGATGGAAAAAAGAAAATTGCTTTAAGAGGGGATACCGATGCACTACCTTTAGAGGAGCAAGGAGATAAAGAGTATATATCTAAAAATTGTGGAGCTATGCATGCATGTGGTCATGATGGTCATACAGCAATGTTATTGGGGGCTGCTAAATATCTAAAAGAACACGAAAAAATTTTAAATGGAAAAATCTATTTTTGTTTTCAACCTGCTGAAGAGATAGGTGGCGGAGCATTGGAGATTTTAAACTTCTTAGAGGGGCAAGGTGGAGTGGATGAAGTTTTTGGAATCCATCTTTGGTCTTTAATCCCTGTGAATAAAATCTGTGTATCTCCAGGTCCTAGAATGGCTAATGGAGATGGATTTTCTATAAAGGTTATCGGTAAGGGGGGACATAGTTCACGCCCAGATCAGTGCGTTGACCCTTTAAAAATAGCTGCTAAGATTTTACTTGAAATTACTTCACTTCCAACTAATCGTATATCTGCACTGGATCCTTCTGTCATCTCTGTTGGAAAACTATATGGCGGAACTGCCTCTAATATAATTCCAAGTGAAGCCTTTCTCCATGGAGGAATTAGAACTTTTTCTCAAGAGACAAGAGAAACTATCCCATTACTGATAAATAAAATTTCATATAACATTGCTGAATACCACGGAGGTCAAGTTGAAGTCACTATTAATAAAGGCGTTCCCTGTGTTTTTAATCACCCTATCTCCTCTGAAAGAGCTAAAAATGTTGTGAGTAAACTACTAGGTCCTCAGGGTGTTTTTGAATTTGAACCCATATGTGCCTCAGAAAACTTTGGATTCTACACTGAAAAATACCAGGGATTAATGGCATTTGTAGGAGCAGGAAATGTTGAAAAAGGTATAATCTATCCTCATCATCACCCTCTTTTTGATATAGATGAGGATTCATTAATCAATGGAACTGCTCTCTATTCTCAGTACGCTTTAGATTTTCTATCTGATTAGGAGGAGAGTTTATGAAAAAAAATTCAAACGTGAATACTGAAGTTATCCAAAAAAATGAAAATTTGGGTATACTGGGGCTTATCGAAAAATTTGGAAACAAAATGCCACACCCCTTAGCTCTATTTACATATATAATTGGCATAACACTTATTCTCTCTTTTATTATTAATAAGATGAGAATAACTGCAATTCTACCTAATACTGGTGAAACTATTATTGTTCAAAACCTTATTAGTTCAGATACTTTAATAGATTTTATGAAAAATTTAGTTCCAAACTTTCAGAAATTTCCAGTTTTAGGTACTGTAATTGTTCTCGCTACAGCCTCTGGTTTTGCTGAAAAAATCGGTTTTTTTAAAACAGTCATTAAAATGCTTTTAAAAAATACAAAAGGAAATGCCGTTGTTTTTGTAGCTGCTTTTATTGCATCTTTAGGAAATATGTTTGGAGATTCCGCTTTTTTAGTAATTCCTCTTATTATGGCAGCTCTATTTAAAGGAGCTAATAGAAATCCCATAGCTGGTCTTTTACTTGGTTATGCCTCTGTTGGAGGTGGATACGGTTCCTCTATCATACCAGGGGGTTGGGATTTAGTTCTAACTCCAATAACTATTGACTCTGCTAGGCTAATAGATACAACCTTTGAAATGACATATATGTCTGGTTATTATTTTGCTTTTATCTCCACCTTCTTAATTGCAATAACCTCTGCTATTGTCACTATAAAAGTTATAGAACCAAGACTTGGGAAATATATTCCAAAGGATGAGAATGAATCAGATGAAATTGAAGATGAATTAACTCCTGAAAATGTATCTGCTGCTAAAAAAGCTCTACGTGGTTTAGCAATCTATCTTATTGTTGTTATTATTGTGTGCATTCCTCAATCAAGTCCATTTAGAAGTCCAAGTGGCTCTTTAGTCTTTGGAGCTCCATTGATGGAGTGTCTACGAACTTTGATTATCTTATTTTTCTTTATTCCGGCTATAATCTATGCTAAGGCTACTAAACAGGTGACTAGTGTAAAAGATTTAGCAACGGTTTTGGCTGAAGCTGTTAAAGGAGTTGCTCCTTTTATTGTTCTAGCCATTGTTATCAGTCAATTTCTCGCATTCTTCGCTCAATCCAATCTAGGAACTATTTTAGCCATAAAAGGGGGAGAGTTTTTAAAATCTCTTTCAGTTCCCACTGCACTTATCTGTATACTATTTTTAATATTGGTTTCTTTTATAAACATATTTATAGTTAGTGGGTCCTCTAAATATCTGATTTTTGGACCTATCTTTGTGCCTATGCTTATGCAACTTGGGATACATCCATCTTTTACACAGGTTCTTTACAGAATGGGAGATGCTTTAACAAACCATGTTTCACCTTTAAATGCTTTTTTCGTAATTTTATTAACTTTAATCCAAAAATATGATAAAAATATTGGTATAGGAACTATTTTTTCCTATATGATCCCATATGCTATTGGTTATTTTATCGTAATCACCTCATTCTCTCTACTATGGTTATTTTTAGGCTTCCCTCCTGGTATTGGTGGAGCTGTATTTATATAGTAAAGAATTAATGTTATGTACAAGAGTGACTGACTAAAAAACCTCAAAATTAAAAGAAAGTGTTGATG
>Charlie_p2__coassemble_1585_pt1 | contig 18394 bp, 17 predicted proteins | sample Charlie_p2__metabat2_low_PE_014 | metagenome-assembled genome bin Charlie_p2
GTATTAACAGTATCAGAAAGTAACAAAATTTTTTTAATCAATTATTAAAGTCATTTTAAAAATAAAAATATGGAGGCTTAAAAATATGTTAAATCAAGAAATATTCAATGCTATGACTATTAAATTAACCCCTAGTGATATTCCATTAGAGATTCCAAAATTTGATCCTAAAGTTAGAAGAGCTCCCAAAAGAGTTGTACATTTAGAAAAAGATGAGATAGCTCTTGCATTAAAAAATGCTTTAAGATATATCCCTGAGGAGTTTCATGAGATGTTAGCTCCTGAGTTCTTGGAAGAGCTTCATACTCATGGTAGAATTTACGGGTATAGATTCAGACCTACTGGTAATATACATGGAAAACCAATTTTTGAATACGAAGGTAAGTGTACTGACGCCAAAGCAATACAGGTGATGATTGACAATAACCTTGATTTTGATATAGCTCTTTATCCATATGAACTTGTCACTTATGGAGAAACTGGGCAAGTTTGTCAAAACTGGATGCAGTATAGACTAATTAAAAAATATCTCGAGAATATAACAATGGATCAAACCTTAGTTGTTGCGTCAGGGCATCCAACAGGATTGTTTAAATCTCACCCTTCAGCTCCAAGAGTTATTATAACAAATGGGCTTATGATTGGAGCTTTTGATGATTATGACAACTGGGCTAGAGGTGCAGCCCTTGGAGTGGCAAACTATGGACAGATGACCGCTGGTGGATGGATGTACATAGGTCCTCAAGGAATAGTTCATGGAACATACTCTACGATTTTAAATGCTGGAAGACTTTTCTGTGGAGTACCTGCTGATGGAGATTTAACAGGGAAACTTTTTGTAACGTCTGGACTTGGGGGAATGAGTGGAGCTCAAGGAAAAGCCACTGTTATCGCAAAGGGGGTTTCTATAATCGCAGAGGTGGATCTATCTAGAATTCAAACTAGATTGGAGCAGGGATGGATAAATAAATTTGTTACAACTCCTAAAGAAGCATTCGATTTGGCCAAAGAGAAAATGGATTCTAAAACTCCATACGCTATTGCCTACTTAGGGAATATTGTAGATCTATTGGAGTATGCGGATATAAATGATATACATATAGACCTATTATCTGACCAAACATCTTGTCATGCTGTATATGATGGTGGATATTGTCCTGTTGGAATAACATTTGAAGAGAGAACAAGATTGTTAGCAGAGGATAGAGAAACTTTTAGAAAGTTAGTTGATGAAACGCTTAGAAGACACTATAATGTAATTAAAAACTTAACAAATAAGGGTGTGTACTTCTTTGATTATGGAAATAGCTTCTTAAAATCTATCTACGATATAGGAATAAAAGAGATATCAAAAAATGGAAGAGATGACAAGGGTGGATTTATATTCCCATCATATGTTGAGGATATTTTAGGACCTGAACTATTTGATTATGGATATGGACCTTTTAGATGGGTTTGTTTATCAGGGAAAAAGGAGGATCTTTTAAAAACTGATGCAGCAGCTCTTGAGCTAGTAGATCCAAATAGAAGATACCAAGATAGAGATAACTATATGTGGATCAAGGACGCAGATAAAAATGGACTTGTTGTTGGAACACAAGCTAGAATATTCTATCAAGATGCTATGAGTAGAACTCAAATAGCTTTAAAATTTAATGATATGGTTAGAAGAGGTGAGATTGGTCCAGTTATGCTAGGACGTGACCACCACGATGTTTCAGGAACAGATTCACCATTTAGAGAAACATCAAACATAAAAGATGGAAGTAATATTATGGCTGATATGGCGACTCAATGTTTTGCTGGAAATGCAGCTAGAGGAATGACTATGATAGCTTTACACAATGGTGGGGGAGTAGGAATTGGGAAATCTATAAATGGTGGATTTGGAATGGTTTTAGATGGAAGTAAAAGAGTTGATAACATTTTAATGCAGGCAATGCCATGGGATGTAATGGGAGGAGTAGCAAGAAGAGCTTGGGCAAGAAATCCTCACTCCATTGAAACAGTTATAGAGTTTAATAAAAACAATGAGGGAACAGACCATATAACTTTACCATATATTGTAAATGAAACTTTAATAGAAAAATTGGTGAAATAAAAGGAGCTAAAATGGCAAGTGATTTATTAATTTATAACATAGGAACTCTTGTTACTTCTAAAGAGATAGATATATCTAATAAAAATTCTATGGAAAATATTGAGATATTAACAGATGCATATGTAGCTATTAAAAATGGTACTATTCTTTTTTAGGGAAAGGACCTTATGATAAAACTCTTGTAGACAGTAAAACAGTTTTAATCGATGCGGATAAAGCTTTGGTTACACCTGGATTAATTGATTCCCATACTCATCTAGTCCATGGAGGTTCTAGAGAAAATGAGATGTTCTTAAAAGCTAAAGGTGCAACTTATATGGATATTTTAAATGCTGGTGGCGGAATTTTAAGTACCGTAAAAGCCACAAAAAAAGCCACAAAAGAGGAGTTAGTTGAAAAAGCTAAAGATAGTTTAAAAAAAATGCTAACATTTGGCGTAACTACAATTGAGAGTAAAAGTGGCTATGGATTAGACTTAGAAACAGAGATTAAACAATTGGAAGTCAATAAAATACTGGATAAAGAGCAACCTATTGATATTGTTTCAACTTTTATGGGAGCTCACGCTATTCCACAAGAATATAGAGGACACGAAGAGGAGTTTATTAAAAAAATTATAAAAATGCTTCCTATAATAAAAGAAAGAAACTTAGCTGAATTTTGTGATATCTTCTGTGAGCATGGAATTTTTTCTATAGAACAAAGTAAAGAGATATTAAAAGAAGCAAAAAAATTGGGATTTAAGTTAAAAATACATGCTGATGAAATTGAAAGTATTGGAGGAGCGGAGTTGGCTGGAGAGCTGGAGACCACGTCTTCAGAACATCTGATGGCCATCAGTGAAAAGGGAATCTTGGCACTTAAAAATAGTAAAGTTATTGCAAATATTCTTCCAGGAACATCTTTTTATTTAAAAAAAGAGTATGCTCCTGTCAGAAAAATGATAGAGCAAGGAGTCCAAATAGCTCTATCCACAGATTATAATCCCGGATCATGTCCCAGTGAAAATTTACAGTTAATCATGCAAATTGCAGCTTTATACTTGAATATGTCCCCTATAGAAGTTATAAAAGCAGTTACAATAAATGGTGCTAAATCTATAAATAGGGAGAGTGAAGTAGGCTCTATTGAAATTGGAAAAAAAGCTGATTTAGTCATTTTCAATTCCAAATCGCTAGAGTATATTCTTTATCATTTTGGTATTAATCATACAAAAATGGTTATAAAAAATGGAAAAATTGTCTATGAAATCTAATAGAAAGGGGATACATCAAATTGATGTATCCCCCCTCTTTTATTTAAACATTAACTCTATTACTGAGAAAAATCCTATTGCCCACATTATTGGTTTCACATGTGATAACTTTCCATTAAATACACATACCAGTATGTATGAGATAAATCCGAAAGATATTCCAATAGAGATACTATAAGTCAATGGCATCATTATTATAATTAAGAAACATGGAATTGCTACCTCTATGTTATGAAAATCTATATCCAATAGATTTTTAAACATAAACACTCCCACTAATATAAGAGCTGGAGCCGTTGCAAAAGCTGGTACAATTCCTATTAGTGGCGAGAAAAATAGTGAGATTGCAAATAGTGCAGCAGTTGTTAAAGCAGTCAATCCAGTTCTTCCTCCAACCGCAATTCCTGAAGCTGATTCAACAAATGTTGTCGTTGTAGATGTTCCTAAAAGTGAACCTATAACTGTTGCTATTGCGTCAGCCTCTAAAATCTTACTTACATTCTTTATTTTACCCTTTTCATCTATCATTTCAGCCTCATGAGCACAAGCCATTATTGTTCCTAAAGAATCAAATAGATCAACAAACATAAATGAGAAAATTGATCCTAAGAATATAGGTTTAATTGCTCCCAATACATCTAACTTTAAAGCTATCGGTGCTGGACTTGGTGGCATAGATATCAACTGTGTTGGAAGTTGAACTGCACCGAATATAATTCCTAAAACTGTAGTGACAACTATCCCTATTAATATTCCACCTCTTACTTTTCTCATTTCTAGGAATCCCATAATTGCAAAACCAACTAATCCTAAAACAACATTCAGATTAAATTTTCCTAAAGCCACAACAGTTGCTGGATTACTTACAATTAATCCCATCCCTTGCATCCCTATAAAAGCTATGAATAAACCGATACCTGCTCCAACAGCCAACCTTATCTCTGCTGGTATAGCATCAATTATCTTCTCTCTCAACCCTGAAAAAGTTAAAGCTAAAAATATAACTCCCGATATAAAAACTACTCCTAGAGCTTGTTCCCAAGTTGCTCCATTTCCTAAAACTAATGTAAAAGTGAAAAAGGCATTTAGTCCCATTCCAGGCGCCATAGCTAATGGTGCATTTACCCAAAATGCTGTGATTGCAGTTCCTATTGCCGATGCTAGACATGTAACCGTTATTAGCGCTCCTTTATCCATCCCTGTCATCGATAAAATTGAAGGATTAACAAATATGATGTAGGCCATCGTTAAAAATGTTGTAACTCCCGCTATTATCTCCTGCTTTACTGTTGTTCCATGTTCCCTTAGTTGAAACAATTTCTCCATGTTTTCCTCCTGAATTTATTTTAATATTTAATAATAATTACCGAATAAAATAAAAAAAACCTGCAAAAAAACAGGTCAAAATACTTAATAAAATCTTAAGCTATGACCCATAGAAAGCTATTTAAGGTAGCTCGTAGAAACTCTTCGCCGTATTCGAAGTATATATGGTTCAAGTGAAATATATCTTTATTTTAATATTAAAGATTTATTTTAATTTTGTCAAGTCTTATTTATTTTTGCTTTTTCCAAAGAAAAAAACTATAATGTATTAGAATATTTTTTATTGGGAGGTATTATGGTAATAAAAAAATCTTTTGCTAGTGATAACTACAGTGGCGTTCATCAGAGAATTTTAGAAAAAATATCTGAAGTTAATAAGGGTCACGTAGCGGCATATGGTGCTGATGAGATTACTGAAGAAGCAATCAGCTGTCTTAAAGATATCTTTGGGGATGTGGAAGTATTTTTTGTTTTAAATGGAACTGGTGCTAATGTCCTTGCCTTAGAGGGTATGAAAGGGCGTGTATCTGCAGTTATTTCACCTGAAACAGCCCATATAGTCCAAGATGAAACTGGAGCTCCATCTAAAATAACTGGAATGCAACTGTTGACTGTTCCCAGCATAGATGGAAAATTAGATTTAGATTTAACTAAAAAATGGTTAACTTTTCAAAATAACTTTCATAAGCCTAAAGCTGAAATAATATCCATTAGTCAAACTACAGAGTATGGAACTGTCTACTCTTTGGAAGAGATTAAAAACATCTCAAAGTTTGCTAAGGAACACAATATGTTACTTCATATGGATGGTGCTAGAATTTCCAATGCAGCTGTTGCCTTAGGATGTACTTTTAAAGAGATGACAGGAGATTTAGGTGTGGATGTTTTATCCTTTGGTGGTACTAAAAATGGATTGATGATTGGAGAGGCTTTAATATTCTTCAATAAAGAACTTGCCAAAGATTTCTCTTGGATTAGAAAACAAAATCTACAGTTATATTCAAAAATGAGATTTATGTCTGCACAGTTCATTCCCTATATAAAGGAAAATATCTGGTTTGAATGTGCTAGTAATGCTAATAATGCTGCACAGTATCTAAAAGAGAGTTTAGAAAAAATTGGAATCCCTATCACAAAAGAAGTTTTAGCTAATGCTGTTTTTGCGATATTTCCTAAAGATATTATTCCTAAACTTCAACAACATTTTCATTTTTACATTTGGAATGAAACACTTAGTGAAGTGAGACTCGTTACCTCTTTTGATAGCACAAAAGAGGATGTGGATAATTTTATTAAAAAAATAAAAGAATTACTAGGAATTTAATTAATTTTTATGATATAATTTATTTATAGTACATGAATTTTTCTTTTATTCTTTGTATGCTTTTTTTTAAAAATATTATTGATTTAATGAACTAAATGTGAAATAATATTACATATATTTCGCATTTTATTTGAAAGGAGATTTAACTATGGGATTATTTGATTTCTTTAAAAAGAAAAAAGAGGATGAATGGTTTAATATCTATTCACCATTAAATGGAAGAGTTATTCCTTTAAGCGAAATACCAGATGACGCTTTTTCTCAAAAAATGATTGGAGACGGATGTGGAATTGACCCTACTGAGGGAGCAATCTGCTCACCTGTTGCTGGGGAAATTGATATTTTCGCAACTAACCACGCTGTTAGTTTTGAAGTTCCTAACGGACTTGAATTAATTGTTCACTTTGGAATTGACACAGTAAAATTAAATGGGGAGGGATTCACTAGAATCGCTGAACCAGGATCAACTGTAGAGGTTAAAGATGAGCTTATTAAATACGATTTAGCTTATATTAAAGAACACGCTAAATCAACAAAAACTCCTGTTATAATTGCTAACATGGACCAAGTTGAAGCACTTGAAGTAGTTGCTTCTGGAGATGTTAAAATAGGAGACCTTTTAATGAGAGTTAAAATCAAAAAGTAGTTTTTTAAGAAGGTGCCTCTTTGTTATTCAAAATAAAGATGGTACCTTTCTTTATTAATAAAAAAGCATACACGGAATTTTAAGGAGGAAAAAATGAGAGTACTAGATTTAGATTTAGTTACTAACGAAGTGGCTAGACTTTGTATTGAAGCTAACTATTTTATCGGTAGCGACGTTTTAAACAAAATCAAAGAGTGTCAAAAGAATGAGACTAGCCAACTGGGGAAAGTTATTTTAGGACAAATTATCGAGAATGATGAGATTGCGGCTAAGGATAACGTTCCAATGTGTCAAGATACTGGTCTTGTTGTTGTTTTCTTAGAGATTGGAACTGAAGTTAAAATTAATGGGGATATCTATTCAGCTATCAATGCTGGAGTTGCTAAGGGATATAAAGAGGGATACTTAAGAAAGTCTGTTATTAGACATCCTCTTGATAGAGTTAATACTCAAGATAATACACCTGCAGTTATCCATACAAAACTTATACCTGGTTCAGATAAAGTTAAAATTATCGTGGCTCCTAAAGGTGGAGGTTCTGAGAATATGAGTACTTTAAAAATGTTTAAACCTGCCGATGGTGTAGAGGGAATTAAAAAGTTTGTTATCGATAGTGTTAAAAATGCTGGTGGAAATCCTTGTCCTCCTATCGTTGTTGGAGTTGGTATTGGTGGAAACTTTGAAAGATGTGCTGAATTGGCAAAAGAAGCTCTTTTAAGAGAGATCGAAGATGTTAATCCTGATCCAATCGCTGCGGCATTAGAAGCTGAACTTTTAGATTTAATAAACAATACAAATGTTGGACCTCAAGGTCTTGGTGGAAAAACTACTGCTCTTGCTGTTAAAGTTGAAACTCAAGCCTGTCACTTTGCATCTTTACCAGTTGCTGTTAACTTAAATTGCCACGCTGCTAGACACAAGGAGGTAACATTATGATCAAACTAACTACTCCATTGAGAGATGAGGATATAAAAAAATTAAAATCTGGGGATGCTGTTTCTATAACTGGTGTTATTTACACAGCTAGAGATGCTGCTCATGCTAGATTAGTTAAACTTTTAGAAGAGGGTAAAGAGTTACCTTTTGATGTAAAAGGACAAATTATTTATTATGCTGGACCTACTCCTGCTAAACCGGGGCAACCTATTGGAAGTTGCGGTCCTACTACTAGTTATAGAATGGATTCATACTCTCCCGCTATTTTAGATCAAGGATTAAAGGGTATGATTGGAAAAGGAGCTAGAGATCAAAAAGTTAAGGATTCTATCGTAAAAAATGGTGCTGTCTATTTTGCTGCTGTTGGTGGTGCTGCAGCTCTAATCGCTAAATCTGTTAAAAGTAGTGAAATTATCGCTTATGAAGATTTAGGAGCTGAAGCAATTAGAAGACTTGAAGTTGTTGATTTCCCTGCAATTGTAATAAACGATTGTCAAGGAAATGATCTATATGAAATAGCTAGAAATAGCTCTAAATAAAATAAATTTAATTAAAGGGGTAATATATTATGTCTACAGTTTTTGAAAAATCTTTAAAATTGCATGAGACTCATTCAGGTAAAATTGAAGTGGTGTCAAAAGTTGCCGTTACAAATAAAGAGGAGTTAAGTCTTGCTTACTCCCCTGGAGTTGCAGCTCCTTGTTTAGCAATAAAAGAGGATGTTGAAAATGTTTATAAGTACACATCTAAAGGAAACATGGTTGCCGTTGTTACCGATGGATCTGCTGTATTAGGTTTAGGAAACATCGGACCAGAAGCTGCTCTTCCTGTTATGGAAGGAAAAGCTATTCTTTTTAAAGAGTTCGCTGGTGTCGATGCTTTCCCAATTTGTTTAGACACACAAGACACTGAGGAGATTATAAAAGCTGTTAAATTAATTGCTCCAGGATTTGGTGGAATAAATTTAGAGGATATCTCTGCTCCTAGATGTGTAGAGATTGAGACAAGATTAAAGAATGAGCTTGATATACCTGTTTTCCACGATGATCAACATGGAACAGCAATTGTTGTTGTAGCAGCTCTTATCAATTCATTTAAGTTAGTTAATAAATCTTTTGAAACAGCTAAGTTTGTTGTTAGTGGTGCTGGAGCTGCTGGTAGCTCTATTATTAAGCTTCTTATTAAAATGGGAGCAAAAGATATCGTTGTTAATGATATAGATGGAATTATTAATAGAGACGATAAAGCTAACTATAACTTCCTAAAATCAGAGATTGCTGAAATTACAAATCCTGAAAACATTAAGGGTGGACTTAGAGAAGCTGTAGCTGGAAGAGATGTATTTATCGGTGTTTCTGCTGCTAATATTCTTTCTATTGACATGGTTAAAACTATGAATAAAGATTCAATTGTTTTTGCAATGGCTAACCCTAATCCTGAAATTATGCCTGAAGATGCTATTGCTGGTGGAGCAAAAATTGTAGGTACTGGTAGATCGGACTACCCTAATCAAGTTAACAATGTTTTAGCTTTCCCTGGAATTTTTAGAGGAGCTCTTGATGCTAAAGCTAAAAAAATAACTGAAGAGATGAAAATTGCTGCAGCAGTTGGAATAGCAAAGTTAATCTCTGAGGATGAGTTAACTCCTGAATATGTTATCCCAGATGCTTTTGATCCTAGAGTGGCTACTGTTGTTGCTGAAGAGGTTAAAAGAATCGCTAAAGAACAAAATATCACAAGATAAAAAAAGGTAGCTTATAAGCTACCTTTTTATTTTTCCTCTTTATCCTCTGAATCATCTTCAGATTTTTTTTCCTCTTTTATTACCAATAACTGATCTATTTTAAAGTTATCCACATCAACTACTTCAAAACTATATCCATCAAACTCTATGTGTGCTCCTTTTTTAGGAATACTTTTTAACATATACATCATAAATCCAGCTATTGTTTCATAGCTATCCTCTTCTGGAAAAGCCTCAATTTCTAAGACCTTCTTAACATCTTCAGTGGCAGTAACTCCATCTATTAACCAAGAGCCATCCCCTCTTTTTATTATGTATTCCTCCTGCATTGGGTAAACCACATCTCCCATTAAAGTAGAGACAACATCATTTAAAGTTATAACTCCTACAACGTGGGCATATTCATTTAGAATCACAGCAAAATCCTCTCTAGCTTCATTAAATCTATCTAGCATCTCTGATAGAGTAAGAGTATTAGGGATAATTAGAATATTTCTATTTGTTATCTCCTTTATATTTTGAAGCCCACTTGATTCTCCTTTTAAAATTCTAGGTAGGATATCTTTTGAACCAACATAACCATATATTGAGTCTATATCACTTTCACAAACTAAAAACTTAGAGTGCGGATACTCCGCTATCTTTTGTTTTATGCTCTCCTCTGTTTCCTCCAATGTAAAGTACACAATCTCATCTCTTGTAGTCATTGCTGATGAAACCCATCTCTGTTCAAGTTCAAATACATTTTCAATTAAGTGATGTTCTTTCGTATGTACTACTCCTGCTTCTGCTCCAGCATCTACCAAAGCAAATATATCATCATGAGTGATTAGTTCATCCCTTGAATTTGGAGTGTTAAAAATTTTAAATACCAAGTTAGCTACTCCACTAAAAATCCAAACAATTGGAGTTAAGATTTTTATTGTAAAAGTCATTGGATTTACTAAAGACAAAGCTATTTTCTCTGGATAAACCATAGCTAATCTTTTAGGTATTAAATCTGCAAATTCAACAAAACATCCAGTCACAAAAGTAAATGAGATTAAAAATGCCACTGTTGAGTTTGCTATATATTTTGTTATAATGGGAGATAGAACTCCGTCTCCTATTATACCAGCTAAAATGGCAACAATGTTTAATCCTATCTGTACTGTTGTAAAAAAATTCCCAGGATTACTTTGTAAATCAATTACTTTCTTTGCATTTTCATTTCCTTCATCCACCAATAGTTGTAATTTTATCTTTCTAGCTCCTGCTAAAGATATCTCTGCCATAGAGAAAAATGCACTTATTAAAATTAAAAAAAGAATGAACACTAATTTTTCTGCTATTCCCATACTACCTCTCCTTTAAATGTGGTCTCTGCTGCTCCTGTCATAAAAACTTCATCTCCTTGTAACTTTATTTTCAATATACCACCTTCAGTTTCCACCTCTACATTTTCATCTACTAATCCCAATAGATTAGCTATATATACACCGGAACATGATCCTGTTCCACAGGCCAATGTTCTTCCTGCACCTCTTTCCCAAGTTTTTATTTTTATTCTATCTCTTCCTAAAACTTGAATAAAATTTACATTAATATTATTAGGGAACAAACGATCTTTTTCAATTTTCTCCCCTAAATGGTTAATATCTACCCCTTCTAAATCTTCACTTATAATAATAGCGTGAGGAACTCCAATTAAAACTGCTGAAAAGATTATATCCTTTCCATCTACACCAATCTTTTCATTTATAACTCTATCACCTTCCATTAAAACTGGAATCTCTTTGGGATTTAATCTAGCTTTTCCCATAGAGATTGTTATAGAGTCCACTTTATCATCACTATTTACATCTAAATATGCTACCTTTATTCCATCACCTGTCTCTATTATTATTTCCCTTTTTTTAACAATTTCCTCTTCATAAACAAATTTGGAAAAACATCTAATTCCATTCCCACACATCTCACCTTTTGAGCCATCAGAATTATAGTATACCATCTTTATATCAGCAACTTGACTTTCTTCCGCAATCATTATACCATCTCCTCCAACTCCATAACGTCTGTCACAAAGTTTTTTGGCCATTTTTGAATAATTTTCATATTTATTTTCTACTCCATTAAACAGTAAAAAATCATTACCAGCTCCTTGCATTTTATTAAATTTCAAATTAATCACCCCATAGTATAACTTTTTCATTTATTTTATATTTTACCTCATCCTTTCATTTAACGCAAGTCTTTCAGTTTTGTTTGATTCTACTTTACTTTTTATAGGTTTTGTGTTACTATTCCCAAGTAATACAATATATAATCAAGGAGATTTTATGAGCAAAAAAAGAGAAATCAAAAATCACGTTGAACTTCTCCAAAAAGGCAATAGAGGCTTATATGGTTTATCTCTTCTTGTGGGTGTTATTACTGGGGTTATTGTATCAATCTATAGATACGGTTTAGAAATAGCGGGTAATCTCAGAGAACACTACATTGGTAAAGAGCTTCTTACAGACCCTTCAAAGCTTCTTTTAATTTGGGGAATTTTTATTGTTATAGGTCTTTTTGTAGATTATCTATCTAGAAAATTTCCTACAACTGGTGGAAGTGGAATTCCACAAGTAAAAGCTTTAATTTTGAGAAAATTAGACTATATCTTCTGGGTAAAAGAGTTATTAGTCAAATTCTTCGGTGGACTACTGGGAATTGGAGCTGGTCTATCTCTTGGTAGAGAGGGTCCTTCTGTACAGTTGGGTTCATATATAGGATTTGGATTTACTAAAATTTTCAAAAGAAACTATACTGATGAAAAATATCTTGTAACTGCTGGTTCTAGTGCTGGTTTAGCAGGAGCTTTTGGAGCACCACTGGCTGGAGTTATATTTAGTATGGAGGAGCTACATCGTTTCTTCTCTTCAAAACTTATCATCTGTACATTCTTAGCAAGCATTTGTTCAAATTTTGTGGCTAGAAGAATTTTTGGGATGGATCCATCTTTTAATTTGAATATCAAATATCCAACTGATGTTAACCCATATTTCCAATTTTTATTTTTTATAGTTTTTGGTATTGTCATCGCATTTTTTGGAAAACTTTTTACAGTTTCTTTAGTTAAAACTCAAGATATTTTTAAAGATATTAAATTACCTAGAGCTTTTAAAATATCATCTGTTATGACACTATCTTTTATCATATGTTTTGTTATGCCAGATATAACTGGTGGAGGTCATCATTTAGTTGAGGAGTTACCTCACCTTAAACAGACCATTCTATTTTTACTTTTAATATTTATTGTTAAACTATTATTTACAACAATATCATATGCAACAGGTTTTCAAGGTGGTATATTTTTACCAATGCTTGTTCTTGGTGCTATTTTAGGAAAAATATATGCTTTAACTCTTATTACAGCGTTTAATCTTCATAGTGACTTTATTATTCACTACATGATTTTAGGTATGGCAGGATTTTTTGTTGCCGTTGTTAGAGCCCCTATAACTGGAGTTATATTAATTTTGGAAATGACTGGTAGCTTTGACCATCTTCTGGCTATTGCTACAGTTTCCATAGTGGCCTACTACATCACAGATATTCTAAAATTAGAACCTATATATGAGATTCTATATGAGAGAATGCCAAAGAAAAGATTTGAAGATGACTTTGAAGAGGAACGTCATGAGCATCATGAAAAAACTCTTATCTGTATACCTGTTTCAGCTGAATCTGAGTTTGATGAAAAATTAGTTAAAGATATATCGTGGCCTAAAAATACCCTTGTTGTTGCTATCAGAAGAGGTGAAACTGAATATATTCCTAAAGGAAGCAGTAAAATCTTAGCAGGAGATGTGTTAGTTCTTTTACTCCCTGAAAAACAAGCTGATAAATTGAATGAAACTCTATTCAAAATGGGAACAGCTCATTAATTTTTTTAGGAAGTTATTGACATTTTTTTAAAATGATTATACTATTAAATGACACATGTATTTTATAGGAGGATCTTTATGAATAGAATAGAAGGAAAAATTGCTTTAGTAACTGGTGGAGCTAGAGGAATTGGAAGAACTATAGTTGAAAAATTAGCTTCTGAAGGTGCTGAGTTAGTTATATCTTGTGATATGGGAGAGGCTACTTTCGAACAAGCTAATATTAGACATGAAATTTTAAATGTTACTGATAGAGAAGCAATTAAAGAGTTGGTTAAAAAGATAAAAGATGAGTTTGGTAGAATTGATATTCTTGTTAACAATGCAGGTATCACTAAGGATGCTCCTTTTGTAAGAATGAGCGAAGATGCTTGGGATGCTGTAATCAATGTTAACTTAAAGGGAGTATTTAACATGACTCAAGCTGTTGCTCCTTTAATGACAAAAAATAAGAAGGGGTCAATTGTTACTATATCATCTGTAGTTGGTTTATACGGAAATATAGGTCAAGCTAACTATGCTGCTACTAAAGGTGGAGTTATTGCTATGACTAAGACTTGGGCTAAAGAGTTAGCTAGAAAAGGAGCTCAAGTTAGAGCTAACTGTGTTGCTCCTGGATTTATCTCTACTCCAATGACTGACGTTCTACCTGAGGACGTTATAAAAGGGATGCTTGAAAGAACAGCATTAGGTAAATTAGGTATGCCTGAAGATATCGCTAATACTGTTTTATTCTTAGCAAGTGATGAATCTTCATACATCACTGGACAAACTATCGAAGTTAGTGGTGGTTTAGCTCTATAATTAGAAATATACTTTAAAGGCAGGAAATTTATTTCTTGCCTTTAATATTTTAGGAGGATTTTATGAAAAAGAAAATACTAGCCATTTTATCTAGTGTTTTACTACTTTTAGCTTTTCTTTTTTTTGGACAAAATATATATTTTAAAAATACTATCGAAAAACATATGTCTATATCTTTAAAACAAAAGGTTTCTATAAAAAGAGCTACTCTAAATATTTTTAATAACTCTTTTGAATTAAAAGATACAGTTCTGCTAAAAGATAATATTTTAATAGATAGTATACAATGTCAAATGAACTTTAAAGAGTTTTTAAAAAATAGGGATAATTTTACTATTGATAACCTAAACATTACTGGGATTACTTTAGATAGTGATCTTAAAACAGGAGATAACTCTTCATTAACTCCAAATGAGGTAGAGTTTAACAATGAAAAAACCACTGAATTTCTTAAGGAGATCGATAAAAAGATACAGTTTGAAAACAATCTATCTAAATTTTTTAAATCTAGTTTTAATAGAGATAATTTCTCAAAAACTCTTTCTAATAACTTAATAGATTTTTTAATTAAAAATGTTGATTATATCGATATAATCATACAGAAGGAGTTTAATCTTAAATTCAAAAAACAGATCGCCTATTTTTCTGAAAGATCAAAAGAGATTTTAACAAGTATAAAAAATAGCGCTAATCTAGATACAAATAGTAATATTTTAATTAAAAATATCTCTTTTAATGGGAGTCTATTAGATATAAAATTTCACGGAACATTAAAAAACTTAAATACCAATCTATCTAAAAATATGTCATTACCTATAGATATCTCCTTATCACAGGGAGATAGTATTGGTAAAATTTATGGAGATATCAATACTAAACTTTTGATTGGAAATATTTATATCAATCTTTATAACTTTAATATAGAATCCTTTAAAAAGATAAATAACTATGTTTTAAGTGGTTCCTTCTCCAGTGAACAACTTATTACAATATCTGGAGAAACACTAAAAATCGATGGAACTTCTAAAATAGATAACCTTAAACTAAATAGGGACTTTATACTAGAATCTCAAAAATTAGATGAGATTAAAAAAAATATTCTTAAAGAGATTATCAATTTAACTGAACAAAAATATCACACACTTACAGTTTCCAATAATTTCTCCAATAATATGGAGATTGTTACTATAAAGACCTCTATTCCCATGGAAGTTAAAAGAACACTCATAGTTAATAGACAATCTTTCAATGATTTTTTAGAATCTCAATTGAAGAGCAAGTATGAAAACACTGTTAAGGAAAAGAAAAATAAAATTAAAAACTTCTTTAAAAATATTTTCTAATTTTTTTACTTGTATTTTTTTTTATTTGATGATATAATTGCATATGTCACAAGTGTGGTGATAGGAGCCTTATGGCGTATTAGTATCGAACCGTGTCAGGTCTGGAAGGAAGCAGCACTAAGGTATTTAATACGGGTATAAGATAACTCCTACCACTCCTTGTGGCATTTTTATTTTTTGTATATTTCCGAATAGATAAAAAAGGTTGAAGAGTATCTCTCCAACCTAATTTTCATTACTTTTTAATTCTCTCTACGTAATCATTTGTTCTTGTATCGATTTTGATCCACTCATCTTGCTCTACGAATAGAGGTACTTGAATTTCGAATCCAGTGTTTATTTTAGCTGGTTTCATAACTTTTCCAGAAGTATCTCCTCTTAATCCAGGCTCAGTATAAGTTACTTGTCTCTCAACGAATGTAGGTAATTCTACAGCAACTGGAGTTGACTCATAGTAAACAACCTCTAATTCCATTCCCTCTTCTAAGTAGTTTATAGCATCTCCTAAATCCTCTTCTTTTAACTCGATTTGATCCCAAGTCTCAGGGTTTGAGAATACATAGAAATCTCCATCATTGTATGAATAAACAGCTCTAACTTTATCAAGTCTGATATCGTCCATTTTATCGTCTGCTTTATATATAGCATCAGATATATTTCCGTTTAATAAGTTTTTCATTTTGTACTTCATTACAGCAGCGTTTCTTCCTGATTTGTTATACTCTGCTTTTAAAATCACGAAAGGTTCGTTTCCGATCTTTACTGTGCTTCCAGCTCTTAATTCTTGAGCAAATTTCATAATTTAACCTCCTAATATTTTAAAATAAATTCATTTAATTTATCTATAAGATTACACTTTAATTCAATATACTCAGAATAGTTTTGAGAAAGTTTAGAAATCTCTTCAAACTTTTTAAAAAAGTTATCAAAGCTTTCTTTTCCCAACTCTAATGAGTTACTGTCTCTTAAATTATAATCTCTTAATAGCTCTATGTGTGTATCTAGTGCTCCTTTTAACCCTACTTTTTCCAAAGTATCTCTATATTTTCCTACAAATCCCTCTATTTTATCCATATGTGCCATCTCATCTTGTAGATATATATGCCAAATAAATGGTTTTCCTGTCAGTAGAGCTCTCACAAAAGAGTCCTCTCCTCTCACAAAGTTATAGTCAACTAAATTTATGAGCTCTTCATACTCCTCTTGCTCTAAAAAGGGCATAAACTTAAACATGATATTTCTATACTGATAAATATCATCTTTAGAGGTCACACCATCTAAATCTTGAATTATAGATTTTATGCTTGTTTGAGACTTTTCCCCTAATATTAACAAACAGTTTTTCCTCTTATTTTCTATTAAGACATCTAAAAGTGGTAAAAAGTTTTTTTCGTAACTAAATATTGTTCCAATAAAATAATCCTCTTTTTCTATCTCAGGTATATATTTATTAAGATACATATCTTTATTTTTTAAAACACTTTTTTTTCTATCTAAAAACAGACTATCTACAATTACTCCACCTGTTTTTTCTGTAAATCCAGGCATAAAGAAGTATTTTTTTAACTTTGGAGCTCCAAGAGGTGACTCCATCAGATGGATATCCTCTATCCAATCCTCACCAGATAAATATTCTAAATTTATCAAAAGGGATGACTCCACTTTTGCTCTCTCTAAATACTCCTCTAAAATATTACATCCAAAGGCTTCTATTATAACATTTGCAGGAGAAAATGTACATATATTTTTAGCTAAATATTCATTTGTTACATAAATAATCCCATCAATCTCTTGATATTCCACAAGTTTGGCCTTTTTATTTATACTTATAAATTCATCTACTCTATTCAAAAATACTCTTATTTCAACCCTATCACCGTAGAGATTTTTTAACTCTTTGGCAAGTCTATAAACTACACCAATATCTCCAAAATTATCGATAATCTCACAAAAAATATCTAGACTTTTTATATCCATTATTTCACCATTTTTCCTGTTCTTTTATAATACTCTTTCTTAGCATATTCCACCCAGTTTGGCCTAGCTATCATTCCTCTACCTATGGCAACTAAATCCAACATACCACTCTCTATTAAAGTGCTCGCCTGCTCCTCAGTCTTTATGTTTCTCACTCCAATTACAGGAATATTCACATGTTTTTTAATCTCTACGCCAAGGTAAACTACCCAATCAAAAGGAAAATCCTTTGGTATATCTATTTTCTCAACTTGCTTTTTTTCTGGATTTGGAACTCCAGAGGATACATGAATTAAATCTACACCTATACTTTCTAAATATTTGGCAATGGCTATTCCATCCTCTAACTCTGGTTCATTTCCTCCCATTCTATACCCCAGTATAAAGTTATCATCAAATAGATCCCTTGTTTGCTCTATCAATGTTCTTGTGAAATACATCCTTTTCTCAAAAGAACCTCCATACTTATCCTCTCTTTTATTCCATAGTCTAGAGTTTAGCTGTGAAATTAAATATGTGTGTGCTCCATGTATCTCTATCCCATCAAATCCTGCTTTTTTAGCTCTTTTAAAAGCCTCTATAAACTGATTCAGTATTCTATCTAAACTCTCCTCAGAAACATCTGCAACTCTCTCTTTAAATCCAGCATGATGAATTTGAATCAGCATTGGTACATCATTATCTTTTCCTATCTGTGCCACTCTTGATAGTCCTTCAATAAAAGAGTCGTCCCATATTCCTATCTGATTATCCCTCAATTTTCCATCTTCAGCCACACAACTAGCTTCAACAATAATCAATCCTGTTCCACCCTCTGCAACATCTCTATACCATTCTAAAAGTTCCTCTGTCACATAACCATCTTTTCCCACCATAGAAAATCTAACCAGTGGAGGTAAAACTACTCTGTTCTTTAATTTTTTATTTTTTATATCTAAAGGAGTAAATAAATTCACTCTTTTTCCTCACTTTCTCATACAAATTTTATAGAATATTTTAGCATAATTTAAAAAAAAAGAAAATATATTAT
>Charlie_p2__coassemble_1596_pt1 | contig 18225 bp, 20 predicted proteins | sample Charlie_p2__metabat2_low_PE_014 | metagenome-assembled genome bin Charlie_p2
TATATGAACATATCATCTATTTATTTGTTTCAAAATAGATTAAAATAAAAAAATATAAGAAATGGATAAATTGTTTTATACAAGGAGGAAAAAATGAAAATATTTAGTTTATCAATTTTATTAGGTACTATGTTTGTAGGAAATATGGCTTTTGGAGAAAGTGAAAAAGAATTTGATTATGATAAAAATTTACAGGTGAGACAGATTATGGATCAAAAAAATATTGAGTCTTATTCAAAGAAGAATGGAGTTTCATTAGAAGTTGCAGCTGAGAGATATTATGAAAAAATCCAAAATGAATTTAAGAAAAATGATACTATTAGAAAAGATATGATGAAAGATAATGCAAAAAATTAAAATTTAATTGTTGTATTGTTTGTTAATCAAAATTTTGTGAAAAAAATGTATTTTTTTCAACCAAAATAGCTTGACTTTTTCCATTTAATTGAGTATATTAGGAGTAGAAACATAAAAAATAGGGAGGTATTTAGAATGCACGTAATAGATAAAGATACATGTATTGGATGTGGAGCTTGCGAGGGAACTTGCCCAGTATCAGCAATATCAGCTGACGCTAATGGAAAATATGAGATTGGAGAGGCTTGTGTAGACTGTGGAGCTTGCGCAGGAGTTTGTCCAGTATCAGCGATAACAGCATAGTAAATAAAGAGTTTAAAGCTTAGGTAGAAAACCTAAGCTTTATTTTTTTTTGTTTTTTTTGTATACTAAAATAAAAAGGGCGGTTATTATGAATTTAAACTTAAGTCAAAAAGAAGCTGTGGAGAATATAGATGGACCTTTACTTATAATAGCTGGTCCAGGATCTGGAAAAACAAAAACTTTAGTTGAAAGAATGGTTTATATGATAAAAGAAAAAAATATAAAACCTGAGGAGATTTTAGTATCTACTTTTACAGAAAGAGCTGCAAGAGAACTTTCAACAAGAATAACAGATCGCTTAAAAAATGAGAATATACATTTGGAAAATTTATATATAGGAACAATTCACTCTATCTGTTTAAAAATAATTGATGAAAATATAGAGAGCTCAAACTTAAAAAAAGGGTATAGAGTTTTAGATAATGTAGATCAGAAATTTTATCTATTTTCTAAATTAAGGTATTTTAAAGAGATTGATGGATTTAAAGATTTTTTTAAGGATAAAACATATTTAAACAATTGGAAAATAGGGGAGCATCTGATTAAATGGTTCAATAGATTCAGTGAAGAGGGGCTGGAACTAGAGGATGAAAGCTTTCTATCTAAAAGTTATTTAATCTATAAAAATCTTCTTTTCAGTGATAATGTTATAGATTTTTCTATGATTCAGTGTGAAGCCTATAGAATTTTAAAGGATAGTCCAAAAGCTTTTGAAAATTTTCAAAATAGAATAAAATATATAATGATAGATGAGTATCAAGATACCAACTCCATACAAGAGAAATTAATATTCTTAATGGGAGGGAAAAATCAAAATATCTGTGTTGTTGGTGATGATGATCAGGGTATATATAGATTTAGAGGAGCTACAATTAGGAATATTCTTCAATTTCCAGGACGAGTTGGGAAGCAGTGTAAAGTTGTCAAATTAGAGGTAAACTATAGATCAGAGAAGGATATTGTAAACTTTTGTAGAGAGTGGATTGATAGCTTATACTGGGACGATTTTAGGCATACAAAAGAGTTGGTTGTTCCAAAGGAAAAGGATATTGATAGAACCAGAGTGGTGAGATTATCTGTGGAAGATTCAGAAAATAAGTGGCAGGAACGGATTGCCAATTTTCTAATTTTTATGAAAAATTCTAAAAAGATAGATGACTATAATCAAGTGGCATTTTTATTTAGATCTGTAAAAAATAGAAAGATTGTTTCTTTAGCTCATTATTTGGAGTATAGAGGGATTGGTGTATACTCTCCAAGATCCAACCTCTTTTTTAACAGAGATGAAATTATCCTAATAATTGGGATATTTTTATATGTGATTTTAAGGGATGAAAGTAAAGTCTATACAAGTGAATATAAGTTGGATATACTGGACTATTATAAAAAATGTTTAAATATTGTGGATAAAAAGAGAAAAGTCGATGAGGAGTTTAAAGAGGAGTTAGAAACTTTAAAAACTGAATATAGTGATATTAAAAAAGGGATAGGAAGATTATTGAGTTTATACTATAAAATAATATCTTTAAAATGTTTCAAAACTATATTTGAGAATATGGAGAATGGAGTGTTAGAAAATAGAGAGCTCTATAACTTAGGGATATTTTCAAAAATAGTTGAAAAGGCTGATAGTATAATGGGAATACAGTGCTTGAGCAATGAAAATATTGTAAAAGTTGGAGATTATTTTTTTACAATGCATTTGAAATTTTTAAAGCAAAATGGAGTGGATGAATATGAGGATCTTAGGGAGTATGCACCTAAAGGAGCAGTTTCATTTTTAACAATTCATCAATCCAAAGGACTTGAGTTTCCCGTGGTTATTGTGGGTTCTTTAGAAAGTGTTCCAGAGGGTGAAAGAGATGATGAGGAGCACTTAGAAAAAAAGTATATTCCATATAATGATTTTGAACCAGAATATAGAGTGAAAGATTTTGATTTTTGGAGACTTTATTACACCGCATTTTCTAGAGCCAAAAATCTTTTAATATTAAGTTGTGTAGAAACTAATAAGGGAAAAAAACAAGTTCCATCTCTTCCATTTAGAAGAGTTTATGAGAGTATTCCAGATATATTGTCAGGAGAGTTGAATTTTTCGGAACTGAATATAGAGAGTACAAATAAAATAGATATAAAAAATAGCTATTCATATACAGGTGATCTTTTAAAATATAAGGAGTGTCCATATAAATATAGATTGAATAGAATATATGATTTTCAAAGGGAGAAGACGCCTGAAAATTTCTATGGAACTTTGGTGCATGAATCTTTGGAATATATAAATAGAATGCTATTGAGCGGAGAGACACTAAATTCGGAAAGTATTGAAAAAGATTACTATAGTAACTATGATATAATGAGAAAAAGAGATGGAGTATCTTTAAATAAGGATATTTTAGAGATTGGATTTGAGCAAGTTAAAAACTATTTAAAAAGTGAATATATAGATAAAAAGATAGTGGATGCAGAGAGAACTCTTTTTATATTTAGAGATAGATACTCCATAGAGGGAAAATTGGATTTAATTATTAAAGATACCAAAGGATTAAAAGTTATAGATTTTAAAACTGGAACAGACAATTTAGATGAAGAGAGCTTGGAGAACTATGTGTCACAGATTAAACTTTATTGTTATTTATTATCTGTAAATACCAATGAAAAAGTTATAGGTGGTGAGATATATTTTATAAAAAACCAAAGAAAAATAGAGGTGCCTTACATCAAAGGTGATGAAAAGAAGATTCTTGATGATTTTGATACGATAACAGAGCAGATATCGCAAAATATATTTTCGGAAAAAAGATTATCTAAAGAAAAATGTTTAAAATGTGAATTTAAAAATCACTGTTTTGGTATAAATATGATATAATAATAATAAAAAAATTAGGTGATAAAAATGTATGTAGTGTTAAAAGAGAAGGCTACATCTGAAGAGATCTTGGAGTTAAAAAGATTTATACAGGAAACAGGACATGGAGCTTTAGAGATTCTAGATGGTGGCATAAGAAAAATTGGAATAATGGGAAAAAAAGATGGATTAACTAAAGAGAATTTAAAAAACTTCTCCATAGTGGAGGAGGTTTTAAAGATAGGGAAACCTTTTAAATTTGTTAGTAGAGAGTTTAAAAAAGAGGATACAATAATAGAGTTAAAGGGAAGAAAAATTGGATCAACAGATATGATACTGATGGCAGGACCATGTTCAATCGAAAATAAAGATATGATAATGGAGATTGCAAAGGTTGTAAAAGAGAATGGAGGAGAGTTTTTAAGAGGAGGAGCTTTTAAACCAAGAACATCTCCATATGATTTTCAAGGCTTGGGAGAAGAGGGACTTAAGTATATGAGAGAGGCTTGTGATAAATATGATCTTTTGATGGTAACAGAGGTTATGGATACAAGAGATATAGAGCTAATAGGAAAGTATACAGATATGTTTCAAGTTGGAGCTAGAAATATGCAAAATTTCAGCCTGTTAAAGGAGCTGGGGAAAACAGATAAACCAGTTCTTTTAAAAAGAGGTTTAAGTGCAACAATGAGAGAGTTCTTAATGGCAGCAGAGTATATAGTAGCTTTTGGAAATCAAGATGTGATTCTTTGTGAGAGAGGAATTAGAACATTTGAAATAGCTACTAGAAATACAGTGGATATAAATGCAATAGCTCTTTTAAAAGAGAAGTCTCATCTTCCAATAATAGTAGATGCAAGCCATGGAACGGGAAAAAAATCACTGGTTGAACCTGTAACTTTAGGGTGTATATTAGCAGGAGCAGATGGAGCTATGGTAGAGATTCATCAAAATCCAAGCTGTGCACTATCAGATGGAGAGCAAAGTCTAAATTTTGAAGAGTTTAAAAAACTGTGTAAAAAATTAAAAAAGACATTGGAGTTTAAAGAGAGTTTAAAATGTTTATAAAGAAAGATTTTTACTATGAGCTTGAAGAGTTTAATAGATTCGGAATAAAAGCAGTGTATACAACCAGAACTTTAGGTGATGTTAAAAATGAAAGAGACAGAGAGAAAATATTGAAAACACTGGATCTTTCAGATAAAAAAGTGTACTCAGGCTTTCAAACACACTCATCAAATATAGCTATAATAGATGAAAAAACACCAGAGTTTTTGGAAGATACAGATGGATTTATAACTCAAAGAGAGGATGTTGTTATATTTACAAAATATGCTGACTGTTTACCTATATATCTATATGACAAAAATACAGGAGCTTTTGGGTGTGTCCATTCAGGGTGGGTTGGAAGTTTTAATGGTATTGGAATAAGAGCTATTGAGATTTTAAAAACACACTTTGAAAGTAAATTAGAGGATATAGTAGTGGGCTTTGGAATTGGAATATCAATTGAAAACTATGAGGTATCTGAGGAGTTTGTTTTAAAATTTAAGGAAAAATTTAAAGCAAATATTTTGGAAAAAGTTTTTTTAAAAGTAAAAAATAGATATTATTTTGACAATCAACAATTTAATTATAATACTATGATAGATTTAGGAATAAAAAAAGAAAATATTATATTGAACAATCTATGCACATATAGAGATGATTTCCACTCATATAGAAGAGACAGAGAAGGCTCAGGAAGAAATGGAGCATATATATTTATTGACAAAGATAGAAAATAATGATACAATAATTTGCTAATAAAATGCACATTGATTATTTCTAAACAGGGTGCCCCTTAGGGGATGTTTAGTTTTGAGATCAATGGAAGAAATAACCAAAATTAGGAGGAATTAAAAAATGGCAGTAATTACTATGAAACAATTACTTGAAGCTGGAGTTCACTTTGGACACCAAGCTAAGAGATGGAATCCAAAGATGTCTAAATACATCTTTACTGAGAGAAACGGAATCCACGTAATCGACTTACACAAGTCTTTAAAGAAAATCGAGGAAGCTTACGCTGTAATGAGAGAAATCGCAGCTAACGGTGGAAAAGTTTTATTCGTAGGAACTAAAAAGCAAGCTCAAGAAGCTGTAAAAGATCAAGCTGAAAGATCAGGAATGTACTACGTAAACAACAGATGGTTAGGTGGAATGTTAACAAACTACAAAACTATCCAAACTAGAGTAGAGAGATTAAAAGAGTTAGAGAGAATGGAAGCTGACGGAACATTAGATACAGCTTACACTAAGAAAGAGGCTGCTAACTTCAGAAAAGAGTTAGTAAAACTTTCTAAAAACTTATCAGGAATTAAAGATATGAAAGAAGTTCCAGCTGCTATATTCGTAGTAGACGTTAAGAAAGAAACTCTAGCAGTAGTAGAAGCTGCTAAATTAGGAATCCCTGTATTCGCTATGATCGATACAAACGTAGATCCAGATTTAGTAACTTACCCAATTCCAGCAAACGATGACGCTATCAGATCAGTAAAGTTAATCGCTTCTGTAATGGCTAACGCTATCATCGAAGGAAACCAAGGAAAAGAGAACGCTGAGGTTGCAACTGACGAGATCGTTGTTGAAGAAGGATCAGCTGAGTAATAAATACTTGAATTTAATGGAATTGAGTGCATAGCCCTCAATTCCTTGTACTATATAGATATGTAAAATTCTAAAAATTAGGAGGAAAAAATGGCAGAGATTACAGCAAAATTAGTAAAAGAACTAAGAGATAGAACTGGTGCTGGAATGATGGATTGTAAAAAGGCATTAGGAGAAACAAACGGAGATATCGAGAAAGCGATAGACTTACTAAGAGAGAAAGGTATTGCTAAAGCTGCTAAAAAATCAGGAAGAACAGCTGCTGAAGGATTAATATTCGACGGTGTTTCTGCTGACCACAAAACTGCAGTAGTATTAGAGTTTAACTCTGAAACAGACTTCGTTGCTAAAAACGATGAGTTTAAAGCTTTAGGAGCAAAAATGGTAGAGATCGCTTTAAGACCTGAGATCAAAACTGTTGAGGACTTAAAAGCTGCTGAAATTGATGGAATTACAGTTGAAACAACAATAACTAACTTAATCGCAAAAATCGGAGAGAATATGTCTCTAAGAAGATTCGAGAAAGTTACTGCTGAAGGGTTTGTAACTACTTACAACCACTTAGGAGGAAAATTAGGAGTTATCGTTGAGATGACTGGAGAAGCAACAGATGCAAACATTGCTAAAGCAAAAGATATCGCAATGCACGTAGCTGCTATGGATCCTAAATATGTTGATAGATCAGTTGTAACTACTGATGATTTAGATAGAGAGAGAGAGATTGCTAGAAAGCAATTAGAGGCTGAAGGAAAGCCAGCTCAAATTATCGAGAAGATTTTAGTTGGAAAAATGAACAAGTTCTACGAGGAGAGCTGTTTAGTTGACCAAATCTTCGTAAAAGCTGAAAATAAAGAGACAGTTGCAGAGTACGCAGGAGATATTAAAGTAGTTTCTTTCGCTAGATACAAAGTTGGAGAGGGAATCGAAAAAGAGGAAGTAGATTTCGCAGCAGAGGTTGCAGCTCAACTTAACGCGTAATACAACAAAGTATAGGGGTGCGACTTAGCACCCCCTTTTTTTAAGCTAAATATGATAATAGAGGAGAGTTTTGAGATGACGCCAGTTTATAATAGAATTCTATTAAAATTAAGTGGAGAAGCTTTAATGGGAGACCAAGAATTTGGAATCTCTTCAGAAACAATAACTTCGTATGCTAGACAAATAAAAGAGATAGCGGACTTAGGAGTAGAAGTAGGAATAGTTATCGGTGGAGGTAATATCTTTAGAGGATTATCTGGAACTGAACAAGGGATAGACAGAGTAACTGGAGACCATATGGGTATGTTAGCAACAGTTATAAATGCAATGGCTCTTCAAAACGCAATTGAGTTATTAGGAGTACCAACAAGAGTACAAACAGCAATTGAGATGCCTCAAATAGCTGAGCCTTTTATAAAAAGAAAAGCTCAGAGACATCTAGAGAAGGGTAGAGTTGTAATATTTGGAGCTGGAACAGGAAATCCATACTTTACAACAGACACTGCAGCAGCTTTAAGAGCTATTGAGATCCATGCAGATGTTGTAATAAAAGCAACTAAAGTAGATGGAATCTATGATAAGGATCCTGTAAAATTTGCAGATGCAAAAAAATATACAGAGGTTACTTATACAGAGGTTTTAAATAAGGATTTAAAAGTTATGGATGCCACTGCAATCTCTTTATGTAGAGAGAACAAATTACCAATTGTTGTATTTGATTCATTAACAGAGGGAAATATAAAAAGAGTAGTTCTTGGTGAAAAGATTGGAACAACTGTAATAAACGGATAATTTTAGGAGGGTAAAATGAGCGCACAAGTAATGATGAATGATTGTAAAGAAAAAATGAACAAAGCTGTAGAATCTACAAAGCACAAATTTGCTTCAATAAGAGCTGGAAGAGCTAACGTTTCAATGTTAGATGGAATAAAGATAGAGCAGTATGGATCTTTAATGCCATTAAATCAGGTTGGAACTGTATCAGCACCAGAGGCTAGATTATTAGTTATCGATCCTTGGGATAAATCAGTTATACCTACAATTGAAAAAGCTATAATGACTTCAAATTTAGGATTAACTCCAAACAATGATGGAAAAGTTATTAGACTTATGATTCCTGAGTTAACAGCTGACAGAAGAAAAGAGTATGTTAAATTTGCAAAATCAGAAGCTGAAAATGGAAAAGTTGCAGTAAGAAATATCAGAAAAGATATGAACAACAACTTAAGAAAGTTAGAAAAAGATGGAGAGATAACTGAGGACGATTTAAAGAGATTTGAAGATGAAGTTCAAAAGTTAACAGATGCAACAATAAAAACAATCGATCAACTTTTAGCTTTAAAAGAGAAAGAGATTACAACTGTATAATAAAAAGGAGAGAGCTAATAGCTCTCTTTTTTTGTCAGAAGAATATATGAAGATAAAAATAGACCACTAAAAATTAAAAGAATAACTAAAACTCTATTGGCCGATGAGTAATTCCCTGATTCAATAGCAGAATAAAGTGCAAGAGGAAGAGTTTGGGTCTTTCCCGGGATATTTCCCGCTATCAAAATTGTGGCTCCAAACTCTCCAAAAGCTCTTCCAGTACCAAGAATAATACCAGAGAATACCTTTCTATATCCCAGTGGAAGATACACGTATCTGATCATATTGATTTTAGAAATTCCAAGGCATTGAGCTGTTTCAATATAAGCTTTATCAATAGTATCAAAGCCGACCTTAATACTTTGATATATTATGGGTAAGGACACAATAATCGCTGCAATGGTAGCCCCTTGAAAAGAGAAGATAAATCTAAAATCAAAAAGTTTATAAAAAATTTCACCTAAAAAGCTATTCTTTCCCAAAAATATTATTAACATATAACCAATAACAGATGGTGGTAGAAATATTGGTAATGTAATAAAAAACTCTATTATCTTTTTTAAATTATCCTTTTTTTTTAAGGTAAAATAAAAAGCTATGCTAAATACTACATTAAAAATAAGGGATAAAGAAACGATAGATAGAGAGATTTTTAAAGGACTAATCATTCCCAACCTTTTCCTCTTAAAAATTGTAAAAATTTCTCTGAATCCTCTTTATTTTTTGTAGACTTTGAAATTCCAATTGAGTATTCAATTGGTTTATGTAGATTTTTTGGGAAAACTTCAATAACTTTGGAATTTTTTAGTAATTTTGTATCTGTTAAGTAAACTATTCCAAAATCAGCTTCTCCCAATTCAACATATGAAAGAACACTTCTAACATCTTTTCCATAAACTAAAGAGTAATCTTTAATAGGTAAGTGATCTAAAACCTCTGTGGCATATTGACCAGCAGGCACATATTTGGGATCTCCTATGGCCAAAGTACCACCGTTTGAGGAGGAGTTATTATTTTGTATCAAAACTAAAGAGTTTTCTAAGATAGGCTCCTCATCAAAGATATAGTTATTCTTTTTTAAATCTATCATGTAGTCCCTATTGGCAAGAAATATAATATCCACTTCTCCACCCTGTTTAAGTTGTCTTTTTAAAGTTCCAGATCCACCTAGATTTAATGAGATATTAAGGTCTGGATCAATTTTTTTATACTCCTCAATATTCTTTTCCAAGTATTCCTTTAACGAAGCTGCCCCACTAACCAAAATCTCTTTAGAAAAAATAGACTGAACCAAAATAAAAAACATAAAAATAATTTTTTTCATAGATACCCCCTTGATTTTTTTATTTGTTCATTTGATAAAGTGTATAAAGACCTCTTAAACTAAGTTCAGGACAATACTCATCAATCTCCTGAATCTCAGCAAAAAGAATTTTACCAAGACCTCCTGTAGCTATAACATATGGATTAGGAACAATTTTTTTAATCTCATGGATAATATTCTTCAATTGTCCAGCATAACCGTAAAAGATACCTGCTTGAATTTGCTCAGCAGTATTTTTTCCAAGGACACTTTCAGGTGTACTGAACTTAACTTTTGGAAGCTTTGCAGTATTTCCGAATAGGGCATTTATAGACATCTCAATACCTGGAAGAATTCCTCCTCCTATGTATATTCCATCTTTTAAAACCTCATATGTAGTCGCAGTTCCAAGGTCAAAAATAACCAAGTTTCTGTTTGGATAATCGATAATAGCCTGAGCGATATCAATTATTCTGTCAGCTCCAAAACCATTTATTTGAAGATTTTCAGCAAAAGAAAATGGTAATTTTAGATTTAAATCTACAATCATAGGTTCGATTTTAAAATATTTTCTTCCTAAGAATTGAAATATTCCTATTAAGTTTGGAACAACTGAAGAGATAACGATACCATTTAGATTTTTAATTTCAACACCATTAAAATCGCATATATTTTTTAAATATGAAAAGTATTCATCCTCTGTTAATTTTTCATTTGAAGATACTCTAAAGCTAAGTAGCACATCTCCTTTAGGATCAAGTAGTCCTGTAACAATGTGAGTATTTCCAATATCTACAGCTAAAAGCATGTAATCACCGCCTAATAAAAATTTAGATAATCCATATTATAAACTATATTTAAAAAAATGTAAATTTTTCTCGGATAAATTATTTAAATGAATTATAATATAATAAATAAAATACGAGGTGTTTATATGGAAAGAGCAGTTGGAATAGTAGTTGAATACAACCCTTTTCATAATGGTCATAAATATCACTGCTTAAAGGCAAAGGAGCAGGGGGATATCGTTATAGCTGTTATGAGTGGGGATTTTGTTCAAAGGGGAGAACCAGCTTTAATAGATAGATGGAGTAGAGCGGAATTAGCACTAAAAAATGGGGTGGATATTGTGGTTGAGTTGCCAGTATTTTATTCCACTCAAAGTGCAGAGATATTTGCTAGAGGGGCTGTGGGTATTTTGGATTTAATGAAAACCAAAAAAATAGTTTTTGGATCTGAATCTGGAAATACGGAGAAACTTGTGAAAAGAGCCAAATTAGAGGAGCGAGAAGATTTTAAAGAGGAGTTGAAAAAGCAGTTAAAAGAGGGATGTTCATATCCAACTGCCTATTCAAATAGCTTAAAGTCTTTAGAGGAAAAAGAGGAGTTAGATTCAAATGATATCTTGGGAGTGGAGTATATAAAAGCTTTGGATTTTTGGAAAAGTTCTATGAAACCTGTGGCTATAAAAAGGGAGAAAAGTGGATACTACTCAGAGGGAGTGGAAGATGGAATATCCAGTGCCACTGGAATTAGAAAAAAAATGCAGATTGGAGAGGAGATTAAAGATGTTGTTCCCTCAGTGACATATGAAGTTTTAAAAAATGCTTTAAAGGAGAATAAATTTGCAAAATTAGAGGACTTTTATGATTTAATAAGATATAAAATTCTTTCTGGAAAAAACCAATTGGAAAAAATTCAAGATATTGAGCAGGGATATGAGAATAAAATCTATGAGGCCGCATTTATATCTAGAGATTTTGAAAGTTTTTTTGAGAAAATAAAGAGTAGAAGATACACCTTAGGAAGAGTTCAAAGAGTTTTAATCCATATTTTATTAGGTATAGATAAGAAACAGACAAAAGAGGTAAAAGAGAGTGTACCATATGTAAGAGTATTGGGGTTTACGTCGTCTGGACAACGTTATTTAAAAAAATTAAAAGAAAAAGATATAGAGATTTTGACATCTTTAAAAAATATACAAAAAAATTTAGATAAGAGATCATTGGAGCTTTTAGAACAGAATGAGATAGCCAGTAAGATATATTCAATGGTAAATCCCTATGAAGATAGAAAAATACCTATAATTATAAAGTAGAGGTACTATGGAAAAAATAAAAGTTACTAAGGATATAAAAAAGATATTAAATATATTGAATAGCCATGGAAAAGGGTATATAGTTGGTGGCTATATAAGAGATTGCCTATTGGGCTTTGAACCAAAAGATTGTGATTTTTGTACAGATATAGACTATGAAAAGTTAAAAGAGATTTTTAAAAATTATGCTCCAAAAGAGATAGGAAAAGCTTTTGGAATAGTTCAAATAAGTTTTAATGGGAAAAAATATGAGATAGCTAAATTGAGAAAAGATATAAAATTTACCACATTTAGAAATAAATTGGAAGTGGAGTTTATAAAAGATATAGGTGAGGATTTAAAAAGAAGAGATTTCACAGTGAATGCAATTGCCTTTGATGGAAAGAGATTGATTTACTCATCTGAGTTAGGAAAAGAGGATATAAAAAATAGAATTTTAAGATTTGTTGGAGAGGGTAAAAAAAGGATAGAGGAGGATCCCCTTAGAGTTTTAAGAGGTATAAGAATTGCTGGAGAAAAGGACCTAACTATTCTAGAGAGTACCAAACAAGAGATTTTAAATGGTGGAAAAGAGATAAAAAGAGTGGCTATTGAGAGAGTTCAGGATGAGTTTTTCAAGATGTTAAAAGGAAAAAAATCCAGTGAATCACTCTATCTATTACACTCTTTAGGCATATTTAAAGAGCTATTTCCAAAAACAGATAAAATAATAAAATATGAGAGTATTTTAGAAAAATTGAAAAAAATAGATATATCCCAAAATGAAAGTTTAATTATCAAACTCTCTATAATATTTTTTAAAAGCCAAGAGGAGTTAGATTTTTTAAGGTTAGATAACAGAAGCAAAAAATCTATTTTAAATATAGTGCAAAATTTAAGTAGCCTCAGTGAGATATCCAATAGATATGAGATAAAGAGATTAATATCAAAAATTGGGATAGATGATTTTAAAAACCTATTGGAGATAAAAGAATTAGAGAGAAATTTTTCACAAGTAAGAGGTAAATTTGAGGAGATTTTAAATAATAATGAACCTATTTTTTTAAAAGATTTAGCTATTTCTGGCAAAGATCTATTAAATATAGGTGTTGTAAATGGAGTGGAGATAAAGACCTATTTGGAAAAATCTTTAGAAATAGTTTTAGAGAATCCAAAACTTAACATAAAAAATTACTTAATAAATAGAATAGAGGAGGATAAAATTTGAGACAGAGAATACCTTTAGCAACACAGATATTTTATGGAGTAGGGGTTAGTTATGCCATAGTGGATCAGATATTTGCTCAATGGATACTATACTTCTATCTTCCCCCAGAGAGTTCTGGATTAAAACCTTTTTTGACTCCAGTTTTAATCTCGTTAGCCCTAGCTATTTCAAGGGTTGTAGATATGATATCAGACCCAGTGGTAGGTTATTTATCGGATAAATTTAACAGTAGATGGGGAAGAAGAATCCCATTTATAGCAGTGGGAGCAATTCCTTTATCAATTACAACAGTTGCTTTTTTTTATCCACCACTGGCAAGTGAAAAAGGTACATTTATATATTTGGCTGTGATTGGATCACTGTTCTTTACTTTTTACACTATTGTAGGAGCGCCCTATAACGCGTTAATACCAGAGATTGGAGAGAGCTCAGAGGAGAGACTGAATCTATCTACATGGCAATCAGTTTTTAGACTGTTATACAGTGCAATAGCGATGATTTTACCTGGAGTTTTGATAAAATATTTTGGGAATGGAGATACTCTAGTAGGAATTAGAGGAATGGTTATATCACTTAGTGTACTTTGTGCTTTAGGATTGTATGTAACTGTATTTTTAGTTCCTGAAAAGAGATACTCACGACCTGTTGAACATGTTGGAAATATAAAGGAGATATTAAAAGAGGTTATAAAGGATAAAAATTTTAGAAATTATCTTTTAGGACTGTTATTTTTCTTTGTGGGATTTAACTCTTTAAGAGCCATGATGAACTATTATGTGGAGGATATAATGGGCTATGGGAAGGAGACTATTACCATAGCATCAGCTCTATTATTTGGAGCATCAGCTCTATTTTTCTATCCAGTAAATAAGCTTTCTAGAAAATTTGGTTATAGAAAAATAATGCTAGCATCTCTGATAGGGCTGGTAGGATTAACTATATCTTTAGCACTGCTTGGAAAGGTAATTCCTGTTAAATATGGATTTTTAATATTTACTCTTTTGGGAATTCCAATATCAGGAGCAGCTTTTATATTTCCACCAGCTATGATGAGTGATATAAGTGAAAAGATAAGTAAAAGAATAAACAATAGAATTGAGGGAGTATGTTTTGGAATTCAGGGATTCTTTCTTAAAATGGCTTTTTTAGTGTCAATAGTGGTATTGCCTTTAATGCTTGTTTTAAGAGGAAGTGGTGAGGTAACAAAATTTGGAATCTACTCATCAGCAATATTTTCAGCAGTATCTTTTGTAATCTCATATATATTTTATTTTAAATATAGTGAATAGGAGAGCATGTTGAAAAAAATAGAGATTGGGGCACTAATTATAATATTTGCCTCAATTTTCTTTTTTAGGTTGTTTTGGACAACTTTTAAAGAGAGGGTTGAGATTGGGAGCTATGTGGAGATAATTGGAAGAGTGGATGCATCTAAGGGGAGAGTAGATACAATAAATGGAAAATATCCAACGAAAAACATCTATTTTTTGGTTGATAGAGTACCAGATGGAGAAAAAATAGTGTATGGTAGGGTGAAAAAAATAGAACAATCGAAATGGGGAACACAGTATAGCTTAGAGGTGGAGAGATATAAAGAAAAAAAGGGTATATTAAGGGAGTTTTATATAGATAGAATAAAAAAAATTACCGAAGATTATTCAATAGATTTAGAGCATTTTTTAAGGGCAACTATTCTAGGGGAGGGGTATCTGTTGATGGACTCTATAAAAGAGATGTTTAGATATACAGGAACCGCTCATATACTAGTTATATCAGGATTGCATATAGGGGTTATTATTTTGGGTATGGACTCTTTATTTTTGAAATTAAATTTAAAAAAACAGATTCGATATATTTTAATTATATGTATTTTAACAGTGTATGTCTGTGCTATTGGAAAATCGCCCTCTGTGTTTAGAGCATATATAATGGCTGTTATCTATTTATTGGGAAATATCTTATACGAAAAAGTAAACAGTGGAAAAAGCTTGATATTAGCTTTTGGTATCTCTCTTTTAGTCTATCCAGTATGGATATATTCAATCTCATTTTGGATGTCCTATGTGGCTGTTTTTTCAATAATATTTATTTATAAAAAAATACCAAAATTAAAAAATAGATCTGTCTTTATAGAGAAAGTATTAAATGCAGTAGTGATGACCTTTGTGATTCAAATCTTTATGACTCCAATTTTTTACATGTTTTTTAAAACTGTACCTATATTTTCAATTTTTAGTAATATCTTAATTATTCCAATAGCGTCGATTTTCATAGTGACCAGTTTTTTAACCCTATTTTTATCAAATTTTTACTTAGGTTTTTTAACAGCACCATTAGTATATTATAGCTATATAATTTTAATAAGAAGTGTAGATATTATAAGTAAAATTCCATATTTGACTTTGGAATTATAATTATGCTAAGCTATTTACATGAGGTGATAATTGATGATTGTTTTTAAAGTTATAATTTTACTTTTTTCTTTAGTTTTACATGAGTTAGCTCATGGATATATGGCACTTTTTTGTGGGGATAAAACAGCCAAATATTCTGGGAGACTATCTTTGAATCCATTGAAACATTTGGATCCCATAGGGGCACTAATACCTATTTTTATGTTATTAAGTGGTTCTAACTTTATAATAGGATGGGCAAAGCCAGTACCTGTAAACTATTTCGCTTTTAAAAATGGAAGAGTGGGAGAGTTTTTAGTTTCTATAGCAGGGGTGTTGACAAACTACTTTTTAATGATATTAGGAGCGATTTTAATAAGATATGGAGTGATACCTTTTAATGATCTATCAGTCTATTTTATAATTATAAATATGGCTCTAGGAACATTTAATCTTTTGCCTATTTCACCTTTGGATGGGTCAAGGGTTGTAGCATCATTTTTAAATGATGAGAATAGAATTAAAATATTTACATTGGATACATATGGTATTTTATTTATAATAGCCCTTAGTTATTTTGGAGTTTTAAGTAGAGTGATGTCTCCTATATACAATATGTTATTAGGAGTTGTAGATTTAATAATTAGGAGTTAAAAGAGATGAAAAGCATAAAAAAAGCGGTTAGAATAGAGTTTGAAGAGAAGAAATCTAAATTTATAGGTTATGCTAAACCAATTTCAAGTAAAGAGGAAGCAGAGGACTTTATAGATATGATAAGGGAGATGCATCCAGATGCAACTCATAATTGCACAGTATATAGAGTGATAGACAGTGGTCAGGAGTACTTTAAAGCTGATGATGATGGAGAGCCAAGTGGAACTGCGGGAAAACCTATGGGGGAGATATTGACCTATATGGAGGTAAATAATGTAGTTGTAGTGGCAACTAGATATTTTGGTGGAATAAAATTAGGTGCTGGCGGACTGGTTAGAAACTATGCTAAAACTGCAAAATTAGCTATTTTAGAGGGAGAAGTAATAGAGTTTATAGAGAGATATGAGTGTCTTTTAGATTTTTCATATGAAAAAATAAATGAAGTTGAATCTCTTCTTATAAGTGGGAATGAAGAGTTGATAAATAAGGATTTTAATGAGAGAGTGACGTATAGGGTGAAAGTTTCATCTGAAACGTTGGATAAGCTAAAAGAGATTAAAGATATCCTAGTAATAATGTAAAAAACAGGTAGAGTATTCTACCTGTTTACTTTTATTTTATAATCCTTTTTTTTGAATAGAAATAGTAGGAGTAAAGTTAGTATTATATAGGTTAACTCAACCACTATTATATAGTAGGGCCAATCTCCAAAATAGTCTAAAGGAGATGAGAATGAAGGTTTTCTATTTATATAAAGATAGTTTGTTCCAAGAACAGTGTTTATAAAATAAACCCCAACTGCAATTATATTTATTCCAAGAAATGAGCCAGTCCAAGACTCCCAAGAGGGTCTTAGGTTGAAAATCTTATACTCTGTTATAGCAACAAAAATTATGTAAAAGTGCGTGGAGAAGAAACTTATATTAAAAAAGTGTGGAAAAGTCTCTCTCACTTCAGGTGTCAATAGTGCAAATATAGCTCCAATGGACCAGAAAAAAGTTGCATATAAAAATGGAGTAAATCTAAATATAGATCCAAATACAGCAAATATAAGGGTTATATTACAAAGATGCAGTGGAAGTATTTGATACCAAGCCTCTCCAATAAGTTTATATTTAATGAAAAGTTCCCCACATTTAATTAATAATATAACAAATGAAATAACTCTCATAACTTTTTTAGGTTGCGGGCTGTGGGCAACTCCAATATAAAGAAATAAAAAAAGTAAAGAATATCCCAAAATGTAAAAAAGATGTAGTCTATCAAATAGTTCAAACTCCATATATCCCTCCTAAAATTATTTGTGAAAACCTAAATCTGCAGGATTAATATCTCCAGATATATGTTGAATAGTTCCGCCTAAACTTTCAAACTGTTTTCTTTTCTCTGTAGTTTTTTGAATAAGATTTATAGTTTTATCACTGAGTGTCGATTTATTATAATGCCCTTTAGACCAATAATCAATAATTAATTTACTATCTCCAAAAATTTTAAAATTTCTTTTTCTTAAAGCGATATCAATTGCTAGATATACTCCAATTAATTCCCCATAGTTATTTGTACTTTCTGGGGGAGCTAAATAGTTTCCAAACTCATTTATCATCTTCTCTGGAAGAATATTATCCAGTAGAGATAGCCCTAGGGCGTCGGTAACACGCACTTCCACACCTATTCCACGTCCTGTACCTGCATCAAAGTAGATAGCATCTTCCAATTTTGATTTAGCTTCTTGAATTTTTAATTTTTTATCTTCATATAGACCACCATTTTTTAGCCACTCTTTTGCTTCAACTTCACTTTTAAAGGATTTGTATCTAGCACTTTTTCCCTTTGTAATATTTTGGCACTCTGACCATGAAGTTACCACCCCAGAATAATTTTCCTTATCTATAATAAAAGCATAGTATTTTATAGCCATAATTCTCCCTCTAAAGTTTCATATTATTTTAACATAAAATCACAAAAAATAAAAAGAAAGAAGAGTATAACCTATGAAGGTTATACTCTCTTTATTTATTTTAAATGTAAGGGTTAAAATCTCACACTTTAAGTCAATTCAATTAGTTT
>Charlie_p2__coassemble_1645_pt1 | contig 17544 bp, 17 predicted proteins | sample Charlie_p2__metabat2_low_PE_014 | metagenome-assembled genome bin Charlie_p2
AATTAAAACAATACAAAAAGAATAAAAAAAGTTGTAAAAAGACTAGTATATATAGTATAATTATTCATATTTTATGAGGAGGGATTAAAATGAAAAAATCCATAATGTTGACAAGTATTTTAATGTGTGCAAATATTTACGCAGGTGAAATTTTAATGGGAACTACAACATCTTTAGATGACACAGGATTTTTAACAGAGATTTCAAAAACGTTAAAAAAAGAGAAAGGTGTTGAGTTAAAATGGATCGCTAAAGGTACTGGGGAAGCTTTAGAATTGGGGAAAAGATGGGATGTTGATATTCTTTTTACCCATGATCCAGCAAGAGAAAAAAAATTTATAGAGGATGGATATGGGGCTAAAAGATATCCATTAATGTATAACTATTTTGTAGTTGTAACTGATAATGAGAAAGATTTAACAAACTATCCTAAAAATTTAAATAAATTATTGAATAAAATAGCTACTGAAAATTTGATATTTGTATCAAGGGGAGATAAATCAGGGACACACTCTAAAGAGTTAGCTATGTGGAAAGAAGCACAAGTTGATAAAAATTTTAAAAACTATAAAGAAGCTGGATTGGGAATGGCAAAAACTTTAAACTTAACTTCTGAATTACAGGGATTTACACTATCAGATAGTGGAACATTTTTAAAGGTTAAAGATAACTTCAAATTACAAGAGGTTCCTTTAGATGAAAAAGAACCTTTAAAAAATATATATTCAATTTTAGAACTTTCAAATGTTCAAGACTCTAAAAAAGATGATATAAAAATATTTATAGAGTTTATGCAATCAAAAGAGGCTGAAGAGATTATGAAGAACTATGGTAAAGATGAGTTTGGTACACCACTATTTTTTGTAGGTAACTAGTGTGGAAAAAGAGATAATAGAGATTGTATTACTATCTTTATTTGTAACAGGGGTAGCAAGTATTTTAAGTTCAATAGTTGGATTTTTTATAGGTCTTGGGTTATTTTTTAAAAAAGATAAAATTTTTAAGAAAATATTGGAATTTTTTAGAGCATTAACAGGAGTTCCAACAATAATATTTGGATTAGTAGTGCTTTTAATTCTTTCAAGAAGAGGGATTTTGGGACCTCTAAATCTACTGTTCACACCAGCGGCAATAATAATTGCACAATTTTTACTATTGCTACCGTTGGTTATAACGCTTTGCTCAGAGCTTTTAGAAGATGATGGAACTAGAATTTTAACAACTTGTAAAATTTTACATATCCCTCCTAAAAAATTGAATAGAGTTTTTTTTAGAGAACTTAAAACCAGATTTTTGGGAATATTTTTAATAGCTTTTGCCAGAGGCATCTCTGAAGTAGGGTCAGTTATGTTAGTTGGAGGAAATATTAAGGGACATACAAGAGTGATGACCACATATATAGCTCTTTCAACCTCTATGGGGAACTATAACACCTCATTGGTAATTGCATTAATATTGTTTAGTATCTCTTTTTTATTAAATTTTTTAATAAAATGGGTGAAATAGTTGATAGAGATTAAAAATTTAAAAAAATATTATGAAAATAGATTGATTTTAGAAATATCAGATTTGAACTTTTATAGGGGAAAAATCTATTCAATATTGGGAAGGAACGGAGCTGGGAAAAGTACACTTTTAAAAATATTGAGCGGAATACTATCCTATGATGAAGGAGTATTAAAATATAATACAGAGGACATAATTTTATGTACACAAGAACCTCTATTTTTTAAAGGAAGTGTTATGTACAATTTAACTGAACCTTTTAAATTGAGGGGTAAGAGTATAGATAAAGATAGAGTTTTAACTCTGTTAAAAGAGTTTCAGGTGGAAAATTTAAAAGATTCATCAATCAATACACTATCAGGTGGAGAAAAAGCAAAAGTACAATTTATTAGAACTGTTCTTTATAATAAAAAGATATTACTTTTAGATGAACCAACTGCCAGTATGGATAAGAGAAGTACACAACTAGTGGAAAAAATATTAGATGAATTAAGAGATATGGGGAGTTTAATAGTTATAGTAACTCATGATTATGAACAAGCAGTAAGAATAAGTGACTGTATTTACGAGGTAGATGAAGGAAAATTAATTCAAAGGGGGACATAATGTCTAAAGGTTTAATCAATAGGGTATTCGATAAAGAAACGACAAGAAGAGAGTTTCTAAAACTTACAGGAAAGGGGATAGCTGGTTTTGCAGTTACCTCCTCAATATTATCAATGTTTGGATTTGGGGAGGAGGCAATGGCTGCTACAGCTCTCCCAGATGGATTGTTGGTTGTAGATAGATCCAAATGTACAGGATGTCAGCGTTGTGAAATAACATATACATTACAAAATGATGGTAAGGTTCAGCCATTTCTGTCTAGAATTAAAGTAGGTGAAAACTATAATTTCGGTGTAACTGGACCAAAAATAAATTATCAATTTGAAGATGGTCAGATGGGGAATTTAAAGATGTCCCCTGTAACATGCAAACAGTGTAGAGAACCATTTTGTGCAAATGCCTGTCTCAATGGCGCTATAGTAGCAGACTCTAGAACAGGTGCTAGAGTGGTATTAAAAGATAAGTGTATAGGGTGTGGAACTTGTAGTGAAGCATGTCCATGGAACTTACCAACAATTGATACAGAGAGTGGGTATGCAACAAAATGTGTAACCTGTGGAGCATGTGTTAGAGGGTGTCCAACAGATGCTTTAAAAGTTATCAAATGGGAAGATTTAAGTAAAGCACACTATTTTAGTAAGAGATAATCAAGGGGGATAAATAAAAAATGAGTAAATCATATGGATGGGCAGGAAATATTTTAAGGGTAAATTTAACAACTGGAGCAATAACAAAGGAACCTACATCTAAATATAAGGACTTTATTGGTGGAATGGGTATAGGGTATAAAGTGATTTTTGATGAGGTTCCCGCAGGAACAAAAGCTTTTGATGAGGCAAATAAGATAGTGTTTGCAGTGGGACCACTTACTGGTTCAGGAGCACCTTCAAGTTCTAGAACCAATATCACTTCACTATTTCCATCGAATCCTTACAATGCAGTGGGAGATTCACATATGGGAGGAAATTTTGCAGCTCAATTAAAATATGCGGGATATGATGCCATAATTATTGAGGGAAAGTCAAATAGACCAGTTTGGTTAAGAATTGAGAATGAGAAAGTTTCACTAGAAAATGCAACAAATGTATGGGGTAAGGGAATAAAAGATACAACAGCTCAACTGGCTGCAATAGTAGGAAAGGGTGCATCAGTGGCAGCTATTGGTCAAGCTGGTGAGAATATGGTCAATCTTTCGGTTATTATGAATGGATTAAGTCATTCTGCAGGTGGTCATGGAGGAGTATTAGGTTCAAAAATGCTAAAAGCTATTGCAGTAAAGGGAGATAATGCTGTAAATATAGCTGGAAAAGGTAGAGAGCTATTAAAATTAAATAACTATATGATGAAAGATTTAATAGGAGCAAATAATCAGCATGTTGTACCGAGTACACCTCAGCCTTGGGCGGAATATCATCATAAAGGGAGTAGATGGACAGCTAGAGAGGGCTTAACTTGGGGAGCGGCAGAGGGAGGTCCTATTGAAACTGGAATATCTGCAGCAGGAGATGTAAATAGAGTTGGATATAGAACAATGAAAGCCACATTTGATTTAGGTCCCTCAGCAGAAAAGTATACAGTTAGAATGGGAGGTTGCCAATCATGTCCAATTAGATGTATGAGTCAACTAAAAATACCAAAACTTCAGGAGTATGGATTATCTCCATATGTTGCAAACAGTTGTATGGGATATTTTTCACCTCAAAGAGTTATGTTTAAAGGAAATAAAGATATAGAGGAAAAGGGCGATGGAAAGATGTTTGCAGCAGCTATTGGTGCATCATTGGCTGATGACTATGGAGTTTGGTGTAACTATGGACTTATAGGAACAGATTTAAAGCATGGATATGAGAGTGGAATCTTTAAAAGGGTATTACCTGAAGAGGAGTATAACTCTATTCCTTGGCATCTATTGGAAGAGAAAGACCCAGCTTTCCTAATAGATTTTTATAGAAGAATAGCCTATAAAGAGGGAGAGTTGAGCCATCTTGGAGATGGAGCTTACTGGGTAGCTAAAAGATGGGATTTTGGAGATGACTATTGGAATAATCCTAAATATGGACTATGGTCAAAGTTAGGATTCCCTAAACATCATTCAAATGAGACAAATGGTCAAGTTGGATCACTGATAAGTTGCATGTTCAACAGAGATGCTCAAAGTCATACTCTAGTAAACTTAGTTGGAAGTGGATTGCCAATAGAGATTCAAAAAGAGGTTGTAGCAGAGATTGTTGGATCACCAGAAGGGATAGATCCACCACTGAACTACACACCAATGAATGAGTATAAAGCAAAGTTAGCAAAATGGGCGATAGTAAAAAATTGTTTACATGATTCATTGACTCTTTGTAACTGGATGTGGCCTATGACAGTATCGCCACATAAATCAAGAAACTATAGAGGGGACTTGGCTTTAGAATCTAAATTTATGACTGTTGTAACTGGAGAAAACTATACAGAGGAAAGTTTAGATTTAGCAGCAGAAAGAGTTTTCACTTTGCATAGAGCATTAACTGTGAAGAATATGAATACAATTAATATGAGAGAAGAGCATGATGGAATGACTGATTGGGTTTTTGATAAGGATCCAGATATTAAGGCATTTACTCCTGGAACAGATAAGATGGATAGAGAGGATATGCAACTAGCACTGACACTATTCTATAGAGAGATGGGATGGGATGAAAAGACAGGTGCTCCTACAAAAGAGACATTGGAAAGATTGGGAATGGCTGATGTTGCAGCTGAATTACAGAGTTTAAATCTATTGCCAGCATAAAAATAAAAGGAAAAAAAGATGAATATAGAGATTCTGATTGAATTTATAAGGGAATCCTCAAAAATGGGGAGATTAATTGGTAAAAGTGACTTGGAAAAGGAGCCTTTAAATATAGAGGCTTCTCAAATTGAAAAAGTGATAAAAAAGTTAAAAGAGAGTGAAAGTGCAAAAGATATTGATATAATTATAGGCAAAATAGAAGTCTATTTTTATTCAAAAGACTATATTAGTAATACATATAGAGATATGTTATTTAATTTAAAAGAGAAAAATATTGAGGAAGTAATAGTTGAAACAGTTAGAAATGAATCAAAACTATATCCAAGACCAACATCATTGGATATTTTTAGATTAGCTCCTTTTAAACGAGATGATATAGATAATTTATTGGAAGAGATATTAAAAAATAAGAAATATATGGATATAAAAATTGTACAAGCATCAAATGGAGCAAAGTATCTTTACTCTGATATACATATGACATTGGGTCATGCCAAGGGACTGTGTGAATGGGTAGAAGTGGGACAGTTTGAAAATCCATAAAAAGGAGTTGTATGTTAAAAAAAAGTAATGTGTGTGAGGAAGCCCCAGTTGAACTTAGAGTGAATAGAGAGAAGCTAGTAACTTTTATGTGCTCTCCGTATGACTTGGAGGATTTAGCTTTAGGGCATCTATATACAAGAGGAATAATAAAGGGTAAAAATGAGTTAGAAAGCGTTGCGGCATGTAAAGATGCAAAACTTATTGCCACTTATACATTGGGAGAAGTAAAGGATGACCTGTTTACTATACCAAAAGTAGTTTTAAGTGGGTGTGGAAGTGGAGCGCTTTTTGATGAAAAAGTTATGGAAAGAGAAAAAATAGAATACTCTGAGCAAATATCTTTAGAAAGAATAAAAAAAGTTGCCAAGGAGATGCTAGAGGGTGCAGTAATGTATAAAAATAGTGGTGGAATGCACTGTGCATCAATTGGAGATATAAATGGAAACGTGGTTATCAGAGAGGATATAGGGAGACACAACGCCGTTGATAAAGCTATAGGTGCGGCTCTAAACAAGGAGTTTGATCTAAAAAATTCAGTTATTACAACCACTGGAAGACTATCTTTAGATATGGTACTTAAGGCTGTTGCAACTAAAATACCGGTTGTGGCTACAATAAGTATTCCAAGTAGTTTAGCAATAGAGTTAGCAGAGAGATTGGGAGTTTGTTTAATTGGAAGAGTTGGAAAAAATGATCCAATAATTTATACTTTTGAAAATAGAATAAAATAAAGGGGAGAGATAAAATATGTTTGGAAGATTAGGACCGTTTGAATTAATATTGATATTATGTATAGCACTGGTAGTTTTTGGACCATCAAAGTTACCAGAGATTGGAAAAAGTTTGGGGAAAGCTATAAAAGAGTTTAAAGGGCATGCAAATGATATAAGTAAGGATATAGATCCAAATACAGCACCAAAGGATGCGGGAAATAGTGAAAAATAAAAATTTAACAATGTTAGGACACCTAGCTGAGTTAAGAAAGAGAATGTTATACATAGTTATCGCTAATTTAGTTACAACTTTTATCTGTTATGAATACTCAAACAGTTTAATTGAGATATTTCTAAAAATGAATAAGAGTATGAAATTAGTATATCTAACACCTCCTGAACTATTTTTAGCTTATTTAAAAATATCGTTAATAGGGGGAGTAATTTTAGCATCACCAATAACAATTCTACAGATATGGACCTTCGTATCTCCGGGGCTATATAAAGGTGAAAGATTATATATAGTTGGTTCATTTATAGGGGGATTACTATTCTTTATAACTGGAGGTTATTTTGCCTATAAAATGGTATTGCCAACTATGTTAGAATTTTTTCAAAAATTTCAAAGAGATGAGATAGCTCAGATGATCTCCATAGGCTCATATTTGGATTTTATATTGAGTATTATTTTCACTTTTGGAATTGTATTTGAAATGCCAATCTTAGCCGCATTATTAGCAAAATTAAAGTTGATAAAAGCGAAGACCTTAAGAAAAAAACAACCGATTATGATATTAATAATATTTATAGTAGCAGCAGTAATGACACCGCCAGATATAATATCACAGATTATGTTGGCACTTCCAATGATATTATTATTACAGTTAAGTATAGGGATTTGTTGGTTAATAAATAGATATCAGGAGGAACAATGAGATTTTTTAAAACAGTGAGTTTAAAGGAGGCTATGGATAGTATAGACTCAAAATTGGATAGAGTTTTAGAAATAGAGGAGACTTTATTGACAAACTCTTTAAATAGAATTATAGCGGAAGATATAGTTTCAAGTATAGATTTACCCTCATTTGATAGATCTACTGTAGATGGTTATGCTGTTAAAGCCAAAGATATACATGGAGCTAGTGAATTTTCACCAATTCCATTGAGAAATATTGGAAATGGAAAAATGGGAGAGGAAAATAGAGCTGAAATAGAACTGGGAGAGTGTATGTATATTCCAACAGGAGGTATGCTTCCAAGGGGAACTGACGCTATGGTAATGGTGGAAGACTGTGAAGAGCTAGGAGATGAAATACTTGTTAATAGAGGTATCTCTCAACTTTCAAATGTAATATTGAAGGGTTCAGAGATAAAGTCAGGAGATTTGTTGATTAGAAAAGGGGAGAGAATAACTTCAAGTCATATAGGAGTTTTATCATCTATAGGTATGTCTAAAGTAAAGGTTTATGAAAAAATAAAATTTTCAATTATCTCCACAGGAGATGAAATCATTGAATTGGGCAAAGAGTTAAAAATAGGCGAGGTCTATGACATAAACACAAATATTTTTAGAGCTTTAGTGGAAGAGGGACTTGGAGAGGTAACCAGTACATTTCTAGTAAAGGATAATCTGGATATTTTGTCATCAACATTACAAGAGTCCCTAAAAAATGCCCATGTGGTTCTAATATCTGGAGGGAGCTCAGTTGGTGTAAGAGATTTTACTGAGAAAGCGATAGATGATATAGGGGGAGATATATTTGTCCATGGTATAGCACTAAAACCTGGAAAGCCAACTATAATAGCAAAATATAGAGATAAATTTATATTTGGAATGCCTGGACATCCCCAATCGGGAGTAAATGTTTTTAAAGCTCTAGTTGAACCTGTATTTTTAAATAGAAAAAGGGTTAAAGTGTATGGTGAATTGGGAGAAAATATTTTTGGTGATCCTGGAAAAACATGTTTTATAAATGTCAGATTGGAGATGGGCAATCAAAAGTTGCAAGTTTATCCAGTGATAAGTAAATCATCTATGATAAGACCAGTTTTAGAGGGGGATGGATATATATCTATACCAGACTATAAAGAGGGATTCTATAAGGGGGATATAGTGGAGGTGATACTAAATGATTAAAAGAAACATATATATAGATAATATTGATGTAGAAGTGGCTTTAAAAGAGTATTTTTCTCAAATATCTTTAGAACTTAAAAGTGAAAAAATATCTGTATTAGATTCAATTGGTAGAGTGACTTCAAAAGCGGTTTATGCTAACTATTGCTCTCCCACATACGCAGCAAGTGCAATGGATGGAATCTTTATTTTTTCAGAAAAGATTAAAGAGGCAACGGAGATAACCCCAGTTTATTTAAAAGAGGATGATTTTAAATATGTGAATACAGGAAATCCCTTGGATCTATCCTCGGGGGATTGTGTTGTTATGATTGAAGAGCTAATAAAGTTGGAGGATGGCACTTTTAAAATTATAAAAAATGCCAAACCATGGCAACATGTGAGACCTGTAGGAGAGGATATAGTAGCTGGTGAGATGCTAATAAAGTCAAATCATAAAATTTCACCTCAGGATTTAGGAGCTCTTATAACTGGAGGAATAAAAGAGATAGAGGTTTATAAAAAGCCAAATATAGCTATTGTTCCAACGGGAGATGAGGTTATAGATATATTTAAAGAGGAGTTTAAAGAAAAATCGGTAATAGATTGTAACTCCTATGTTTTTTCCGCTCAAATAAGGGAGTGGGGAGGAGTTCCATATATTCAGGAGAGATTAAAAGATGACTACAATGAGATGAAGAAAAAGTTAGATGAACTTTCTAAAAAATTTGATGTTGTGATAATAAATGCAGGGTCTTCAGCTGGAAGTAAAGATTATACCAAAAGTGTTATACAGGAGATAGGTGAGGTTATTATCCATGGAGTTGCAATTAAACCGGGAAAACCAACAATATTGGGCAAAATCAATGAAAAGCCAGTTATAGGGATACCTGGATATCCTGTTTCAGCGTATTTAGCTATGGATATTTTTGTTAGACCTCTTTTAGAGAGAGTGACTAACATCTCCAATGAAAAAAAATTTATAGAGGGTAAACTTGGAAAAAGTATTGTATCATCTTTAAAACATAAGGAGTTAGTGAGAGTTACTATTCATAGAAGCATGGATGACTACATAGTTATGCCTTTAGCTAGAGGAGCTGGAATTACAACAAGTTTATCAAAAGCTGATGGTATTTTAGCAATCCCTAGATCGGTTGAAGGAATAAGTGTAGGAGAGAGAGTTAAAGTAGAGCTTTTAAAACCATTGAAAGAGATTGAAGATAACTTGGTTTCAGTCGGTAGTCATGACATTGTTATGGATTTAATAGGGGATTCTATAAAACTTTGCTCCACACATGTGGGAAGTTTTGGAGGTATATTGGCAATTAAGCAAAGAAATGCAGATATTGCCCCAATTCATATGTTAGATGAGCAAAATGGTGAATATAATATATCCTTTATACAAAAATATTTTCCAACTGAAGATATGACTTTGGTAAAAGGTGTGGAGAGAATCCAAGGTTTAATAGTTCAAAAAGGTAATCCATTGAATATAAAAGATATTAAAGATATGTTTGAAAAAGATATTAGATTTGTCAATAGACAAAGAGGGTCAGGAACAAGAATTCTCTTGGATTACTGGTTAAAAACTGAGAAGTTAGATTGCATAAACTTAAAAGGATATGACTATGAGGTGGCAACTCATTTAGATGTTGCAATGGCTGTAAAAAATGGGACAGCAGAGGCTGGGCTAGGAATAATGGAAGCCGCTAAAATAGCGGATTTAGATTTTATACCCTTAGCAAAAGAGGAGTATGATTTTTTAATAAATCCAGAAGTAAAAGATAGTGAAAAAATTAGTGAATTTATTAAATTTTTAAAATCTGATTTTTTAAGAGAGAGAATAGAAAATCTAACTGGATACGGATTAAATAGACCAGGGGAGATAGTAGAAATAAAATGCTCGAGGTAATTACTCGAGCATTTTTTTAAAGGTTAAAAAATATATCAATAGTTTCATCATCAGGTTTTTCACCAAAAAGAGATCCTAGAATAAAGACTATTAAACTCATAGCAATAACAGGGACAATTTGGTGAAGACCAGAAAAAGTAATTTTAAAAACAGAGAAATATATATATGATGCCACTCCAAAAATCATAGATGATACCGCTCCAAGAGCATTGGCTCTTTTCCAATAAAGCCCCATAATAATAGGACAAAAAAATGCAGCTTCTTGACCAGCGAGAGCAAAAAGATTTATCCAAACTAAAAGCTCTGGAGGATCAAGAGATAAAAGGAAAACAATTATTCCTATAAATAAAGATGTAAATAGTGATAATTTTTTAATTTTTTTATCTCCAGGGTTGGGATTGATATAGTTGATATACAAATCTTTAACAATTGTTGCAGATGATAGAATTAAAAAAGAATCAACAGTGGACATAATAGCTGCAAGAGGTCCACCGATAAATACACCAGCTAATATAGGGTGTAACTTTGAGATAGCTAAAGTTGGAATAATTTTATCTCCAATAGTTATTCCAGGCAGAATAGCTACGCCCATAACTCCAATTAGATGCATAATAAGCATTAAAATACCAACAACAGATGTACCTATAATCATGGCATTGTGCATAGACTTACTATCTCTAAATCCCATACATCTCACAGAGGTAGCTGGAAGTCCAAGAATAGCAACTCCAACCAACATCCAAAATGAAAGAATAAAGGGTTTTGCTATAGCTCCTCCAGAGTCAGGAGTTAAAAGAGCGGGATTCGTTTGTTCAATAGTTCTCATTATATTCTCCATTCCTCCACCAGCTTTTAAAAGTGTAAAGAATAGAATCCCCGACGCGATTAGCATCACTCCACCCTGTATAGCATCTGTTAGAGCCACAGCCCTAAAGCCACCAATGGTAGTATAAGTAATTATTACAAAGGAAAAAATAACCAAACCTACAATATATGGAAGACCAGTGACACTTTCAAAAAGTCTAGCTCCTCCCACAAAGTTGGCAACCACCGTTCCTATAAAGAAAACCAACATAATAACAGAACCTAAAATAACGACAATATCATTCTTATATCTAGCTCTAAGTAGATCAGTAATGGTAAGTCCACCTATTTTCCGAGAGATTATAGCTAAACGCTTTCCCAGAATACCAAGAGTTAAAAAAGCTGTGGGAGTTTGGATACATGCCAATAAAACCCAGCCCAGTCCAAGTTTATACGCAACTCCAGGACCACCTATAAAGGAGCTAGCACCAATATAAGTAGCTATAATAGTCATAGCAAGAACAAATCCACCCATATTTCTACTTCCGATAAAGTATTCCTCCATAAAATCAACACTGCCACTATTTTTGATTTTATTAACTTTCCAAGCTACACCTAACATTAAAAAAAGATATAAAATAATTGGTAAAAGTATAAGCATTAGTCCTCCTAATCTAAATCAATATCTTTAAAAAAGAATTTAACTGCTATAAAAACCAGTATATTTATAACAACCAATCCTAAAACACATGAATAAAAAAACCAACTGGGTAATCCAAAAATAAATTTATGAGTATCTGCTTTATAAATATATGCAAAATAGTACCACCAGCAAAAATAGAAAAGATATAAAATACAAGTAATAATAGCTTCTTTATTGATCTGTTTAATATTTTTTTTCATAAAAACCTCCTCAACGTAAAAAAAGAGAGCAGATTATGCTCTCTTTAGAGTGTTAGAATATTATTGTCTTTCACTTTTTAGCTTTTCAGCCATAGCTTTAGCAATATTTTCTAATTTTCTTTGATCCTCTGGAGTTGGTTCTCCTTTAGCTTCAACAGCATCAGCGATAACTTCTAAACCAGGAAGTGCATCAGCAAAAGCTTGTATTCCTCTTACTCCACCACCGCTCCATAGCATGTTTCCGAAAATTCCAAGATATCTATTTTTTAAACCATAATTTCTTAATTTATGTAAAAGTCCTTGTAAAACAGGATAAACATCATTATTATGAGCTGCAGATCCAATAATAAGCCCTTTATATTTCCAAATATCGCTAATAATATAAGAGTGATCAGTTTTAGAAGCATCGTATATTTTTATATTTTTAATTCCATTCCAAGCAAGTTCTCTAGCTATAACATTTGCCATCTTTGCAGTTGTTCCATATAGAGTACCATAAACGATAACAACTCCCTCTTCCTCTGGAGTGAAGCTTGCCCAGTTAGCAAAATGATTGATAACTACAGAGATATCTTTTCTCCATAAAATTCCATGTGAAGGACAGATATATTTTATTTCAAGTCCACCTAATTTATTAATAGCATTTAAAACTTGAGGTCCATATTTTCCAACAATATTAGAATAATATCTTCTCATTTCATCCTCATAGAAAGAGAAATTAATCTCATCATCAAAAATTCCTCCATCTAAAGTTCCAAAACTTCCAAATGCGTCATTAGAAAATAAAATCTTATCAGTCATATCGTATGTAACCATTGATTCAGGCCAGTGAACCATAGGAACCATAGCAAAAGTTAATGTGTGATGACCTAAACTTAATTGATCTCCCTCTTTTATACAGATAAATTTTGATTCATCAAAATCAGGTATAAAAGCCTTTATCATTTTTAATGTGATTACATTACCGATAAGTTTAGCTTTAGGGAAGTGAGCCATAACCTCTCCTAAAGAACCAGAGTGGTCAGGTTCCATATGATTAACCACAATATAATCAAGAGGTTTTCCCTTTAAAATTCCATTTATTTTTTCAATAAATAACCCAGCAGTTGAAAAATCAACTGTATCGATAATACAAGTTTTTTCATCGTTTATTAAATATGAGTTATAGGCAACACCTTGCGGTAATGGCAAATAATTTTCAAATCTTTCAGTTTTTCTATCGTTAGTTCCAATCCAGAAAACTTTTTCTGTAATAGGCGCATGATAATGCATATTTTCCTCCTTAGATATTTTTATATTATATATTAACTGACTATATTTTAATCTAAAATGCTTAAAAATTCAACTATATTTGCAAAAATAAACAATAATTAAATATAGGTTAACAAAAACTATACAAAAAAAATATAAAAAGTACATTGCTTTGTTAAAATAATGTAGAAAATAATAAAAAAAGTTTTACGAAAATTCCAAGTGGTGATATAATCAAATTGAAGTTAGATACAGAAAATAACAAATAGGGAGATTTTATATGAATCCAATATTTTTACAAATAGGTAGTTTTAAACTGAGTTATTATGGATTATGCTATGCAATAGCATTTTTTATAGGAATAGAACTTTTAAAAAAAGAGGCTAATAAAAAAGGAATCGCAAAGGATGTGATAGAGGATTATGCTTTTGTGGCAATGTTATCAGGTCTTTTAGGTGGTAGATTATACTATGTACTGTTTAACTATAGCTACTACTTTTCTCATCCACAGGATATAATAGCTGTTTGGAAAGGGGGAATGGCTATACATGGTGGAATATTGGGAGGTTTTATAGGAACCTTAATATATGCCCATAGAAAGAGATTAAATCCATTTTTATTGGGAGATATGGTAGCTCCACTGCTACTTTTGGGACAGGGAATAGGGAGATTTGGAAATCTAGCTAATGGAGAGGTTCATGGAGTTCCTACATTTACACCATTAAAAGTGATTTTCAATTTAAAACCTAGTTTTTATCAGTGGTATGATAGCTATAATTTGATGAGCTTAGCTGAGAAAGCTCAGTATAAAGAGCTAGTTCCTTGGGGATTGGTATTTCCAATATCCTCTCCAGCAGGAAGTGAATTCCCAAATTTGCCACTTCATCCAGCAATGCTCTATGAAGCAGCACTTAATTTTATAGGTTTTTTATTTTTATATTTTTTTATGAGAAAAAGAAATTATGCCACGGGAACAATCTGGTGGGCATACATAATAATTTACAGTATAAATCGTATAATTGTAAGTTTCTTTAGAGCTGAAGATTTGATGTTGTATGGGTTTAGAGCCCCACATGTTGTAAGTTTTATAATGTTGTTGATAGCGACAATAATTATAATAGTTATTAATAAAAAATCAGGGAGTGATAGATAATGAAGAGAATATTGGGAGTACTGTTAATGATTTCAGTTTTATTTGGAGGGTGCTCAAGTTTAACCACAAAGAATAAAAGACTGGTGGGAAGAGAGTATATTTTGATTCAAGAAAACTCCATTCCAAATGTGCTGATAGGTTTTGACGAACATAATTTTTATGGATTTTCTGGGTTAAATAATTATTTTGGAAGATATGAGAAAAAAGGAAATAAGATAAAATTAGAAAAACTAGGTTCAACTTTAATGGCTGGTTCTGATAAAGTGATGAAAATGGAATCAGAATATTTAGAGAAGCTAGATACGGTTCAAACATTCACAGTGCAGGATGATATGTTAATTTTTACTTTACAGGATGGATCAACTTTACAATATAAAGAAAATAAAAAAATTGACAAAAGTTTAAAATAATGTTATAAAGTAATATCAAAATAAAAAATATCCAAGGAAAAATATTTTCCTATAAAAAAGTTGGATTAAGTTGAGGCGAAATTTTTTTTTTCGCCTTTTTTTTTTCGATTTTTATAAATTAAATGGAGGATATTTATGAGAGAAACTAAATATGTATTTGTAACAGGTGGAGTTGTATCATCATTAGGTAAAGGGATAACTGCAGCATCTCTAGGAAGATTATTAAAGGAGAGAGGTTACAGCGTAACTATACAAAAGTTTGATCCATATATAAATGTGGATCCAGGAACAATGAATCCCTATGAGCATGGAGAGGTGTTTGTAACTGACGATGGAGCGGAAACAGATTTAGACTTAGGTCATTATGAGAGATTTTTAGATGAGAACTTAACAAAATATAATAATATAACAACTGGAAAAATATACCAGTCTGTAATAAATAAAGAGAGAAAAGGGGAATACCTAGGAAAAACAGTCCAAGTTATTCCACATATAACAAATGAAATAAAATCAAAGATAGAGTTAGTGGGAAAAGAGAACTCATCGGATATAGTGATAACAGAGATTGGAGGAACCGTTGGTGATATAGAGTCAACTCCTTTTTTAGAAGCTATAAGACAGTTTAAGTATGATGTGGGAAGAGAGAATGTTCTATATATCCATGTGACTTTATTGCCATATTTAAAGGCTGCAGGAGAGCTAAAAACAAAGCCTTCTCAACATTCGGTAAAAGAGTTGATGAGTTTAGGAATAAGACCTGATGTTTTAGTATGTAGAACAGAGCACACAATGAGTTCAGATATAAGAAGAAAACTATCGATGTTTTGTGATATAGATGAAGATGCGGTAATAGAGGCTCCAGATGCTAAAACAATCTATGAAGTACCCCTTATTATGGAGGAGAATGGTTTAGCAGATGTGGTATGTAAAAAACTTCAAATAGAGAATAAAATGCCTAACTTAACTGATTGGAAGAATATAGTAACTAAGATTAAACACCCTGGTGATAGAATAAAGTTAGCTGTAGTTGGAAAATATATTGAGTTAAAAGACGCATATATAAGTATAAATGAAGCTATTGAACATGCAGCTTATGAAATAGGATTAAAGGCGGATATTAAGTATATTCAAGCTGAAGATTTAAATATAGCTCTTTTAGGAGAAGTTAATGGAATACTTATTCCAGGTGGTTTTGGAGATAGAGGTGTACAGGGTAAAATAGATGCTATAAAATATGCAAGAGAAAATAATATCCCATTTTTAGGTATATGTTTAGGGATGCAAAGTGCAGTTATTGAATTCTCTAGAAATGTTTTAGCTATGGATAAAGCCAACTCCACTGAGTTTGATAAAGAGACTAAATTCCCAGTAATAGATATTTTAGTGGATCAAAAAAATATAGAAAACTTAGGTGGAACTATGAGATTGGGAGTGTATCCATGTAGATTGGACAGAGATAGTTTAGCATATGAGTTATACCAAGAGGAGCTTATATATGAGAGACACAGACATAGATATGAGTTTAATAATATCTATAAAGAGGTCATTCAAAAAAGTGGATTAAAATCAGGTTCATCTCCAGATGGAAGTTTAGCTGAAATAGTTGAGTTACCAAGAGAGCTACACCCATTTTTTATAGCGGGGCAGTTTCATCCAGAGTTTAAAAGTAGACCTGGGAAACCGCACCCATTATTTTTAGGCTTTGTTAAAGCTATCTATAAAAGAGAGAAATCTTTAAAAGATTAATCAATGGAAATTTTTCTAGAGTTTCCTCTGATATCAACTTCAATAATTTTTTCAACAGTTCCGTTTCTATGACCTATTAAGTAGTTTGTCATATTAGCAGCAGAACAAGAGTGATTAGGAATAATCTGAACTTTATCACCAATTTTTAGGGCCGTATGGCCCTCTTTTTTTACTTTCGCAACCTCTTCAGAAAGTCCAATAACAGTTAGCTCAGGATGATCTTTAACCATTCCAAACCCCTTTGTTAAAGAGTTTCCGTGTGCTCCTTGATCAAGTCCTAAACATTTACTTCCACAATCTAAAATAAAAAGATCTTCAGATGGATGAGAAACAACAGTTGCCAGTACAGTTAAAGCACAATCCTCCTCTTTAGCAGCCCCAAGAGCAACTTGAATAGCATCAAAAAATACATAGTTTCCAGGTCTTGAAACTGTTATTTCATCCGATTTAATAGCACCTTCAAAAGTAGGTGTAGTTCCTGTAGCTACAAATTCAACTTGAGCATCATTCTCAATTAGAAGTTTTTTTGCCATAGACATCACATCTATCTCTTTTTGAGTAATCTCTTCAATATAATCCTTTGAGAAGCCATAAACTTGTCCAGTATGAGTTGAAATTCCTTTAAAAATAAGATTTGGATATTTTTTTAAAGCGTTGTACAGATCAACACTCTCCTCTGGGGAAACACCGAATCTATTCAATCCGCTATTTATGATTATTTGATAATTAACTTTAGTATTATTTAATTTTTTAGATAACTCCATTGCAGGGATTTCATTATCAAAGGCAACAAATAGCTCACACTGCTCATTAAGAGCTATAATTCTATCTAGATTACTATCTCCAATAACAGGGTACGCAAGCATAACTTTATTTACACCACTTTTTTTAACAACCGCTTCAGCTTCATCCAGTGTTCCAACTAAAACACCCTTAGCACCAGCTTCAATCTGCATTTTAGTGATTTCACTACTCTTGTGAGTTTTTAACATAGGAAATAGCTCCACAGAGTTTTCATCAGCCAAATTTTGATATCTATTTATATTATTTTCAAGTGCATCTAAATCAACTAAAAAACTAGGTGTAGTGAGTGACAATATATTTT
>Charlie_p2__coassemble_1662_pt1 | contig 17334 bp, 19 predicted proteins | sample Charlie_p2__metabat2_low_PE_014 | metagenome-assembled genome bin Charlie_p2
ATTAACAATTTTAGAAAAAAGTATTCTAGAGTTTATAGTTCAAAATATTCAAGATAAAAAAAGAATTTCCATTAGGAATGTAGCTTTGGAAAATTTTACTTCCACATCTGTTATCTATAAATGTGTGAATAAAATAGGCTATACTAGCTACTCTAATTTTATTTACTTTTTAAAAACAAATAATAACTCTTTAATTTCTAAAAATTATCCTCTTGAAGAGAATGATTCATTTAAAAAAGCAATATCCCTATTTAAGCAGAATAAAGATAAACTTTTTATGTTTACTTCTACGGGAATAGCCAATAACATCTCTTCATATATGAATGAAAGACTAGCCCTTTTAGGAATTAGAAGTATCTCCAATGGACATATACAGCTACTTGAAACCTCTTTTACCAAAGATGTTATCTTGATTACTCTCTCTCAATCAGGGGAAACTGAATCTGTAATTGATATTCTTAAAATAGCCAATAGAAATCAAATTAAAAGTATCAGTTTTATTGGAAAAAAAGATACCACTATTGAATCTATCTCTGATGTAAGTCTAATATCTAACAGTGATATTTTTTTCGCAGACGTAATAACTATTTTTGAAGAAATCTTGAAAAGACTATAATCTTTTTTATAATAAATGTCAATAATCCTTGGGCATTTAAAAAAATGTTATAGAAAATAAAAAAATGTTTTCTCTTTAATCTTTATAAAAAATGTGATAGAATTCTCTTAGAAAAATATAAAACTTATATATATTTGGAATATGGCCAAAAGTTTCTACACCAAACCGTAAATTTGGTACTATAAGTAAAAGTTAACTTAAAAACAGTAGGCTTTTGCTTACTGTTTATTTTTTTAGGGAGGGTTTTGTGAAAAATTATTTAAAAAATGCAGTTTTATTGGGGACACTATTTTTAGTGGGATGTAGCTCTTTAATTCAAAAAAAAGAAAGTGCAAGTATCATTATAAAAAATGGTACAATTTTAACTATGGATAAAAATAATAATGTTATAAACAATGGAGTTGTTGTCATAAAAGATAATAAAATTATCTCTGTTGGAAATAAGAATCTTTTAAATACCTATTCTGCACCAAAAATAATAGATGCTGAAGAGGGTATAATTATGCCTGGTATGATAAATACCCACAGTCATCTTCCTATGATTGCTTTTAGAGGTCTTGGAGAGGAGGGTATTAAAAATAGGTTATTCGCTTATTTTTTCCCACTGGAAGGGGAAAAGTTAAGTAGAGATTTAATATATAAGGCTACTATTCACGGAAGTATTGATATGGCTCTCTCTGGAGTTACAACATATGCTGATATGTATTATCATATGGATGAAATGGCTAAAGCTACTAAAGAGATTGGAATTAGAGGAGTTCTTGGAGAAACTGTTATAAAGTTTCCTGTTGTTGATGCAAAAACTCCCTATGGTGGAATTGAATACGCTGTTAATTTCATTGAAGAGTATAAAAATGATGAGCTGATTACACCAGCATTTGGTCCTCATGCTCCCTATACTGTTTCTAAAGAAAAAATGCAAGAGATAACTAGACTTTCTGAGAAATATAATGTTCCAGTTATGATACATGTTGGAGAGTTCGATGATGAAGATAAAAGGTTAAATCTAAAAAACAGATCAGTTATTGAATATATGGATTCTATTGGGGTTTTAAACAGCAGAGTTCTATTGGCCCATGGTATCCACCTAAATGAAAAAGATTTAGATATAATTAAAAAGAGAGACGCAGCTATAGCTTATAATCCTATGGCAAACGCTAAGGGTGCAACAGGAATAGCTAGAACTTATGAGATGTTAGAAAAGAATATTAAGGTGGGACTTGGTACTGATGGTCCTATGAGTTCTAATCAAGTTGATCTTTTTAGAACTTTAAGCTATGCCTCATCTATGCAAAGATTAAAGTATAATGATAGAACTATAATGACTCCAGATATCGTGGTAAGAATGGCAACAATTGGAGGAGCAGAAGCTTTAAATTTAGACTCAAAAATTGGTTCTATTGAATCTGGAAAATTAGCTGATATCATTATTGTAGAAACTAAATCATCTAATATGATGCCTAATTATGACCCATTTGCAACACTTGTTTTTCAAGCTAACTCATCCAATGTAGATACAACAATTGTCAATGGAAAAGTTATTGTGGAAGATAAAAAATTAAAAACATATGATATTGAAAAAAATAGAAAGCAGATGAAAGCTATTGAGGCAGATATTGCCGAATTTGCTAAGGGATTAGCTCAAAAAGCTAAAAGTATGGATTAACTAATCACCATAACTTTTTAGTCCCCTATAAGAGACTGGTAATAACATCTACAAAAAAATAATACCCCGAAAAATGCTCTCTTTAATATTAGCGTTTTTCGGGGTATTTTAATAAAATTTTACCTTATAAACTACCTACATATTTGAAATTTTTGAGATAAACTCTCTAACTTTTTCCTCTAAAATCTCTACCACTACTCTTTTTTCCTCATAAGTTTCTGCAGGATATTCATCCATAGCAAAATCTAATGTTTCTTTTGCGGCTATAATAGGACATTGTGTTCCACACCCTATTTTAACTAAATAGTCAATCTCTTTTGGTAATTCATCTAAGGAATGAGGCTTATATCCCTTCATAGATAAATTTCTGTCTTCCATTATCTGAGCGCCCTCTTCATTTACTTTATCAGCTGGATCTGTTCCCGCACTAACAATTATAAAATCATTTGTTAGTTCTTTTGCAAATCTTTCACAAATAATACTTTTAAAAGAATTTCCCTTACATACAAAAGCTATTGTTTTCATTAGATTATCACTCCTTTAATTAATTATTGACTTTTTTTTTACCTATTATATCATGATACTAGTAAATACTGAAATAGTAATTTATGAAAGGGGTTTTTAAAAATGGAAAAAGAAGTGAAAATTTTAAAAGCTTTAGCTCATCCTTTGAGACTTGATATTATAAAACTATTAATTGACAATGAAAATTTATGTGTATGTAAGATTCAAGAAACTTTTAATATTGGCCAATCTAATCTATCTCAACATCTAAAACTATTAAAAGATGCTGGTCTTTTAAATGCTGAAAAAAATGGTGGTTGGGTCCATTATAGTTTAAAAAATAAAAAAATTGTAAAAATTTTAGAACTATTGGAACAATTCTAAAAAGAGGCTTTTTATTCAGCCTCTTTTTTTATTAATTTATTTTGAATCTATTTCATAAATTGCTACAGAGTTTGAAATCTCATTGGATGTTATTAAAAGAGGTTTTCCCAGTGGTGATTTTTCAGCAGGTACAAATTTTAATCCCTCTATCCCCACATCACCTTTTATATCTTCAGAGTAATCTCTCCCTGAAAAATAACCAGCAAACTGAGGATCTGTAATATCTGTTATATCATAAGTTACAACTCCACCTATTCTTTCAAGCCCTACAAAAGCATATGTTTTTCCGTCGATAACCCCTACTTCAACATCTTCAGGTTCAGGTCCTTTAGAGTTATTCCTTGAATATGGCTTTGTATTAGTATTACTTGAGTTAAAATATTCTGGTAAATATTTTTGAGTTATTTTTTCAAATTGATTACCTGAATCAAATACAAATTTTAACCCATTATCCTCAACTTTAAATATAGAAAATGATCTTCCTCCAAAGGAGTATAGACGGTCATATTCACTCTTTTCATTTATTCCTCTAAAACTACTTACCTTTAAATTTTTCATGTCCTCTGTTACAGGAACATTTATTTTTTTCCCCGATTCTAGTAGTTTTCCTATACTATAACTATCTTCAACGAAAAATTGCTTTCCGTAATCCCTTGCATCTCCCTCATTAGCTGTTATTAAGTATGTATTTCCATTTTGATTGATAACTTTTACTCCATCTGGTTGATACATTCCTAATATATCAGCTGTTACAAACTCAGCCTTATTCTTTCCAATAACAAAACTATTCTCCTCTTTTGAGTGATCTTTTACTCCCATTGATTTAATCCATACAAATCTTTTAGCTTCAATATCTAATTTTCCAATAGCATTATCCTCTTGAAAAGTGATATATGCAAATTTCCCATCTTTGTCAACAGATATGTATTCAGGCTCTAAAGCTTGACTATACGTTGGTTTATGTGGACTAGCTAAAATATATTCATCTAAACTATTTTTTAACTCTCCATCTATTAGAGAGTCATCTATTTTTACTTCTGTAACTATCCCATCTTTTAATCCATTTGTTAAGTCAACTATTGAGATACTTCCTTCAGGATCGACCTTTAGTTCTTTTCCAGGTTCACCCTCATTGGCCACAATAATTTTTTTACTGTCTGGAGTTATTGCTAAGTTATCTGGAAGAGAGCCCACTTTATAGTGAGAAATATATACTCCCTCTAGATCTGTTATAATTATATATCCCTTTTCTGTCATAGGAGTTAAAGCGACTGATAAAGCTAAGTACTTTCCATTTGGACTAACTTTTATACATGTTAGATCACTTACTTGTTCATTACTTCCTAAAATTTTTTGAATATCAATTCTTTTTGTCAAATTGAAATCTTTCATTCTATTTTTTAATCCATCTATTTTTACAATATCTAAAGATGGTTTTTGGTCCTTTGTATTTGTTCCATTTGCTATAAATAAAGTGTTATTATAATAATCAACAATATCTATTGGTCCCCCATTTCCTACTGGCGCTCCTTGAAAATGCCCCTCTTTTAAATCATTTAAGTCATAAATCTGCATCAATTCTTAATAAAAAAGAGGTTTTAAAAAATCCAAACGATTATTTTAACAATCCAATTGCAACAGGTCCATATAAAGTTGGAAGTTGGGAATTGGGAGATAGTATGACTCTAGTTGCAAATGAAGGTTACTATAGAGGAAGTCCAAAAATAAAAACAGTTGTTATAAGAGGTATTCCTGAAGAGAATAGTAGAGTTATTGGATTAGAAACTGGAGAAATTGATATGGCGGGAGATATTCCTCCTATTTCATGGGAACAACTAGAAAAAAGTGGAAAAGCGAAAATATATTCAGCTCCTTCAGCAACAACTGTTCATATAGGATTAAATATGAAATCTCCAGCTCTATCAAATAAAGTTTTAAGACAAGTTTTAGCGGAAGCTATTGATAAAAAAAGTATAGTTGATGCTGTATATCTAGGAAAAGTAAAAGTTGCCAATCAATTTTTAGCTCCACCAGTTTTTGGGCATGACACAGAAGCCTTGCCTCAAAAATATGATGTGGATGAAGCAAAAAAACTTTTAGAAGAGAATGGATTAGTTGGAACTAAGCTGAAAATATCTGTAAGTAGTCCAGAAAGAGTTCAAATAGCAACCATAATTCAAGATCAGTTAAAGAGTATTGGTATAGATTTAGAGATTGAGTTATTGGAATGGGGAGCTTTTTTATCTAGAGCAGGAGCAGGAGAAACAGAGATGTTCATATTGGGATGGAGTCCATCAACATATGATGGAGATTATGGATATTATCCAAATCTTCATAGTAGTCAAATGGGAAGTAATGGTAATAGAACATTTTACTCAAATCCAAAAATAGATAATCTTTTGGAGTTAGCAAGAAAGGAGAATGATATAAATAGAAGAAAAGAGTATTATAAAGAGATTCAGACAGTTTTAAATGAAGATATCCCATTAATTCCTTTGTATTATGGAAATGTTGTTTATGGAGCTAATATTAATTTAAAAAATATTGAAGCAACAGGGTATCCAGAGTTCTATAAGTATGAGTTTTAATTTTTAGGAGGTAAAAGTGAACAAAATTGAGTTATTAGAAAAGCTATCAAATCTGCACGGAGCACCAGGACATGAAGACGATGTCATAGAGTTTATTAAAAAAAACATGGATGGATATATTTGTGAAAGAGATTCAATAAATAATCTTTATATCAAAAATAATAAGGATAATAATGGAGTGGTAGTAGCTTTAGATTGCCATAGTGACGAAGTTGGATTTATGGTTGAAAGCATCAAAGCCAATGGAACTATAACTTTTCTACCTTTAGGTGGATGGCATATTGCAAATATTCCTGCTCATTCAGTTATTATAAAGAACTTTAAAAATGAGTACATAAAAGGAGTTATCTCCTCTAAGCCACCACACTTTATGACAGCAGAGGAGAGACAAAGATTGCCTAAAATGGAGGAGTTAGTTATAGATATTGGAACTAGTTCATATGATGAAACAGTGGAACTATTTGGAATAGAAGTGGGAAATCCAATAACGCCAGACGTTACTTTTTACCATGATAAAAAAATAGATGTTGCAAGAGGAAAAGCCTTTGACAATAGAGTAGGATGCGCTATTGTCATGGAGATTTTAAAGGAGATAAAGCATAAAGAGCTACAGGTTACCCCTGTGGGAGTTGTAAGCTCACAGGAGGAAGTTGGCTTAAGGGGCGCTCAAGTAGGAGCAAATAAGATAAAACCAGATTTTGCTATTATTTTTGAGGGTTCACCTGCTGATGACACTTTTAAAGATACTTTTTCCTCAAAAGGTGCTATTGGTAAGGGAGTACAATTTAGAGTTTTAGATGCTGGAATGGTTTCAAATCCAAGAGTTCAAGAGTTTGTAAAAAACATAGCTAGAAAAAATAATATACCATTTCAAGTTATAGCTAGAAGTGGAGGTAGCACAAATGCTGGAAAATATCATATAGCAGAAAAAAGCATTCCAACAGTTGTTATAGGAATTCCAACAAGATATGCACATACACACTATACATATATTTCTATAAAAGACTATGAAAATGCAATTAATTTAGGAAAAAAACTGCTTGAAGAACTAAATGATGATATAATAAAAACTTTTTAATAATATTCGGGCGGTAAATCTTTCCTACATTTTGTGAGGACAGGATAAATCGCCTTTCTTTTCTTTTTTATTGTCTATTATATCTTTAAAATTGGGTAGATAATAAAAAAACTTCCTTTTGGGGAAAAGGAAGTTCTTTATAACACGGGGGAGTGTTAAAATAAAAAGATTTAAATAAATTTTTGGGGGGTATTAAATTTACTTAATCATAGGTTTCAATTAATAATACCATATCCGTAATATTTTGTCAACTATGTTTTGATTTAGGAATTATTTTTTGTGCTGTTGTTTTATTATTGACCTTTTATACATTTACAATACATTTTGCTTACAGTTTTCATTCTTTAATCAGATTTAATAAACCACATCTTTTAGTATCTATTTATTTAAATAGATTTATAGCACCTATGATTACTGGCATTTGGAATATATCTATTAAAAATGCTCCAGTCAAAGTCACTATTAAATATGGATTTACTGTGTAACCATATCTCTCTGAAACCTCTCCCATATTCAACATAGCATTTGTTGTAGCTCCAAGTCCTGATCCACACATTCCTGATACCATCACTGCAGCATCATAATCTTTTCCCATTGCTTTAAATACAATTTGACTTGTAAAAAATGCCATAAATAATACTTGGGCAAATAAAATTAAAAACATTGGAACAGCTAAAGATGCTAACTCCCATAACCTTAGAGATATTAAAGCCATAGACAAAAATATATTTAAAGATGTTATTCCTAACATATCGATTAAATTTCTATTTAACTTAATTATATTGTATTTAACATTTAGATTATTGAAAACTATTGCAACGAACATAGCTCCTACATAGGACGGAAGAGCCAAATCAAAGTATGATTTTAATATGGATGAAAAACTAGTTCCTATCATCATTATTACAGAGAGAACTGCTATATGTTTTAAAAGTTCATCTGCTGATATATTCTGATTAGTTGCTTTTTCTTCAAATTTTATATCATCTTTTTTCACTACATTTATTGCTTTTAAACTATTTTTTCTTATTAAATATAGAGCTAGTGGCGCCCCTAAAAGCCCTCCTGCCAATAGACCAAAAGTGGCAGAAGAGAGAGCCATTGTACTCGCTCCTGTAACCCCTAACTGCTCCACTGTTTTTCCAAATGCTCCAGCTGAACCATGTCCTCCACTCATGGATACTGACCCTGCTAGAACACCATATAAAGGATGGATATTAGTCGCTTTAGCTATTCCTACTCCAATAACTGTTTGCATAAAAGTCATTATACCACTTAATAACCAAAAAATAATTAATAACTTCCCTCCTCTTTTTAATGCACTAATTGACGATCCTATCCCTATTGTAGTAAAAAAGACTACCATAAAAGGATCCTGAAGAGTCGTATCATATTTTATTGTTCCTATTCCTAGCTCTCTTATAACTAGATGTATTACTGCAAATAGTATCCCACCTATAACAGGTGCTGGTATACCAAATTTTTCAAAAAACTTTGAACGATTTTTTATAAATAAACCGATATATAAAGATATTAATCCAATTGCTAAAGTTCCAATCATGCTAAAACTAATTAAAAAACCTAAAGTATCATTTGATATATTCATAAACCACTCTCCCTGCTTTTACAAAATTTTGTTAGTACTCTATGTACTTTATTTTTTTATAAAAGTCAAGGCTTATGCTCTCAATACTTTTTATCAAATATTTAACAATGAGTTCTCCTTTTCAATTACAATCCCTCTCACTCCAAACTTTAATACTTTTTCTTTAAACTCTCCAGTTACATAAAAAGCATTATCAAAATGCATAGGAATCATCACTTTAGGTTTTACATTTTCTGCAAAATATTTCCCTCCCAAATAACAGAACTCCTCCAATCTGGGATCAACTGGAAAAAATGCCACATCTATATCTCTATCTATTGAAATTTTAGATACTATCATTTGATATAAATCTCTCATATACTTTTCTTCACTCTCAGTATCATCCTTCCAATACCACCAATTTAGGTCGCCTGCATGAAATATTTTCATCTTATCAATCTCAACTAAGAAAGAAACCCCCAAATCAGTTGAGCCATAGGTTTTTATTTTTACTTTATCAATTTTTATCTCCTCATCCTCTTTAACTAGGTGATATCTTTTAGTTGTGTCTTGAGGTACAATATCATCACTTAGAATATACTCAATCTCTCTATTTTTATTTTTCCAAGAAAAAATCTCCTTATTATAATGATCATAATGACTGTGAGATGAAAATACCAATATTTTTTTATCACTATTAAATATTTTTTCAATCAAAGATATGCCATTGTCTATGGACTTATTTGAATTTTTAAAATAATCAAAAATTATTAAATAGTTCTCTGTTTCCACTAAAAAACAACTATGATAAATATAATATACTTTTAATCCTATCATAAAATCATCTCCCTTATAGTTTTTATTTAAAATTTTTCTGCGGTTTCCTTATATAATAAAAAAGGAGAACAATTATTCTCCTTTTCGTGACTATTTTTTCGGAGGAATAACCTCTAACCAATATCCATCTGGATCATTTATGAAATAGATTCCCATACTTGGATTCTCATAACAGATACACCCCATTTCACTATGTTTTTTATGTGCTGCTTCAAAATCATCTGTTAGAAAAGCTAAGTGGAACTCCTCATCTCCTAAATCATATGCTTCCTCTCTATCTCTTAGCCATGTTAACTCTATGCTAAATCCTGTTTCTCCATCTCCCATATAAACTAAGATATAACTACCGTCAGCAGCTTCCTTTCTTCTTATCTCTTTCAATCCTAAAGCTTTTTCATAAAACTCTATACTTTTTTCAAGATTTAAAACATTAATATTAAAATGATTAAAAATAAACTTCATTAATATTCCTCCCTAAAATATAATTACCCTAATAATACATTAATTATACATAAGTTGTCAATCCAACTTAAAAAGTAGTAAAAAAATAAGAGCTTAGATACTGATTATCTAAGCTCTTTGATCTATATTTTTTAGCAAGCTTTATCTTGCTCCTCTATTTTTTTATCTATTGTCTCTTGTTTTAGTCCAAGTATAACTAAATCTAGTAGTTGATCCATTGTATAATCTTTTAATTTTTCTTTTAATTTCTCTTCTCTCTCTCTGTGATTCAATTCTACCTCCATTAAAATTCTAAAAAATTCAATTTTTGTATACATTAATAATAGCAAATTTTTTTTCTTAATGTAAATATATAAAATAAATCTATCTTTTATTTTTTATTTATTTTATGAATTTAAAACTGTGTATATAACTCTATCTTCAAGTACTAATCTATCTAGTGATAATTGAGATTAAATGCTTATACTTATTGACTTTCCAATTTTTTTGATATAATATAATCCTTAATATATTTTTTAAGGAGGGATTAAAATGTTTAAAGGAAAAAAAATAAGGCTTAGAGCTTATAAATCAAATGAAGTTGAAAGAGTTTTAGAATTGATTGAAGAGGATAATCTGAAAGATACTTTATTTCCAAATTCTATTTTTCCCATATCCTATGAATTTCAAAAGAGTTTTATCGATGAAAATCTCAAACCCAATGGGGAACTTTTTAATTTTGCAATTGAATCTCTTGAATCAGGAGACTATATAGGGGGATGTGGCATAAATCATCTGGATCGTAAAAATAGTGTTGCCACTATTGGACTATGGCTAGGTAAAGAGTTTCATGGAAAAGGATTTGGTTCCGACACTTTAAGAGTTCTTTGTAAATTTATATTTGAAGAGATGAATATTCATAAAGTGAAATTAAACTATTTTGAGTTTAATGAAGCTGGAAAAAAGTGTTATGAGGCTGTGGGATTTAAAGAGGAAGGAAGAAATAGAAAAGAGTTGTATAGATATGGTAGATACTTTGATACTATAAACATGGGTCTGTTTAAAAGTGAACTAAAATAGCTATTTTTACTTATCCCAAATAATAAAGGAGTGATTTTAAATGTTTGAAGAGGAGTTTATTAAAATACATGCTAACTATGTTTTTAAAAATTGGAATGTTAACTTTGAAGATTTGGATCAAGATGTAGAAACTGATTATAATGATGATTCTTTACCTAAATCTGTTGAAGACTTAATTTATGATTATTATACTGATGATATAAGAAAAGTTTTAGAACATATCTCAGATGACGAAAATATTTTTTTCCTTTACAATGATACAGTTTTAGAAAAATTATCAAAGGTGGATACCTCATCTCTAGATGAAAGAGAAAACTCTGTTCTTACATTTTTAAAAGAAAATTATAATTCAAAAAATAATAAATGTTGTTGGGATTTAATTTTAGATAATTTTTACACTGTTTTAGAAGTACTTCGAAAAGAAGCTATAAAGAAGACTTTAGAAAAAGATACAGAAAAAAATCTTTAAATTTTTTCTAAAAAAAACTAAATATCTGTGTTATACAATTGTGATTTCAATATTTATAAAATATTTTTTTCTCTAACTTTTACCAAATTTTTACTTTTATATAGGATAATAACACTATGTAAAGGAGATGGTAATTTTGAAAAAATTAGGATATATTTTTGGAAAACTGTTCTTAGATAAAAAAAGAGAGTTTACTGTTAAAGGAAAAAAAGTTTTAATAAATGATTGCCAAAAAATAGGGAATTATCTATTTAAAACACCTTTAATAAAAGGTTTATCTCTAAATGGATATGAAGTTTCTATTCTTGGGAGTGTTGTCACAAAAGAGCTTGCAGAGGCTAACCCTTATATAAAAGAGGTTATTATAGACAATAGTTATCGAAAAAAATCTTTTGATATTTTTAGAAATATTAAAACTGGATTAAAATATAGAAATAAGTTTGATTACTATATAGAGCTTGTTGGCAGTATCTATTTAAGGGAGATAGTTCTTATGAATCTATTAAGAGCTAAAAAAATTATTGGAATTGAGAGAAAACATGGAAAATTTTTTAATCTTATTGATAAAATAACTAAAAGACAAAATCACATGAGGGAGAATGGAATAGAAGTTTTAAAGACTTTTGGTATAAAAGACCCTGGTGGAACTTATGATATTTTTCTTGATAATCACACTAAATACTCTAAATTGGTGAAGAGAAAGCCACTTATTTTATATAATGGAGTAGCTTCTGTTTCTTCTAGAAGCATATCTTTAGATGATGAAAAGAAAATATTGAAAAATCTCTCTAAAATAACTTGGGCTGAAGTAAAAAAAATAGAGAGAGAAGATTCTCTTTTGGATCTATGTAGTCTTATTAAAAAAGCGGATCTTGTTGTATCAGTTGATACTGGTATTGTACATATAGCTTCTGCGTTTAATATCCCTATAATAGTTCATAAGTGCAGTGAAAATGTTTTTCCAAAAAGTAATGTTAGTATAGAAACATCACTTTTTGATAATAAACTACATAAAATGGCTGAGGATATTTTGGAGTATGTCTATACTATTTCAGCATAAGAGTTGATATTTTTTATATCAGCTCTTTTTTATTCTCATAAACATACCAAATATAATATATAAAATTGAATATAAATTTACAATATAACCACCAATATAGAATAGACATATCAATGATAATATCCCTCCTAAAACATAGTTTCCTATCTCCAAAATTGATAAAAAAACATATTCGACTTTATCTTTTTCACCCTTTATTACTTTTCCTAAATAGCTTCCTAAATCTGTTAAATTTCCAGTCATATGCGTACTTCTTATTAAATTACCTTTAAATCTAATACTCATACCATTTTGAAATCCCATAGTCAATGTTAAAAAATATAAAAATAGTTTATTATTTTTTATAAAATTATCCAAAATTAATATGATAAATCCAAATATTATCATAGCTATCCCATAACGTTTAATATTTTTTTCCTGAGAATCATCACTTATTATTGCTGAAAAAATAGCTCCTACCATAAAACAAACTATCATAATTAACAGCTCTATTAACTTTTCATATCCCACAGCTTTATATAGATACTGAGCTATTGATGTGAAAGTCCCTGAAAAATGCGATATTGGATATCCAAAATAAAACAGAGTTATTATATTTATAAAGCCACTAAAAAAGCATAAACACGCAGCCATAAAATAGTAATCTCTAGTTTTCATATAATCATCTCCCTCTTATCATCTTTGTTCGAGAATACTCCTACTTCGTTCAAGTGGGAGATAAATCGACTATCAAAAGATTGTTATAATTTTGTGGAAATTATAACAATCTTTTGATAGAATAAACTATGCCATAAAGGCATGGTTTCTATGAGCTTTTACAACTGAATATATGAAGTTGATACAAGTAATTCTGTTGTCTCATAAAATATTTACAATATGCAACTCACTTCAAGAACAGAACGTTCTAAGTGGAGTATAGTTCACATATTATCATAATAGCATATTTAAAATTAATTACAAAGAAAAGTATGAACATGAATACAAAGTTTAAAAAGATTTTAAAAAAATGTCAAAAAGATTGACCTGATTCATTCTCTCCCTAACAGAGGAAGAGGTTTTCTCAGAGCATTTTAATAAATTTTATACAAAGGAGCTTATTATGGAAGTAGGATTGCTTTTTTATTTTTTAACTTTTTTAGGTGGTTTTTTATCTTTTTTCTCTCCATGTGTTATTCCCATAATTCCAATATATTTTAGTTATTTAGCTGGTAATGGTAAAAAAATAGATTGTTATGGAAATATAACATATGATCAAAAAAAAGTTTTTTTTAACACTTTATTTTTTATAATGGGAATCTCTGTTTCTTTCTTTATTCTAGGTGTTTCTTTTACTGTAATAGGAGATATTGCTTTTAGTCAAAAAGATATTATTACCAAAATTGGAGGTGTCATTATCATAGTTTTAGGACTATTTCAACTTGGAATAATAAAGGCAAACCCTCTATATAAGGAGAAAAGAATTACTTATGATAATAAAAAAATATCTCCCTTTATAGCTTTTATAACTGGATTTACATTTAGTTTTGCTTGGACTCCATGTGTTGGTCCTATACTTTCATCAGTTTTAATTTTAGTGGCTAGTTTAGATAATAGCAGTGTTGGTAATCTATTGATTTTTATATACTCTCTAGGTTTTGTTATTCCATTTTTATTAATTGGATTATTTACAACTACTTTATTGAATTTCTTCAAAGCTCAGCAAAAATTTTTAAAATACACGGTTAAAATATCTGGACTTTTTTTAATAGTTATTGGTTCTCTTACATTTTTAGGGTACACTAATCAGCTATCCAACTATTTTTTACCAACTACTCCTTCTAGCTCTATCTCTAAAGAGAGTGATAATACCATTCTTAATAAAGATAGCTATCGTTTAATCGACCAATATGGGAAGGAACATATTTTGTCCAATTATAAAGGAAAAACCATTTTATTAAACTTTTGGGCTACATGGTGTCCACCATGTAAAGAGGAGATGCCATTTCTTGAGGATATCTACAAAATGTTTGATGAAAATAAAGAAGATGTTATCATTTTAGGAGTTACAAACCCTGTAACTGAAGAAAATCCAAATGGTCAAGATAAAAATATTGAAGAGATTAAATATTTTTTAAATGAGAATAACTATACCTTCCCAACTGTTTTTGATAGAACCGGCATATATTTTGATAACTTTAAAATCAGAGCTTTTCCAACTACATACTTAATTGGAAAAGATGGAGAAATAAAAAGAGTTATACCAGGAGCTATGAATAAAGAACAGCTATTAAAACTTATTAAAGATAATCGTTAATATGTAATTGAGCCATATTCCCACTTAAAATTTTAAATGGAAGTATGGCTCATCCTATCTGGGGTATGCTAATTGATAATTTTTTAAATTTAATTTTTTATAAAAAATCCCTTTATTTTTTCAATTAGAATACTCTCTTTTTCAGATTTTATCCCCTTATCTTTTAACTTGGTTTTAATCATTTTTTTCATCTTTCCATTGGGACAAATATTACATATTTTAGCTTTACATCTTTCACAGCCTATTGATATTTTTTCTAATCTTTTTTCTAACTCATCTATCTCCATAACTTCTCCCAAATATTGCTATTTAATCTCCTCCAAACTATATATAACATCTTTTCTAGATTTTAATTCATTACATCTATTGCACCAATAGCTAACTGAACCACATGCTGCTAATTTTTCTAATTCCTCTTTATCTTTGGGACAATATGCTTTTTTTACATATTTTTTCCCACATTTTTTACAAATATATTCATTTCCTATTTTCTCTAAAGTTTCACCACAATTTAAACAAATATCCATTTTTCCTCCTCTAAATAGTTTTATTTATATTTTCTAAAAGTTGTAATAAACTCTTTTCATAATTTTTATCCTGATCCACTGTTCTTTTTCGAGGACCTTTTGTTTTTTTCCCTGCATTTCTCATTTTTTGTGACATATGTCTACTAAAAAGTAGGCTTTCTATATTATATGTATTATAGATTAACCCATCCTGGTTTATCCCATAAGCACTCTTTGAAAGTATAATTGAAGCTAATCCATAATCTTGAGTAACAATAATATCATTTGCACAAGTCTTTGATATTATTGCAAAATCTACCGCATCTGCTCCTTGAGTTACAACAACTGTTTCCACTCCCTCTCTTATAATTTTATGAGCATCATCACACACTATTATACATTCTATATTTTTTTCTTTAGCTATCCTTATAGTTTTATCTGTTACAGGACAAGCATCTGCATCTATTATTATTTTCATTAACTTAACATCCTTTTTCTTTATTTGATTATCACATTTTAGCAATATTTAAATACTAAATCAAGAAATTACATATCTTTTTAATAGAATTTATGCTACACTAAAAAGATAGCTTTTTTAGGAGGAATTATGGAATTAAATACTACCGAATATGACTTAACTTTTGTTCATCTTAATGATATTCATGGAAGAGTAAACGGTGAAAGCAATGGAATTGATATCTCTAAATTTTTCACTTTTCTAAAAGAATTACGTAAAAATAAAAATAATGGTAAAGTTTTTTTGATAGATTCAGGTGATACACTTCATGGAACCCCTTTTGCAAATCTTTCTAAAGGGGAATCTATTATTGAGCTTTTTAATCTTTTACAATGGGATTATAACACTTTAGGAAACCATGACTTTAACTATGGGTATGAACATTTAAAAAAACTTTTTTCTTTACAAAATTATAAAACATTGGCTTTAAACTTAGTTGATTCTAATAGCAGTAAAAATCTACTTCCTTTTGATATTGTCAATATCAATGGAATTAATATCTGTTTCTTTGGTATTATTACACCTGAAACCTACTATAAAACAAATTTTAAAAATATAAAAGATTTAAAAATTGAAAATCCTGAGATATCTTTTAAAAAACTTTTAAAAAAACTAAAAAATAAAAATATCCATTTTTATATAGGGATAACTCATTTAGGATTGGATAAAAGCACTAAAAATATATATCAAAGTTTAAATCTAGCTCAAAAATTTCCAGAAATAAATATACTTTTTGATGGACATAGTCATACTGAAATCAATGATAAATATATTGTTAATAACACTTTAATTAGCCAAACTGGAAATTATAATAAAAAATTTGCTTTAATCCAAGTAAAACTATCCGCCAAAAATAAAGCTCATAGTTTCACCTATAAATTGTTAGGTAACTCTGACATTGAGCATTACCAAAGTGATGATGAGATTAAAAATAAAATCAAAAAAATTCAAAATTTGCAAAAATCCATTATAAATACCACTATTGGGACTACTTCGATTTCTTTAATTGGTGATAGAGAGTTAGTTCGACGAAGTGAAACAAATCTTACTCATCTTGTTACAGATGCTATTCTTTGGAAAACTAACTGTGATGCTGTACTAATAAACGGAGGTAGCATTCGTGATTCAATTGCTCAAGGTGATATTACTATTGGAGATATTATTAATTCACTTCCTTTTGGTAACTCCATTGTCACAAAAATGATTAAAGGACACGATTTAAAAATAGCTCTTGAAAATGGTTTAAAAGCCTACCCTGAATCACTTGGAGCTATGGCACAGATAGCTGGAATGGAAGTTTTATTTAATCCTGATAAACCTCCATATGAAAGAGTATCTGAAGTGTATTTAGGGAAAAAACCCATCTTATCAGATTCAGATTATTGTATTGCTATTACTGATTTTATGGCTCTAGGAGGAGAGGAGTATGCTTCTCTTGTAAGTGGTAAGGAGGTAGATCATTATTCCTGTGTTGAAAATATCGTTATTGAGTATATTAAAACTTTTGGTATTCCTGTTCAAAATAATATTTTCCCCAGATTGATTATAACCTCTAACTAAAAAAAGGATTATATAAAAATATCTTCGGTCATGACCGAAGATATTTTTATACTATTTCTTTAAAATTTTTTAATTTTTCATTTAATTTTTTATAGATAATTTTCATATTTGCTTCATTAGAAATATTTTCTACATCATCTATCTTTACCC
>Charlie_p2__coassemble_1730_pt1 | contig 16372 bp, 22 predicted proteins | sample Charlie_p2__metabat2_low_PE_014 | metagenome-assembled genome bin Charlie_p2
AGAATTTCAATTATCCCAAATAAAATCAAATAAATTTCTTCATAATTATTATCTGCCATCATTTCATTTTCTTGAAAAAGAACACTAGCTTTTCTATAACGGTCTAATAGACTTGATAATAACTTTTTATCGATATTTATTTCATTTACAATTGTATTAATGTTTTTAGTCATATCTTTTTCTGATACAATAAACTTTATTTCTTCTTTTATTTCTCTAGACTTTTCGATTTCAAAAATATATTTTTTTTCTATGCGAGTATAATTTCCAACATGTAATGGTTCTTCCAAAAGAAAACTTAAAATACCAAGTGCTAATAATTTATCACTTCTTACATATCCTTCCAAATCACTAATTCTATTTAATTCTATATTTTTAGTAATCTCAACATTTATTTTTTTTCCTATATTATATATTCGCATTTCTTCTATTTCAAAAAAAATATTTAATTTTTTTTTGAAATCATGAGATATAAATATTTCATTTTTTGATTTTATTTTCTTACACATACGCTCCTACCATTTTTATAAAGTTTTAATCCTAATCTGTTAACTTAGATTTTGTTTTATTATTTAAATAGAAATGTTTAATTTAAAATAAAATAGACCTTCATTTAAGAAGGCCTATTTTTGCTTTTCGACTAACTTTCATAGTCTCATCAGTAAGTTTTAACTTAGAAGCAGGGGGAGCTTGAAGTAAAAGTTGAAGTATTGTTGTGTATGAAGAATATAATCCTATTTTTTCTGCCATTGTCATCACCTCTCCTTTTGCTATCGTTAATATTGTTAAAATCAAGCTTGCCATCATCAGAACTAAGATGCTACCCCCAGTTGACAGTTATTACTGTTTCGGCTTTGATTTTCTAACTAATAATATCATTTTTTTTATAAAATATCAATTCTATTTTTATGAAATAATTGCACCCATAATGCACCTTTTTTATATTTTTAAATTTTAATAACTAAAAAATTTTATAAATTTTAAAACTTTTCTATAAAACCTGTGGTCTAAATATTATAATAAGTGTTAAAAGTAATAAATAATTTAATCCCCCCAAGCAAGAACCTCTTCCCCCCAGAGGTTCTTGTTATTTTTTGTAAAATAAAAGGAATCTATAGATTACTCTCTAAAGATTCCTTTTTTAATTTTTACACAGGATAACTATTAAACAAATTTCTTTCTGCTTCCCTTCGTTTAACCAATCCCACCAATACTTTTCCACTTGCTTTATTCCATTTTTCAAACTCTTTAGAAGCACCATAATAATCTCTATCATTTAATAGTTTCAATAATGTTGATGACTTTAAGTTTCCACCCCCTAAATTATATGTAAAAGATACTAGCGCATCAAAAATTGGTTGATTTAATGCTGTTGTTACACTCTCTAAAACTATATTTTCATATACTACTAAATCTTGTTTTAAAAGTTTTTCAGCTTCTTGCTGCGTTATTTTCATTCCTTCTTTAACACCATTAGTATGACCATAACCAATTGTCCAAACTCCAGCTGGACATTTATATGCCTCTAATCTGCACCCTTCAAATCTCTTTATTAAATCGATTCCCTTTTGTGAAATTTTCATCACTTACTCTCCTTTATTTCTTGTTTAATATATGCTCTTTTATAATTTCTATATCTTTTGATAAAATCTCTAATCTTTTTTCCAAATTAGTATAATTGTATTTTGTATGAGTTCGCATATACTCTACTTCTTTATCATACAACTTTTGGTCTACTTTTTCATCTATCTTTTTCATAATAAACTTATGATAAACTCCTAAAACTCCTCCCAATGATGTTGTAAGTGTAATGCCCAGTTTTATATACTCTAAACTGTCTAGCAAGATTTAATCAACTCCCTTTTATTTCTTTATTTTTTTTGAGTGCTGATCTAATCCTAGATCTGATTTTAAAATTTTTGTTTTCTCAATTAATTGATTATTTGTTATAAGGTTCTTATCACCCCTATAATCCTGATTTCTTAATCCTTTCTCAAATGCATCGATATAATTTGCAAGTTGAATTCTAGCTTTCTTCGGAAGTTTACTTCCAATAGTTTTACCTATAAAATTCACTTTTGCTAAAGGGATAAAAGAACCTATTATTGCTCCTAAAATTAAAAATAATACTTCTTTATATTCAAGCAAAAATTTCATATTTTTACTCTCCTTCTAATTTTTTTATTTCATTTTCTAGATTTTCCATCTCTATATTTAACTCTGTTATATCCCACTTTTTAAATTCAAAAAACTCTTTTTTTTGATTTAATTCCATTAACTTCATTTTCAAACTATCTATTTCTTTTCGACTTTTTAGATACTCTAATTCATTTTTTCTATTTTCATCAAAAACTAATTCACCATTGATAACCCTAAAGTATGATGAGTTTTTTTTAAAAAATTCATTTACTTCAAACTTATTAGAAATAATATCCCTATTTTTTAGTGTTACAATAGCATCCACATATTCTGAAGGCAGTTCAATCTCTGTATAGCCTTCAGCAAAAAAACCAATTTCACAAAAACTTTTTACATACCCATCCATATTTACTTTAACTTTTAACTTCATATTCTCTCACCTCATTCCTACGACTCTTAATATCCATACTCCAGCACCTGCATATGGCTGAATTTGATAGTTATTAATTAAATAAGCACCACACCAATCACGCCCAGTCAAATCAAGCCAACTATAACTCACAGCCCCATATTCAGCAGTCGGGCATAACATTTGTCCTGCAAGATTTGAATCCACTTCTGGTGATGGCTCACAAGACACATACAAACATATCGCTTGATAATCATTAAAATCTATATTCGTTAAAGAAAGAACCTCCCTAGAGTCCATATAATGTGCTCCACTCCATAATAAATCTGATTTACCTCGTTTTATAAATTCACTCCAATCGTTCCATGTTCCAGCAGAAGAGGCTCTATGATACATTTTACCATTACTAGAAAATCCTACTTGATGTCCATATGATCCGCTGTGAGTATTAAAAGTTAATATTCCATTTGCATTATTAACCATCGGAAACCCATTTATAATATCAGAGAAATTCATTGTTCCGGTGTATTCTTGAAGTAGCTCTGTTTGAGATAACCTATTATTTAAATTAAAATCGGCATTTCTATTTCCTAATAAAGGCATAGCTCCTATTTCTTGAATAGTAGGTTTATCATCTTCTGTATATATTTTTCTTTTTGACACAGCCACAGAAACTCCACTTGGTTGCTCCCCATTTTCAACCATAGACCACCCATTTAAATAGGTTTTATCCCCCAAAGTTCCTACAGTTGCGTATACATTTAAACTTATATAATAAATATTATTTTGAATGAAAATCCTTATATTATCGTTATTATGAAACAATATAATTTGTCCAGGATCATATCCATAGTAATGATATCTACAATTTACAAATGTCGTTGAATCAGGTGGATAAATATAAAAAACTAAATCAATCATTATTGGCATTGCACTTCCATAAGCATATCCTTCTATTCTTACATGATACATTCCATTGGCATCAAAGGGGATATTTGTTGTTATAGTATATCCACTTGTTGCTGTATCTGGATGTCTAAGAGAACAACAATATCTCCAGTTAGGATTTATGGGGTTATTTTGAATAAAATCCCAGTCTATAAAATCCCAAGTTCCAATCCCATCTGATTCCCATTTTATAAATTGATTATTTCCTCCTCCTGCGGGGATGTGATAAAATCCTGTTTCAATTGGATGTATATATCTACCCAGCCCAGAAATTGTTCCATCACCTGAAACACTTAAATTGTTGCCTATTTTTACTCCACCTAAAGTTCTTCCACTAGCTACTGGTAATGAATAATTATTTGCATTATCATCTATATTATCTAATTTTATCTTATCTTCTTTAGACATATGCCCATGTTGTACTGTACTTACTAGACTTCCAACATGTCTAGTTAAAGTATTTTTCAAATTTGTTATTAAATTTTCTAATGAAGTTTTTAAATCAAAAGCTCCTTTGGAAGTTAATATCATATTGTTATCGTTTTCTATCAAATCTGTTTTATCTAAATTAAAACCTGTTCTTTTCTCAATAATAGGTTCTTTAGTGTCTATTTCATTCTTTAAATCTTGTGCATCGCCCGAATAAGCACCTTTATTTAATTTTCTCACTATATCTAATCTTAGTACCTCTTTAACTGCATTTATTCCATTGGTAAAGTTTGTAGTTAAAGTATTAAATAGATTCAAGGCTCCTTTAGGTGTAAATACCTTATTACTATCATTCTCTGTCAAATCTGTTTTATCTAAATTCCATCCACTTCTTTTTATAAATTTATCTTCTTTTCTATTCAATCCTTCTTCTAAATCTTCAATAGTAGCATATACTAGACTCTTATTTATAGTTATTGCCACTTTAGCTTCACCAGTTATCCCAATATATAAATCTCTTATTCTTTCAATTATATTTTCACTAATTCCTGGAGGTATTAATTCCCCTTCTCCATCATTTATATACCCAAATAGTATTGGTTGCTCTGTTCCTATTTTTGCGAAAACTCCAATCTCTTTTATTTTTACAGCTTCTGTTATCTCTTCATTGGTAAAACTTCCTCTAACTCTTATTAAATCTCCACTTCTAACAAGTGTAGACATATTTATATTTTTATAATTTGCAACTAAATCGTTAAGTTTTCTTGCTTGCGCTATTGAACTTATGTCCCCAGTTCCTATTTTCATATGTGTGAATTCAATTGGCTCAATCAGTTCTAACGAACGAGAGATTAATAAACTTCCAGCTGTTGTTAAAATAACTCCTTCTGTTGCTAACATTTAACCTCCTACCCTACAAACTTACTACTAATTTTTTTACAATCATGTAATCCCCCATAAAACTTCATAGTCATGCTATCTTCTTGTGATATAAAAAATCCATCTAAATGAGACCTAACATTCTTATATATTTCAACTAACTTATATACAGTGATTATCTCTTCCTCTGATAGCATGCTTCCCTCTACAACAAGTTTAAACATATATGGATTACCTCCATATTCATACCACTCTTTGACTTCTAGATTACTTATAATTGCTTTTAAAGCTGATTCTAATGCTCCTACAGTTCCTTTAGTTATGTGATGAAAGTATGAATTTTTAATTAGCTTTATCTTTTTCGATTTCGGAAGTTCCGAACTATAAAATTCTACATTCCACTGCCAAGCTAATTGATCTAAAACTCTATCATTTAATCTTTCCATTTTTATATATATTTCTAATTCTTCAACTTTTTTTATAACATTTTTATTAATTTTTTCAGATAGAGCTTTAGAAATATTTGATAAATTTTCATATTTCTTTAAATTTTCTGGAAATATGTTATAAATTTCATCGCTATTCAATTTCAACTCCTCCATAAGTTATAGTTTTATTTCTAATCTTTGCAATATGAGTTCTTTCTAGTTTTGAAAAACTAGGAAATATAACTTCTACTCTTTTTGCTCCTGCATTTCCCATTAATGTAATTAATTTACTTGGATTTACATCTCTACCTAATTTGCTATGTTGCCACTCGATATACTCATCTATTGCCTTTTCTACATTTCTTTTAATTATTTCTCTATCAACTAATACATCATCAACAATAAAATATCTTAAATTAATATCATACTGTGTTGTGATTGGTGCTAAAGTTTGAACTTGATCTGTTAGTGGTTTAATACTTTTATCTGATAAATTACTTTGTATTGAGTTTAAAATATCTTGCTCTGGTATCTCCCCATGCTTTAGCAGTGGGTATACTTTTACTATACCACTTCCAACTTCAGAAGTTACGAACACATCAATAACATCTTGGTGCGATTTTTTAGCATAATATTCGTAAGAAGCTGCTGGACCTGCAACACTTCTTGCTGTTGGATTCATTCTTATTTTCTCTTTAAGGCTGTCATCTCCCTCCTCTTCAGCACCACCTTGACTTGGAGTTATGTTTATCACACTTTCTAAATATGGAATCCCATCAACTATTGTTTTTATCTCTCCTATTTCAAATCCATTTCCTATTTCACCAGGTAAAGTACATTCACATTTTATATCCACTTCTATTTCTCCTATCTCTAGTTGAGTGACAGATATGGTTTCAAAATAAATGCCTTGAGCCTCTGTCTTATGTCCTTTTGGAATAGTGACTACACTTTCAAAAGTTTTTGAAAACTTATATTTTATAGTTGTTAGTGCTTTTTTAGCTGGTGATCTAACCTCTCCCATTATTTCCCCCAAAGCATCCACATATTCTCCAGTTGCAAATCGTAAGAGATTCATTTTCCCTGTATGGTTTATCTTTGAATAAATCATAGTGTTTACATAAGCTATATAATCTAAAAAGTCTGACATGGGATCACCTTTTGTAATCTTGTTCCCAACTATTTTGATATAAGCTTTTTCCAAATTTTTTCTTATTTCAATAGGGTCATAATCTATATAGTTAAAATCACTCATCTAAAATTGCTCCTTTTACCCTTATTATTAATTTCCCGATTACTTGATTAGAATTATCATACAAAACCTCTTTAACTTTAAATCGTGGCTCATCTCTTTCTATTTCATCCATAATATTTCCAGTCATATAAACTTGCACATACTCTAAAGGTTCATCAATCAAGGATGCTTCTAACCCTTTCTCTCTATTTAAAGGGATATTGCCTTTTATTCTAGATAAAATATTTTCAACATTTTGTATAATCTCTTCATCTCTATTTTTTTTAAACTTATAATCTCTGGTATTAAAACTATCATATTTTATCTCTATCATCAGTTATACTCCTTTATACTTACCTCTAAAACTAAGAGAATAACTGTTCCTATTGCTGAAAACTGTCTATGATCCTCTTTTAAACTAGTTATTACAAATTTCCCTTTGCTTTTTGTTCCCATTATAAACCTAACTACTTCACCTTTCTTCATATATTCATTCAACTCTTCAAAAGCAGATAATGGATTTACATTTTTAAAAGCACTTAATCTTATATTAAAAGTTGCAGTTTTCAAGTTCTCATTTAAAAACTCTAACTTTGGTTTTCCTTTTATTATTTTATGTTCAGCATAATCAACACCATTTTCCATTTTTAATTTATCAATAGTCTTTATGTATTTAGAACTGACCATAAACACTATTTTTCCAAGACTTCCAACAATCATTCAGGACCTCCTGTTTTACTTGGTCCACCCTGTACACCACTATGAACATGTTTAATTAAAGACACTGTTTTAGCAACTACGTCTGTCATAGATTTAATTATACCTTTAGCTGTTAGAGGTCCATCTACTTCTATTAATTTTGATTTTAATAAAATTTTGTTTTCTGCTTCTATTGTAATTTTATTTTTACTATAAATCCTAAAAGTTGAATCTTCAGCATTAAACTCAACTAAACTTCCATCTTTAAACTTTGTAATTTCTATATCTTTTCCACCTTCAGCAGGTTTTAAGAACGCCTTAGTATATCCACTTCCTAGATAAAATCCATTTCCATTTTTATCTAACAAACAAGGCCCTACTTCATCTAGTTCTGGCATTGAATAGTCTGTTCTTCCTGTTGTTCTTCCCATCAAAACAACCAATTCTCCACTTTGTTCAGATGTATCTGGGAAAGTACATCTTACTATCCCTTTTTTATAATCTATAACTGAAACTTTTCCAGCTCTCCACATTAATATCCCTCCAAACATTTCCTCAAAGATATTGAATGTTGATACTCCGAATAATCTGTCGTTATCTCTGTTATTATGTAATTCCCATCAAATCTTCCAAATGAGTATACCGCTACAATATCACTAGCACTTAATTGTTGCTCTTGCCCATAAAGTGTTAATGAACAAGTTACTCCTACTTTATTTTTTTCTCTCAGTTCTTTCTGTGCTATTTTCAACAGATACTCTTTTTTTTGTTGTTGTGTTTCTCCTGGAACAGCTGCATCATAGTTCAGAAATAAAAGTCTTTGAGTATTCTTTTTATATCCTGCTCTTTTTTTTGCATAAAAGGTATATTCAATTTTTTTATCCAACATGTAATCATAGTATGAAATTCTACATCCACTGTATGTATCTGCGTCATCAATGCTAAATCTATAATCTTTACAGTCTAACTCAGATATTTTTATTTGTGGACCTCTTGCTTCATATTTAGATTCTTCAAACAATATCAATTTATTGCTATATAATTTAATTGTTATTCCAGCTTCACCACACAATCTTTTTAACAATGTGTAGTCACTTTCTAATCTTTGCTCCACTCTCTCATAAACTCTATTAAACTCAAAATCACATTCTAGTTTTAGATTACATTTCTTAGCTATATCCTGAGCTATTTTTTCAATTGTTACATCTTCCCAACTTTTACACTCTTTAGCGTCCATTATATTTGAGGTAATATCAACGCTAACGCCTCTCAAAGCAACAATAGAGGGTGGCCCACTATAATCTATATTATCTATGCAAAACTCTCCTAAATCGTGCTCTATGACCTTTTGAGAGCTCCAGTTAGTTAGTCTATGTTTTATACGAATCTTTTCTCCTCTTTGAGGAGACCAATCTCCTATCCATAGTCCCTTTCTGTCCTCTAAGGTTAAATCAATCGTATCAAATTCATTTATAGAATCTCTATATGTACAATCTAAAATTGAATCACCTATATCTAAACTTATATCCTCTCCTTCATAAATTATTACTAAGCTTCCTCTTCTAGCAAATTCACTTTCTCCAAGGGGCGATTCTCTCATCTGCAACTACCTCCTCTTTCGGGGGGATAACTAGTTCAACTCCCGCTGAAAAGATAAGAGTTCCACAATGTACCTGATTAACTTCTATTATTTTTTTAATAGCTTTACTGTCCCCATACATTTTATATGCAACTAAATCAAAAGTATCTCCTAGTATTGTCGTATACTTTTTATCTTCCATGTCCTCTCCTACGCTTTTCCTTTTTTAATCTATCATACATCTTTTCAAACTCTCTAAATGCAGCATCACGCTGTCTTTCAATCTCTCTAGAAGCTGTTTTAGCATCAGTAACTACAGGTGCAAATGTAAAATGGATTGTATCATTTGATTTCATAGAAATCTCTTTTTCTCTCTTATTATACGCACCTATTACTCTTCCTGTTGTTTCCCATAGATTTAAACTTCTTTGGCTTCTATTATGTGGAATAATTGATTCTGAATAAGCTCCCTCTCCTACCATAGCCAAAGTAGGCACTCCTATAACTCCTCCTTCAGCAAATCTAGGAATACTATTTTTTATAAAATCTTTTCCAGCATTCCAAGTGTTCCCAGCAAAATTTATAACTTTATCTTTTAACTCTATCATTTTTTGAAATTTCTCTGTAACCCAATCAAATATCCCGTCTAAAGCTTCTTTAAAACTATTTTTAAAATCTACAATTCCATCCTTCCAAGAACCGTAAACCTCTGAAGCTTTCACTTTTATATTGTTCCACATCTCCATTACAGGCTCACAGGCTTTAATCACTGAATCCCATAACTCTTTACTTTTTTCTTTTATTAAGTCCCAATTTTTATATAGTAAATATCCAGCTCCAATAACAGCCATTATTACAGCTATATACCAGGTTATAGGACTAGCTAATAATGCAGCTCCAAATTTCACCGCTCCAACTATAACCCCTTTGAAAAATCCTCCAATAGCTAATGAAAATGTTTTTATCCCATTTCCTATTCCTATAAACATACCTTTAGATGATGTTAAAAGTTTTAATAGTGCTGTTACTCCTTTTGAGGCTACTTCTTTTTCTATTAACCATCCAATACCTTTAAATATCGGAGAAAGTCCTGATATTCCAAATCCCACTATCTTTGCAGTTGCTCCTAATCCTAAAAGTGCAACTGATCCGTATGCAACACCTTTTATCAATCCACTAAATAACTTAGGATTTTCTTTTTGAAATTTTTCAACTATATCTAAAACATCACCAAATTTATTAATCAATTTCTCTAAATCTGGAAATAAAATCTCTCCCATTTTTGCCATTCTAATATCTAATATAGATTTTAATACTTGCATTTTATTCTCCATTGTATTTCCTCTAATATCAGACTCTCGCTGAACACTTCCGCTATATAAATCTTTATCTTTAGAGTTCTTAAAATTTGAGATTAACTTATCTTTATTTTCCAAAACTCCTGCTGCTCCTCTTAACCCTTCCTCGCCGAAAAGCAAAGTAATTACTGCTCCTTGCTTATCTTTACCTAATTTTCCTAATCTATCAAATATCTTTAGCATTGTTCCTTCAGCATCTTTTTGAGCTGATTTTGCCAAATATTCTGAATCTAAGCCTAACATATTAAATGCTTCTTGCTGAGATTTTGTAGCAGCAAATCCTTTTGTCATAGCTCCCATTAACTTTTTAGCACCAGTTGCTGCTATTTCTGGAGTCATTCCTTGTTCAATTAATGTTGCTCCTAAAGCTGCTATTTGTTCTGTTGAGAAACCAGCTACAGTTCCAATATTTCCAACTCTACTAACAAAATCAGTTATTTCTACTGCCTTTGCACCAGTGGTATTTCCAAACATATTAATAACATCTGTCAATTTAACTATTTCATCATATGTTAATTTAAAAGAGTTTCTAAGTATAAATAGATATTTTGAAGCATCATCTTTTCCTATATCAAAAGCTACCCCTGTTTTTATTCCACGCTCCACATATTTTATTGCATCATCTTGTCCTAGGCCAGATTGTCCAGCTGAAGCTGCCGCTGCATAAAGTTCTTGGATAGTAACTGCTAATTTTTTATCTTTTACCAGCGCTTCTAATTGCTTTTTAAAATTCTCTTTCTCCTCATTATCCTTAAAATCAAATTGCTTTTTTACATCTGCAAATGCTGACTCAACTTTAACAGCAGTATAAACAGATGGTGTTATAGCTCCAACTCCAACTGCGCCAGTTGCTGCCATTTTAGTTCCAGCACTCAACACAGCCCCTCCAATAGCTTTTGATTTATCTGCATACTTATACATGTTTTTTACCTTTTCAGCTATCTCAATCTGTTTAGTATTTTTCTTATAACTCTCTGTTAATTTTTCAATCTCTTCTCTCTCACTTTTAATTTGACTCTCTACTTTATTGGCACTTGATAGCTTTTTATCATATTCAGCTTGAAGTCTATTCACTTCATTTTTAAGCCTATTATACTCTCTTGCAGCTGATTTAGACCCTCTTCCTCCCCGCTGAACCTTTTCATCAAGTTGTTGCATTCTATTTTTAGATATTTGCATTGTTCTTCCAAGTGTTTCTAACTCTGTTTTCATAGGTTTTAACAAAGCGGTAGATGAGCTAATTGACTTCATAAACTTTTGAACTGTTGCTGTGCTTTGTTTATTTGTTATAGAGAGTTTTCCTATGACCGAATTTAAAGAGATTATTGTATTTGAAGCCTTTGAAAAACTAGTCCCAAATCCACTATTTATATTTGCTCCAATTCCAAAGGTCAATTTTTTCTCTTTCATATCTCACCTTACTTCCCAATTAACCTAAACTTCCTTTATTCTTCATTTCCAATAGATCACCTATACTTCTTAACCAATCATTAAATTCATGTAAAGGCATATTTAGGAACTTATCAATTCCATCTCCACACTCTTTAGAGGCTATTATTGCTGCTTGTCGAAAAGATTCTGTATCAAGTTCTCTAATTCCGTACCATTGAACAAACCCCTTACTGTATTTGTCAATTTTATAAAGTCTGCTCCTGAAAGATTGTCTTCTAAATCTTCAATTCTATATCCCAACATTTTACTTGCTATACATAATAAAAATTCTCTTGAATATTCCATTCCAACTGAAGGAAATATTCCCCCAGTCATTAAAAACTCTTTCTCTCCCCTTATTATGACTGAAGCTGTAAATTGTTCAGAATCTATTTTTAACTCTTTTACCTCAATCTCTTCCTCTCCTTTTTTTATTTTAAATGGCTTCTCAAGCTTCATTCCCTCCTCCTATTTTCCTAGTGCTGCTCTTATTTCAGCTAAATAATCTACTCCATCAATTACACAGACCATATTGTGCTTATCTATCTCTGTATAAACTTTTCCATCTATTTGAACTTTTATATATTCACAAGTAAACTCTCCACTAGTATCTGAAGTTTTTGCTACTCCTAATTTTCCTAAATCAACTTTTTTGGGATATCCTCTTACTTCCACACTTAAATTTCTAATTATTATTTGCTTTGTTTTTGGATCTGTTTCTTGTAAGGCTCCTTTGGCTTCAAAAGCATAATTTTTTGGTTTTACTAAGCTTAAATTTTTATCTGCTAAACTTCTAAAGTTTACAGAAAAAGTCATGGGTGAAGTATGCCCAGGTGTAATACTTTCTATCTCTCCAGCTATTCCAGCTCCAGTTAAAGTTTCTGTCATGTATTCAATTGATGGAAGTTGTAAATCGACCATTCCAGCAAGTTCTGTAGAGCCATCTACATAACATGTAAAATTGGCTACTTTATCAGGTATATTCATTTATATCCTCCTCCTACCCAAATATTGAATTATAGTATTTGACATCTATCTCTTTTAAGAAACATATCTCTTGTGCAGGAAGTGCTGTTGCAAAATAGACTCTTATTGTTATTTTCCCAGCTAATAAAGATGTCATAGGATTATCCTCTTCTCTAAATTCAACTTTTCCTCCTATAAGTTGTCCTTGATTAGTCATTCCATTTAATTCTATATTTATGCTACTTGTTATTGTATTTATTAAAATCTTATTTGTAGGATCATCAACTTTTTGCCAATATGTTTTTACTAAGTAGTTATTTAAATAGTTAAACATCAATCTAGATGCTATAAACATATCTTTAGGATCGGTTACACTTGGATAGCAACTTGTGTGATTCCCCCAAGTTTTCCATCCCCCAATAAAGTTTAGAGCAGTAACTACCCCATTACTATTTAAATAGTTTGCTTTGTTTGGTCCTAATAAAACTATTGTCCCATCCTCTAAAAGAGTCGAATCAGCTTTTAAAGATTTATTAGAAGGTGATTTATATGGTATTCCATCATTTTCTTCAGTCAATGCTTGGATAATACATGCTAACTGGGTGCTCATATGGTATTGGCTATTCCCCAAAGCTACCTTAGGCCAACTAGCAACTAAAAAAGTTGAATTTAGATTACTCTCTTCTTTTTTCTGTGGAACATCATTATATTTTTTAACTATTTTTGTACTTATATCAGCTAAAGCTAGCCCCTGAAAATGTCCATTTATTTCAGAGGCTTTTGTTTCCATTACTGCGGCTACTGCTGGAGATGTTGAAAATCTTGGAGCTAAAATCAGGTTGGGAATCAACCTATATTTTGGAAAAACATTCTCTATACACTCCAGACCTTTTTCATTTCCTGTATTAACATCTATTCCACCTATAATATGTTCATCTGTAATCATAGCAGGCTTTAATATATCATATTCTACATTTATTGCTTCACCTGTTGCTCCAATTATTACGAGATAACCATTATCGTCAAATTGACAAATAAAATCTGTTTGCCCTTCTATGCTTATTGATTCTAGAATTATTCCCACTTTTTCTATTGTAAATTTTTCATTTACTTTTGCTATTGCTTGAGCTTCAATTGTTTCTTTGTGTGTTGCAGGATCTAAAACATTTATTAAAACTATTGGCCCTGAACCAAACTTACTAAAGTGTGCATCAATTGCCTCACATAAAGTATAATTTTCAAAATTTTTCAAATATCCCATAGCCTGCACTGCTTCATCATATGAATAACAAAGTACAGGTTCATTAATTTTTCTTTCCTTAACCATATTTATTGGTGCTGTCCCCACATAGACTGCACACATATCAGATGTTGACGCAGCCATAACACTAGTAGGATTTTCTCTTCCTGTTATTCCATGTTTAAATCCCATTATTTTCCTCCCAATAAACTCTCTTTAATTTTGTTATAATAGATATTCTCTACTGTTCCAGTTAGATTGATATTTTTCTTTTTTATTGAGATATTCTTATCCACTGGAATTAACATTTTTTCAATCTCTGGAATTTCAACCATTATTTTTTTATAAAGAATTTTTGGATCACCATTTAGAACTGCACCATGATTTAGACCTACCACCTCTATTGTTGGTCCTATATACATTTGTAATCTGTTTTCATCTTGCTTTATGTTTAACTCTATTTTCTTAGCCAAATGTAAGGCACAAAGCAAAATGATAATTTTTTCAGCTTAAAATGATAAATATATTTTATAGCAAAATGATAAAAATAAATGTCAAAAAATATAAAAATGGTAGGTTTTCAAACCTACCACATTTTTTATTCAGCTGCTTTTATGTAATTTAATCTTTTTTCCTCTATTAATTTTTCAAACTCATCTAAATCCTCAAGAGTAGCAAGGTTCTTTATAAAACTTCTTGCCCTGCTCCTATCAGATAAATATTTGGCTCTTTCTTTATTTTTCTCCTGCCATTTTTTATTTGCTTCAGTTTGCTTTACTGCCATTCTATTATCACCTCATTATTAATATTATTACTAATGCAGTTATAAAAGTAATAATACCTGCAAGTTTAAAAAAGTTTTTATTTTCTCTTTTCATGTGTTATAATAGTTTTGAGGAGGGGAGTTTCCTACTCCCCTGAAGGCTTTTATTTTAATAAATAAATTATTATTACTATCGTAATATTGTTTATTATTAAAGATAAAAGAATTGTTTTATGTAGAGTTGGCAAAGATTTTAGCAGGTCTGCCAACTCTTTTATTATGCTCCTCAATCCTATGTACCTCCTTCCTCTTAAGATATTTATATTGTACTATGCATAGTAATAAAAGTCAAGAAATTTTTTATTTTTTTCATAAAAAAAGAGGCTTCTAACCTCAATTTTTTACTGCTTTTTAATCTTATTTTTCTTGCATTGTTCGAGAACTTCTCGAAGCTGTTCAGGAACTTTTAAACCTGAGTTTATAGCATTTTCTAATATTGAAAGCCCTTCATTTGCTATATAAAAAGAAATTGTTACAAACCTGCAGTTATACTGTATATTAGTCAGATTTAAGATTATATCTAATCTATAAGCTATAACTACTATACAAAGCATTAAGATTTTTTTTAAAAATCCTTGAAACCCTTTTTTGCTATTTGTTTCAGCTCTAATTATAGATTTTATTAAACCTGAAATATAATCAATACTCATAAAAATTAATAAGCATACTATCATTTTATCTTCTCCCCCTGTGATTAAAAAGATAAAAGATACTGCCATTCCTATAAGAATTGTTCCTTTATTGTAAAAAATACTTAAAACATCTTGAAATAATGTTATAAATATTTGCCACATTTCACTTAATGTCATTTTATCCCCCTTTAACCCACTGAATTTAATAATTTCTCCAGTATATTAAACCACCAATCTGAAATTGCTAATTCAGGAAATAAAGAAGCTAGAACACACATAATTAAAGCCGTTATAATTACTATTGTGATTGCCTTTGAATATATATTTATTTTTTTCTCTGTTATCTCTTGCTGTTTATCTCCTGATTTTGATTTTTTATGAAATATATCTAGGAGCTTACCAAACAATAGAATTATCCCTTCTTTCATTTTTTAATACTCCCCTTTAAAAAATTTTATTTCTCTTTCTCTTCTTTTTTGAAGAACTGGAAGAACTTTTCCACCACCTCTAACCCACTTTCTGAACTCTGCTTCTATTTCTATCATAGGTGCTAAAGCATTTATTTTTTTAAGAAGTGTACTCTTTTTAAAGGCTTCAGCTCCAACATTGAAAGCAAAAGAGATTAAACTATCGTATTCGTGTTGTTTCAAAGATATTTTTACATATGTTTCTACAGCATTTTCAAAATGTTTTAAATCATTCTTTAGAAGCTCTCTCGAATGCTCTTTAGTAATAATCATTCCCGGAACAACATCTTTTCCTGTATGTCCTACACCTATTGTAAGAACACCTGCAGGACAAATATAAGCCTTTAATTTTTCTCCTTCTTCATTAATTATAAAATTTATTCCTTTTTCACTTATCTTCATTTTTGCCTCCACTATTTGACATAAACCAATAATTATTTTATAATATAAATCAATATACAGTTTGCCACAGGTAGAAGATATAATATTTTTTGTTTTAACATTACTAATATGTTTTATTATTAATAATAGAGAGGTGATAACAATGAAAAAAATTATAACCTTTATTACAAAAATATTTAGTTTTGCATCTGATTTTATTGAGTTGTTAGTCTTCTACAATGGTCACAAAAACAAGTTTAACTTGTGCCTGTGGCAAACTGTATATTTTTAATTATAAAAAATTATTTTTTTAACTTCGTAATTTTAGTT
>Charlie_p2__coassemble_1735_pt1 | contig 16321 bp, 16 predicted proteins | sample Charlie_p2__metabat2_low_PE_014 | metagenome-assembled genome bin Charlie_p2
ATATTTAAGATATGTGTTCAAAGTTTAAATTTATATTATAAATATTTAGGAGGAATTTTTTAAAATGATAGCAACTAGTAATCTAAGTATGAGATTTTCTGGTAGAAAGCTTTTCGAGGATGTAAACGTTAAATTTACTCCTGGAAACTGTTATGGACTTATTGGAGCTAACGGTGCTGGAAAATCAACATTTGTAAAGATACTTTCAGGGGATTTAGATCCTACTGAGGGAGAAGTAATTTTTGATAAAAACAAAAGAATGGCTGTTCTTAAACAGGATCACTTTGCTCATGAGGATGATTCAGTTATAAACGTTGTTTTAATGGGACATACAAAACTTTGGAAAATAATCGAAGAGAGAAATGAAATCTATGCTAAAAGTGAGTTCTCTGATGAGGATGGAATGAGAGCTGCTGAATTAGAGGGTGAATTTGCTGAGTTAAATGGATGGGAAGCTGAAACTGAAGCTGAAATGCTTTTAACTGGTCTTGGAATAACTGCTGACTTACACTATAAGCTTATGAGAGAGTTAAGTGAGCCTGAAAAAGTTAAGGTTTTATTAGCTCAAGCTTTATTTGGAAATCCTGATGTTCTACTACTTGACGAGCCTACAAACGGACTTGATATTCAAGCTATTGCATGGCTTGAGGAGTTTTTAATGAACTTAGAAGATACAACTGTTATAGTTATATCTCACGATAGACACTTCTTAAATAAAGTTTGTACTCACATAGCTGATATTGACTATGGAAAGGTTAAAATGTATGTTGGAAACTATGATTTCTGGTATGAGTCTAACCAATTAATGCAAACATTAATAAATAACAAAAATAAAAAATTAGAGCAAAAAAGACAGGAACTTCAAGAGTTCATAGCTAGATTCAGTGCTAACGCATCTAAATCAAAGCAAGCTACTTCTAGAAAGAAACAACTTGAAAAACTACAACTTGAAGATATGCAAATCTCTAACAGAAAATATCCATTTGTTGAATTTAAGCCTGAAAGAGAAGCTGGAAACAATCTTCTTAAAGTTGAAAACCTTACAAAAGTTGTGGATGGAGTTAAGATTTTAGATAACGTATCATTCACTATAAATACAAATGATAAAGTTGTATTTATATCACAAAACGATATTGTTAAAACGACTCTATTCTCTATATTAGCTGGAGAGATGGAAGCTGATAGTGGAACTTATACATGGGGAGTTACTACTTCTCAAGCGTATATGCCAAAAGATAACTCATCATTCTTTGAAAACTGTGATTTAGATTTAATCGATTGGTTAAGACAATACTCTCCTGATCAACACGATGCTTTTGTTAGAGGATTCTTAGGAAGAATGCTTTTCTCTGGAGAGGAAGCTACTAAAAAGGCTAAAGTTCTTTCTGGAGGAGAGAAAGTTAGATGTATGTTATCAAGAATGATGCTTACTAATGCAAATGTTTTAATATTTGATAACCCTACTGACCACTTAGACCTTGAGTCAATTACATCTCTTAACAAAGCTTTAACTAACTTCAAAGGAACTATACTATTTGGAGCTCATGACCATGAATTTATCCAAACAGTTGCTAATAGAATTATCGAAATTACTCCAAGTGGACTTGTTGATAAGCTAATGGAATATGATGATTATATAGCTGATGAAGAGTTACAAGCTAAAATAAAAGATATGTACAATGTATAGTCAATAAAAACATGAAAAGCAGAGGTTTTCCTCTGCTTTTACTTCAATTAAGGGGGCTTTTATGTTAGAACTTTTTCTTACTTTTTTTAAAATTGGAATGTTCACTTTCGGAGGTGGATACGCTATGATTCCACTTATAGAAAGAGAGATGATCTATGGTAAAAAATGGATTGATAAAGATGAACTACTTGAAATAATATCCATTTCACAGATGACGCCTGGACCTATCGCTATAAATGCTGCTACTTTCATTGGGAAAAAACGTATGGGAGTTTTAGGTTCTATTGCAGCTACTTTTGGAGTTATTGCTCCATCTCTTTTAGTCATAATTATAATCTCTGCATTCTTTGCAAAAAGTTTTTTAAATCCTACAATGCAAAAATTATTTATTGGTCTTAGAGCAGGTATTGCTGCACTTATTTTATCTTCAGTTATAAAACTCTCTAAAAATACCTTAGTTGACAAATTGAGTTACTCTATATTTCTTATCTCTCTTTTAAGTTTAATCTTATTTAATGTATCACCTATATTCTTAATCTTATTCTTTGGAATTGGTTGCATTGTAGTATTTACAATTAAGGGGGACAGATGATATACTTTATACTTTTTTATGAATTTTTTAAAATTGGATTATTCTCTTTTGGAGGAGGATTAGCTATGCTTCCTCTTATGCAAGATGTAGTTTTTAGACAGAATTGGTTAACAGAACAGCAATTTTTAGATATTATTGCCATATCTCAGGTTACTCCTGGACCTATTGCAATCAATACTGCAACCTTTGTTGGACATCAAGTTGCTGGTATCCCCGGTGCTTTTGTGGCTACTTTTAGCTCTGCTTTACCATCTTTTATAGTTATCTTAATCGTAGCTAGTCTTTTTTATAAAATAAAAGATAACCCTAAAAAAAATCTCTTCTTTAGAGGTGTAAAACCAGTTACTCTAGCCCTTATCACCTTTGCTGGAGTAATAATTGCTAAACCTACTTTCTTTGTGGATGACTACTCTCAGGGAGTTAAGGCGGCTTTTATATTTCTTATTGTTTTTTTAGGAACTAAATATATCACTAAAATTAATCCTATAATTATATTATTATTTGCATCTTTATTTGGTATTCTTATTTTTTAACAGATTATAACTAATAGGAGGTCTCATGTTTTTTATTTATTTTATGACTGCCATATGTGCAACTACGCTGGGGTCTTTGGCGGGTTTAGGTGGCGGAGTTATTATAAAACCTGTACTTGATACTTTAAATAATTATGATTTGCCTACAGTTGGAGTTTTATCCTCTGTCACTGTTTTTTCTATGGCACTTGTGGCAACTACAAAACAGTTTAAAAATGGTTTTAAAATAGATTTAAACACTGTTATTTTAGCTATTGGCTCTATAGTGGGGGGTGGAATTGGACAAATACTCTTTGATGTTTTTTTAACTATTTTTAAAAATGAAAATATGGGAAAAGCGATTCAAGCTTTTATCCTAATTTTACTTTTAGTTTTAGTTCTTTTTAAAAACCACCTTCCTAAATATAGGATTAAAAATGTTTTAATTGTTTTTTTAGTTGGTATTTTTCTTGGAGCTATTGCCTCATTCCTAGGAATTGGAGGTGGCCCAATAAATGTGGCTATTCTAATAATGCTATTTAGTTTTCCTACTAAAAATGCCGCTACCAGTTCTGTATTTATAATACTTCTATCTCAGTTTTCAAAAATATTTTTTATCTCAATAGATGGTGGTTTCTCCAGTTACAATTTAACAATGTTACCTTTTATGGTTACAGGTGGAGTTTTAGGTGGAATTTTTGGAGCTAAACTTAATCACACTCTTTCAAATGAATATATTGATAAAATTTTTAATATATCTATTATTTGTATAATTTTTTTAAATATCTTTAATATTTATGAAGCCATTAAATAAAAAGATAGAGCTTTATCGCTCTATCTTTATTTGTATATTCTTTTTATTTTCTCCTCTAATTTTAAAGGTATTCTATAATTTTCTTCGGTTATCTTTTGAAGGGTATAGTATGGTTTATTTTTATAATTTTTTCTTTCTCTTTCCTCTTCGTAAATCTCCTCCTCTATATCATTTTCAAACTCTATAAAATCTCCTATATATCTATTTATTATTTTCTCTATTTTTCTGTTCTTTATATTGGAATTTTCTAGCTCTGTCTCATTTCTCCACTTGTGATTATCCTTATCATAAACTGCTACATATGGAATTCTATACGCATTTAAAATTTTTATAAACTGTGGAATTATACTTTTACTTCCACACTCCACTATAGAGTAGTTATAGTTATAAACTTCAAGTTTCTTAGCCAGATAGGATATCGCTATCTTATCGGTTTGTCCCTCTACTAGTATCACTTTTTTTGCAAAAAACAACTCCCCTCTATCTGGATTTATCCAATAGTTCATATTAAAACTTTTTATCTCATCTCCATTTAATAATCTTCCTGTGTGTTGATAAACTTTCACTTCATTTTTTATTTTTTTTATTAAACATATTGACTTATATTGATTTAAGCCCACAAAATAGCTTGAATGTGTTTCCATTATTATCTGAACCCCTATTTTAGATAATTTCACTAATATAGAGTACATCTCTCTACTCTCTTGGGGACTTAAATGTAACTCTGGCTCTTCAAAAATTAAAAACATATTATAAAAATGATTTTTTAAATCTATCTCATACTCCTCTATATCTTCTAGAATATTTTTTAAGAAGCTAAAAAGTACCTTTCTTTGCAAACTTTGAGATAAAATATTTGATCTTAAGTGCCCTAATTTACTTTCTAACTCATTTACAATTTTATTTTTTTTATTATCTGAGTCAAAAATAGTTTTAATTTGATTTAAAGCTTCATATATACTGTTCTCTTTAGATGTTATAACTATCCCTTTAATATCTCTAAATCTTTTTTTGACACTATCTAAACTTAACTCTCTTTCCACTCCATGATCCAATACAAAATAGCTATCTTTTTCACCTATCTTTTTTACTAACTTTAAAGTTAAAAAACCACTATTTTTATCATAATACTTTATTTTAATCTCTATCTCTGATTTTTTATCTTTAAAATCTGAATCTTTAATTTCATAACCTCCTAAAATAGCTGCCAATCCCTTTAAGATACTTGTTTTTCCCCTATTTGATTCACCTATTAATATCAACATCTTTTGAAACTCAATATTTAAGTAACCAATACCTTGCCAATTTTTTATACTCAATCTTTTTATTTCCACTTTTTCACCTACTTTTCTTTTGGTAGTTGCTGAACTCTTTTAACTTTCATTGAATATCCCAAAACTCCCCAAGGATCTAGCGATCCTTTCAAACTTAAGGTGTCGCTATCTATCACTTTGGCTGTTCCATAATATTTTTTTCCATTCCATGAATCATATATCCATCCATCCACTAGTGCTGTTCCTTGCCTATTTAATCTCAAACCGCCAACAACCTGTAACCCTATGACTTTTCTATTTCTTAAATTTGGGTTTGAATTATTTCTATCCACTTGCTCTATCCCTTCCATAGAATCACCTTTTGGATATTTTAAATCTTTTAACCATCTCACATATCCCACATATTCCTGCTCTCTCTTTTCAATCTCTATTATAACTTTTTTATCTGGCATTTCCCAATACCCTATATATGGATCTTTAGAAAAAAGTTGGCAGAATATCATTAAAAATAAAGCAATATAATATTTTTTCATCTTTCCTCCTCAATCTAAAATCGATACATACTCTTTCAACCCTCTTAACTCAAAAAGTTTTTTCAAAATTTTCTTAGATTCTTTTTTATTGATTGGAAAATTATTGTTCTCTAAAATTTTAAACCCTTTATAAGCATTCTCTGATACTACTTTTAAGTAGTCCTTCTGAGATTCTTTCTCACCTTTACTACTATGTATTAATTTTGATTTTAAAAGATTCACTTTTCCATTTTTTTTATCCTCCTCTATATCAAAAAAATCATCTAGAGCTTGTAATGCCATTCCTATTTCAAATATTCCCTTGGAATACTCTTTTAATTTTATATTATCCTCGACAACCAATGGAACTTCTAAACTTATTTTTAATAGTTCTCCACCTATTCCTCTATGTATTTTCTCCAAAATATACTCCTCATTTGGATATTCTGAATATTGAGATATATCTCTTAAACTCTCACTTATAGCTATTAAATAGATTTTATCAAATATCTTTTTAACAGCCATATCCTTTCCATCACTTAATTCAAGGCACTCTTTTGTCAAAAGATTCTGACATGTTAACATCACCAAACTATTTGATACCACTTTGTTTTTTAAGCTTTTTATAAAGATTAACCCCTTATTCTCATCATCTATAATGTTATCTGTCGATGTAACTATCTGTCTTAAGTATACTATTATTTTAGTATATCTTATAATATTTTTTTTTGAAATTTTACTTTCTAAAAGAAGAGAGATTATTAATAGTGTAAAGAAATTTTTTTTAAATGACTCTTTAAAATTCATATTTTTAAAATCTAGCTCTAAATCTTTTGTAAATTTGAAATTTTTTAGCTCCTCTTCTATCTCTTTCTGTGCTACCCCTAAAATTTTAAAGGCTTCTATCAATAACTTACCCAGTAGAATATGATTTTTCATAATGCTCTCCTTTGCAACCAACACTTTATAATAGTAATTACTTTCTATTCATATTTTTCTTTTATTTTTTGCTAAAAAAAGTGGAGTTAAAAAAACTCCACTCTATTCATTAAATATTATATAATTTTTTCATTCTCTCTATTCTAGCTAAAGTTCTATCTCTCCCAATAATAGATACTAAGTTATATAGATCTGCTCCTTTTGGAAGTCCAGTTAACACCGCTCTTAAAGGCATATATACTTTTCCTGGTCCCTCTCCAACTTCGTCTAAAGTTTCTTTTAATAACTCTTTAGCTCTTTCAATAGATATAGCTTCATCACATGCAGCTATTTTTTCTTGGAATAGGTTTATTGATCTTTTTCCAGCCTCATCTTGAATAACTGTATGAAGTCTTTCAATACCTTTTACCTCTTTTTTATCCGTTTCTTCTGTTACCACTGGTAGAGTGTACTCATCTTTAAAGTAAACTTCTGATTGCTCAACAATCTCTTTTATAGTCTGAGCTCCCTCTCTTAAAATGTCAACTACTCTTGAAAGAGTGTCAAACTCTTTCTCAGTTAACTCCTCACCAATTAAACCAGCATTTCTAAAGAATGGAACTGCTAACTCTGTTAACTCTCTTAAATCTTTCATTCTCATATGTTGGTTATTTACCCATCCTAGTTTAACTAGGTCAAATACAGGTCCTCCTAAAGATACCTTATCTATATCAAAGTTATCTTTAAACTCTTGAAGTGTAAATATCTCTTTATTCTCTCCAAATGAGTATCCCATTAATCCTAAGAAGTTTACAATACCCTCTTTTAGGTATCCCTCTTCTCTATACCAATTTAATGATACTGGATTTTTTCTCTTAGATATTTTTGTTCTATCTGAGTTTCTAAGAAGTGGCATATGAATGAACTCTGGCTCTTGCCATCCAAAAGCTTTATATAGTTGGATATGCTTTGGTGTCGATGCAATCCACTCCTCAGCTCTGATTACATGAGTGATATTCATTAAGTAGTCATCTACAACATTTGCTAAGTGATAAGTTGGGAATCCATCACCTTTTAATAAAACCTGATCATCAATTTTATTATTTTCAAAAACGATATCCCCTCTTAATCTATCTTTTATTATTGTTTCTCCCTCATAAGGCATTTTAAGTCTAATTACATACTCTTCGCCAGCAGCTAATTTAGCCTCAATCTCCTCTTTAGAAAGAGATCTACAATGACCATCATATCCTGGAGCTTTTCCCATAGCTTTTTGTCTCTCTCTCAATTTTTCCAATCTATCTTGAGTACAGAAGCAGTAGTATGCCTCTCCTTTTTCTACTAATTTATGTGCATACTCTCCATATAAATGGAATCTCTCTGATTGTCTATATGGTCCTACTGGTCCACCGATATCAGGACCTTCAGCATAGTCTAATCCTAGCCACTTTAAAGCATCAAATATCATCTGCTCTGATCCTTCTGTGTATCTATTTTGGTCAGTATCCTCTATTCTTAATATAAAGTCTCCACCATTTTTATAAGCAAAAGCTAAGTTGAATAACGCAATGTAAGCTGTTCCTACGTGTGGATCTCCTGTTGGAGAAGGCGCAATTCTTGTTCTTACTCTTCTTTCCATTATAATCTCTCCCTTTTTTGTAATTTGTACCCTATATTATAATCCATATAGATAATAATTTCAAGATTACTTACTAGTTTTTATTTTTTGACCATCTCAAATATCCATTTATAAAGTCATCAATATCTCCATCCATAACTGCTCTAATATTTCCAGACTCCACACCCGTTCTATGATCCTTTACCATTGTATAAGGTTGGAATACATATGATCTAATTTGATTTCCCCAACCAATATCACTTTGTTCTCCCTGAATCTTTTTTAACTCCTCCTCTTTTTTCTTCATCTCAAGTTCTAGAAGTTTAGACTTTAAAAGTTTCATGGCTGTTTCTCTATTACTAAGTTGTGATCTCTCTCTTTGACAAGTCACTACAACTCCAGTTGGTATATGCGTTATTCTAACTGCTGAGTCAGTCATATTTACGTGCTGCCCACCAGCTCCAGAAGCTCTATATGTGTCTATTCTCAAATCACCTGAATCTATCGTTATCTCAACTGTATCATCAACCTCTGGCATTATATCCACAGATGCAAATGAAGTGTGTCTTTTTTTATTGGCATCAAAAGGAGATATTCTTACAAGTCTATGAACACCTTTTTCACCTTTCAAATATCCATATGCTCTTGTACCTTCCACCAGAAGAGTAATTGACTTTATTCCTACTGAATCCCCTGGCATATAGTCCATCTCTGTCACTTTAAACCCTCTTGAATTGAACCATCTCATATACATTCTATACAGCATATCCGCCCAATCACAGGCCTCTGTTCCTCCAGCTCCTGAGTGAATTGTAACTATTGCATTATTTCCATCATACTCTCCATCTAAAAGCATTTTAGTATCGAAGTTATCAATCATATGCGTAAGTTTACTGTGTTTTTCCTCTAGTTCCTCTACAAAATCTTCCTCTCCCATAGAGACAAAATCTATTAATACTTCCTCATCAAAAAACATATTCTCTATAGATTCAAACTCTTTTACAATATCTTTTTCCTCGTTCATCTCTTTTATTATTTTTCCACTAGTTAACTTATCATTCCAAAATCCATCCTCCAATGTCTTTTTCTCTAAAGTGGCAATTTTTGCTCTTCTGACATCTAAGTCAAAGAGACCCCCTTATAGCATCTATTTGATTTTTAAACTGATTATACTCTCTTTTTAATTCTAAAATGTCCATTAAAACTCCTCCTGATATTACTTTAAATTTAATAATAACTTCTCTAACTCTTCCAATGTTTTATATGAATAGTACTCCTCATTGATCTTTAAAGCCCTTCCTTTTCCACATCTTCCTAAACAGTGTCTCTCCTCTATTGGAAAATCCACCTTGATTTTTATCTCCTCTAACTTCTCCTTTAATCCTGACTGTTTACAATTTCTTCCCACACAAACTTGAACATAGTTTTTAGTTCTCGCCCTTTGTAATTTAGGATAGAATTTTATTGTACTTTCCAATGAGAACGGAAAAATATCCATTTTTTTTGCTATATGATTTAAAACCTCATCTGGAAGATATCCCAATTCATCTACAACAAAAGATAGAACTTTATAATCATTTTTTCTATCCTCTAAACTATCTATATAGTTATCTAACTTTTGATAAAAATCTCTCATTTTACCTCTCTTTCCATTATTAATGCAACAGCTGTTGCATACTCCTTACAATGAGATATGGATATCTCCACCACATATCTACTATTTTTTTCCTCTAAATTTCCTTTTAAAGTTACCTCAGGCTTTCCTAAGGGGTTATTTAAAATCTCTATATCTACTAAATTAAATCCTCTAACTCCAGTTCCTAATGCTTTAGATATAGCTTCCTTGGCTGAAAACCTTCCAGCATAACTTTCACTTCTATTTCCTTTTCCCTCTATTTGAGATATCTCTGCGTCTGTGAATACTCTTTTCTTAAACCCATCTTTTTCAATAGCTTTAGATATTCTTTCAATCTCCACTATATCATTTCCTATTCCTATAAATTTCATAGTCATATCCTAACCTATTCTATATAATTTTTTAGCATTCTCAGTAGTTATTCTTGTAACCTCTTCAACATCCATTCCTTTTATTTCAGCTATTTTTTTTGCCACATACTCCACATAAATAGGTTCATTTCTTTTCCCTCTAAATGGCTCTGGAGTTAGATATGGACAATCTGTTTCAATCACAACTCTATCCAATGGAATATCTTTTACCACTTCAACAGTTTTTTTAGCATTTTTAAAAGTTAAAGTTCCACCTATTCCCAAATAAAATCTATCAATAAGTTGTTTTGCTGTTTCTAAAGATCCAGGATAACAGTGGATAACTCCAGTTATACTTGGATACTCTTTTAATATATTGACTGTATCTTCCATAGCGTCCCTTGTGTGGATAACAACGGGTTTATTCAATCTCATAGCAAGCTCTAATTGCTTTTTAAATCTTTCCTGTTGAATCTCTTTTGTCTCTGTCATCCAGTGATAGTCCAATCCTATCTCACCTATTGCCACAACTTTGGAATCCCCTCCCAAAAGTTCAAGCTCCTTTTCAACCTCTTGGCTATATTCAGCTATATCAATGGGGTGTACTCCAATCACTGCGTATATAAAACTATACTTTTTTGCCAGCTCTAAACTTTTTTTAGAACTTGCTAAATCATATCCTATATTTACGCAAAACTCTAATTTTTCTTTTATTCTTTCTATTACATCCACTCTATCTTCATCGAATTTTTCATTATCCAAATGACAATGTGTATCCACTAATTTCATAACTTCACCTCTTTTGAATTTTCAAAAAACTTTTAATATATTTTATCACAATAACAGTATATTTTCCAGATTCTACCACACTCTATTTCATATTTATGTTTTTTTATAAGAAAAGTAAAGATTTTGTTGTTCTATTTTCAAAAAAATGATAAAATAATTAATAGACTTATAAAGAAAAAGGAGAGTATTTTACATGGAACCAACTTTAATTTTTGGACACAGAAATCCAGACACAGATTCAATCTGTTCAGCTATCTCATTAGCTAGATTAAAAGAATTAAAAGGAGAATCTGCTCAAGCTTGTAGATTAGGAAACATTAGTAAGGAAACTGAATTTGTTTTAAACAGCTTTAAAATAGATGCACCAAAACTACTTTCAACAGTAAGTGCTCAAATATCAGACTTAACTCGTGTTGAGAAGAAAACTATTAATCATAAAGATTCATTAAAAAGAGCTTTAGAAATAATGACAGAGGAGAACTTCTCAAGTTTACCAGTTGTTAACAGCAAAAATCATTTAAGAGGTATGATTCATGTTTCAGATATTGCTAATGCTTATTTGAATATCGACTACTCTGAACTATTCTCTAAATACTATACAACTTATGAAAATCTAAAAGATGTTTTAGAGGGAGAGGTTATCAGTGGAGAATACCCTTGTGGTAAAATTGAAGCTAGTTTAAAAGGGGTAAGTGAGTATAGAAATATCGCTGCAGGTGATATTGTTATTACTACAACACTACTTGATTCTGTTGATGATTTAATTGATTTAGGTGTTAATATGATTATTCTTTGCTGCGACAAAGATGATGTTATTTTACCTAGAGATTCTAAAACTCCTATTTTAAGAGTTAATAAATCTCTATTTAAAGCAATTCCATTGATTTCACAGTCGGTATCAATTCTGTCAATAATGAGTAATGAAAAGTTCTACTCATTCTCAACTGATGATTACTTAGTTGATATCAAAGATATTATGAAGGAGTCTACACAGACAAACTTCCCAGTTGTTGACAAAAATGGAGAGGTTTACGGAACAATAAGAACTAAAAACTTAATTAACTTCACTAGAAAAAATGTTGTTTTAGTTGACCACAATGAAGCTGCTCAATCAGTTGCTGGCTTAAAAGATGCTAAAATAGTTCAAGTTGTTGATCACCATAAGTTTGGAAACTTTGAAACAAATGAACCTGTTAAAATAAATGCTGAAACTGTTGGATGTACTTGTACAATTATCTACGGTTTATATAAAGAGGCTGGAATAGTTCCACCTAAAGAGATTGCTGGTTTAATGATGAGTGCTATTTTATCAGATACACTTCTATTTAAATCACCTACTTGTACAGAGAAAGATATTCAGGTTGTAAAAGAACTTGCCGCTATTGCTGGTATAGAGAATTATGAAGCTTTCGGTATGGATATGCTTATAGCTGGTACATCTCTTTCTGATAAAACTCCAGAGGAGATCTTGAGCATGGATCAAAAAGAGTTCTCTATGAATGATATTAAATTAGCAATCTCTCAAGTTAATACAGTTGATGTAAAAGGAGTGCTAGATCAACAATCAGCTTTAGAAAAAGCTATGGCTAAAACAAATGCTGAAAATGACTACCAGTTATCTGTATTAGTTATTACTGATATTGTAAAAGCTGGATCTATGTTACTTGTTGTTGGAGAACCATCTCTTGTTGAAAGAGGATTCCATACAACTTTAACAAATAATACTGCATGGGTTGATGGTGTTGTATCTAGAAAGAAACAAGTTGTTCCTTTCTTAATGGCTGCTTCTCAAGGAGTGTGATTTTAAATGTTTCTACCTACTACAATGGAAGAGGTTAAAAAATTAGGTTGGGACTCTTTAGATATAATTCTTGTATCTGGAGATACCTATTTAGACACCTCTTATAATGGTACTGCTATTATCGGTAAATGGTTAGTTAAACATGGTTTTAAAGTAGGAGTAATCGCTCAACCAGATATTAACTCTGATAAAGATATAACTAGATTAGGAACTCCCAATTTATATTGGGCAGTTTCTGCTGGTTGTGTAGATTCCATGGTTGCTAACTATACTGCTGTTAAAAAAAGAAGAAAAAGTGACGATTTTACTCCAGGTGGAATTAACAATAGAAGACCTGATAGAGCTACGATTCAATATACAAATTTAATTCGTCGTTTCTTTAAAAATAGTCCTGTTCCCATTGTATTAGGGGGAATAGAGGCTAGTCTTAGAAGAGTTGTCCACTATGACTACTGGAGTAACTCTTTAAGACGTCCTATTATTTTTGACGCTAAAGCTGACATCATCTCCTATGGAATGGGAGAAAAATCTATGTTAAACCTTGCTACAGCACTAAAAAATGGTAAGGATTGGAAAGATATTAGAGGTATTGGCTATATCTCCAAAGAGCCAAAAGAGGGTTATTTAGCCCTTCCAAGCTTCGAAGAGTGCGTTGAAAAAAAGGAAAATTTTATAAAAGCTTTTGAACTTTTCTATCATAATTGTGATCCTATAACTGCCAAAGGAATCTATCAAAAAAATGCTGATAGATACTTTATTCAAAATCCACCTTGTGAGAACTTCACTTCTCAAGAGATGGATGAGATATATGGACTTGATTTTGAAAGAGACGCTCATCCATACTATAAAAAAGATGGACATGTCAAAGCTTTAGATACTATTAAACACTCTGTTACTACACACAGAGGGTGCTATGGAGAGTGTAACTTCTGTGCAATCGCTGTTCATCAAGGAAGAACAGTGATCTCTAGAAGTGAGGATTCCATAGTTAAAGAGGTTACAAATATAGCTAATTCAAAAGGATTTAAAGGAAATATATCTGATGTAGGAGGCCCTACAGCTAATATGTATGGTCTTGAGTGTAATAAAAAACTTAAACATGGAGCTTGTTCTCATAAAAGATGTCTCTATCCTGAAACTTGCCCCGCTTTAAAACTTGATCACTCTAGACAGATCTCTCTTTTGAAAAAGCTAAAATCAATAGATAAAATTAAAAAAATATTTATTGCATCTGGAATTAGATATGATATGATTTTAGATGATAATAAGTCTGGTGATAGATATCTTGAAGAGCTTATCAAAGACCATATTTCAGGACAGATGAAAATTGCTCCTGAGCATACAGAGGATAAAATTCTTTCTCTTATGGGGAAACAAGGAAAAAGCATTTTAAAAGAGTTTAAAAACCGTTTTTATGAACTAAATAAAAAACATGATAAAAAACAGTTTTTAACTTACTATTTAATTGCTGCTCATCCTGGGTGTAACGAAAAAGATATGTTAGATTTAAAAAGATTCGCATCCTCTGAACTAAAAATAAGTCCAGAGCAGGTACAAATTTTTACTCCTACTCCATCAACTTATTCTACACTTATGTACTATACCGAAATGAACCCACTTAACAATAAAAAAATATTTGTTGAGAAGGATAACGGTAAAAAACAAAAACAAAAAGATATTATCACTCAAACAAATAAAACTAGGAGGTATTAAAATTGAAACCTATTGTTGCAATCGTTGGAAGACCAAATGTTGGAAAATCAACACTATTTAATAAATTGGTTGGAGATAGAGTTGCTATCGTTGATGACCAACCAGGAGTTACAAGAGATAGACTATATAGAGAAACTGAGTGGGCTGGAAAAGAGTTCGTTCTAGTTGATACTGGAGGACTTGAGCCTAGAAATAATGATTTTATGATGACTAAAATTAAACAACAAGCTGAAGTTGCTATGAATGAAGCAGATGTTATTTTATTCGTTGTAGATGGAAAAAATGGTTTAAACCCTTTAGATGAAGAGATCGCTTATCTATTAAGAAAAAAACATAAACCAGTTATTCTTTGTGTTAATAAAATTGATAACTTCCAAGCTCAACAGGATGATGTATATGATTTCTGGGGACTTGGATTTGAACATCTAATACCAATATCAGGAGAGCATAAAGTTAACCTTGGAGATATGTTAGATCTAGTGGTTAATATTATTGATCAAACAGTTGAAGAGTATGAGGAAGAAGAGGGACTTAAGTTAGCTATTATAGGTAGACCTAATGCTGGAAAGTCATCTCTTGTTAATAGACTTTCTGGTGAGGAAAGAACTATTGTAAGTAACATAGCTGGTACAACTAGAGATGCTATTGACACTGCCATTGAGTATGATGGAAATAGATATATCCTTATAGATACTGCTGGTATTAGAAGAAAATCTAAAGTTGAAGAGAGTTTAGAGTATTACTCTGTTTTAAGAGCTATAAAAACTATAAAAAGAGCGGATGTTTGTATCTGGATGATAGATGGTAGCGAAGGATTAACTGAGCAAGATAAAAGAATTGCTGGTATCGCTTATGAAGAGAAAAAGCCAATTATTATAGTTATAAACAAATGGGACACTATTCCTGATAAGAAAAATGATACAATGAAAAAGATGAGAGAGGAGCTGTACACTGAGTTACCATTCCTATCTTATGCACCTATTGAATTCGTATCAGCTTTAACTGGTCAGAGAACAACTAAGTTATTAGAGCATGCAGAAGCTGTATTTGCTGAGTATAATAAAAGAATCTCTACTGGATTATTAAACACTGTTATCAGTGAGGCTATTATTATGAATAATCCGCCTACAAGAAAAGGTAGAGTTGTTAAGATTAACTATGCTACACAAATCTCTACTGCACCACCAAGATTTGTTCTTTTCTGTAACTATCCAGAGTTAGTTCACTTCTCTTATGGTAGATATATTGAAAATAAATTAAGAGAATCTTTCGGATTTGAAGGTACTCCTATCGATGTTATCTTTGAACATAAAAATAGTTAAGGTTTAAAAATGAAGAAGGTTCTTATTGTTGAAGATGAAAAATCTCTTGCTAAGGTTATTTCAGACTCTTTAAGAGATGAGGGGTTTGAAACAGTTATAACCCATAGAGGAGACGAAGCAATCGATTATTTTTATAAAGAGAAACCAGATCTTATTTTATTAGATATAAATCTCCCAGGTATGAATGGCTGGGAGATTTGTAAAAAATTAAAGTCATTATCTCAAATACCCATAATTATGGTTACTGCTAGAGATAGTGAGTTCGATGAAATAAAAGGACTTGAACTAGGTGCTGATGACTATATAACAAAACCATTTACACCTAAACTTCTCATTATTAAATTGAAAAAAATATTCAAACTTAATAATGATACATTTTTTAAAGTTGGAGATATCACATTTGACTTTAACACATTTAAGTTAGATACTCCTGAGGAGAGCAACACTCTTCCTAGAAGAGAAGCGCAACTTTTAGAGTTTTTTTTAAGAAATCAAAATATTATCTTTTCTCGTGAAACTTTACTTAATGAAGTGTGGGGATTTGAGTTTTTTGGTGATGAAAGAGCAGTGGATACAATTGTTAAAAGATTGAGAAAAAAACTTGGAAGTTATGATAACTATATTAAAAGTGTAAGAGGAGTTGGTTATGTCTTTAAAACAGATTAATTTTCCAATAAAACTAAACTTCTTTAAAAAACTATTCCTATTAACAATAGGGATAGTTTTTTTAACAATAATCACCAATTTTATTTTTAACTCTTTATTTTTAGATAAATTTTATAT
>Charlie_p2__coassemble_1763_pt1 | contig 16012 bp, 13 predicted proteins | sample Charlie_p2__metabat2_low_PE_014 | metagenome-assembled genome bin Charlie_p2
TTTTTATATCTATTTAAAATATCATATATTAAACTATTTTCATTATAAAACTTTAATATTTTATCCCTATTTAGACTAAAATTAAAAATTGGAGAAAAATTAGAATTAATCAAATAGGTTGTTGTATTGTCATCATTTCCATCATCTTTTCTATCTCTATTTACTGTTGAGATCAGATTACTGTTTTTATTTGATGTGTTTAATAGTATATGTTTATCTTTTCTTTGGTTTTGTTTCTCTTTTATTTCAGAGTTTACAAAAGTATATAGGTGGGCTCTATCTTTAACCTCCTCCCTAATACTTCCAAAAATTGAAATAATGGAAAGAAGTAAAAATAGAGATATTTTTTTTCTCATATATTTCACCTCTTGATTTTATTTTACAAAATTAAATTGCACTTCCTTTTGTTCACAAATTTAATTAGATATTATACATGTTTTTTTTACACTCTCCAATAAAAATAAAAAAAGCCATGCAAATTTAACTTTACATGGCTTTATTGTCAATTAGTGACCACAGCTACATCCACATCCACCTGATGAATGTCCATTTTCATCAACGAACTTAGCTATCTGATCCAATCCTATATATGTCTTTGTTCCGCTACACTTTTCAACAATTAAACATGGTACAGATCTTATTCCATACATACCTGCTAACTCTTGATTTTCCATAGCATTTATAATCTCTACACCCTCTGTATCTGCTAATAACTCCTTTGCTGGTCCGCAGTATTGACAAGTTGGTGTTGTAAATAACATAATTCTCATTCTTCCTACCTCCATTTATACTTTTTCTGTATATATTAATATAATATAAAACTTTAGTATAAAAGTCAAGAATTTTATATCTTTAATTTTATCTCACTCCAATACTCTTCCCTCTAACATCTTTTCTCCAACAAAAAATTTACTCCTTTTCATACTCCATCAGTATAATTGGATCATCTATAAAAAATGCTGGACACTTAAATCTAGGTAGATTTTCCAATACCCCTGCTTTTTCCCTTGTCGCTATGACTATTTTTTTATCAGCCTTATTTATGGTTTCCATACTTAAAGTTATTCTTTTATATGGATGGTTAGCACTCTCCGTTATAAGAGTTGGCTCCAATACTTCAACATCATCCATAGTGAATATAGACCCTGTATGTCCATCCTCTCCTATTCCCAAATAGATAGCATCAAATTTTATATCCCCTTTAAAATATTTTAGTAATCTTTTCTCATAATCTATTTTTGAATCTAATGGAGTTTTTAATATCTCAATTTTATGTATATTTTTTTCTGGAATCTCTATCTTATCTAAAAGATTTTTTTTCAGAAGATTATAATTACTTCCCTCACTGTCCAATGGTACAAATCTTTCATCAACTAAAAAGATATTTATTTTATCCCAATTTATATCCTCTTTTGATAACTTGGAAAAAAACTCTTTTGGAGTTCTTCCTCCTGAAAAAGCTATGTTAACAACATCTTTTCCATAAGTTGTCTCTTTAAACATATCAATTGCTTTTTTAAAAAGATCACTTTTTTTAGATACTTTAATCAATCTCATGCTATACCCTCCTCTTCTATTCATTGGATTTTTCTCTATAGTACTCTTGATAGTTAAATCTAGGGGTTGTTTTTTTTATTTTATCACTTATTAAGGAGTAACTTCCATCTTTATTTTGAATCCTCAATTTTACATTATCTTTTAAGATATCCTTTATAAGTTGAGTAACTTTTTTTCTGTCCTCTTTATTTTCCAAAGGAAATATCGTTTCTACTCTACCATCTAAATTTCTTCTCATACAATCAGCACTTCCAAGATATAGCTCCTCATCTCCATTATTTTCAAAATAATAGATTCTATCATGCTCTAAAAATCTTCCTACCAAACTATAAACTTTAATATTTTCACTTAAACCTATCACTCCACTCTTTAAGCAACAAGCTCCTCTTACAATTAAAGTTATATCTACTCCAGCTTTAGAAGCATCATAAAGTTTCTCTATTATACCTTGATCTGTAAGTCCATTCACTTTAATTACAATTTTCCCCATTCCACCTTTAGAGATATTTTCCATCTCTCTATCTATAAATCTATATAGAGTATCTCTTAAATGTGTCGGTGCTACAATCAACTTTTTCCAATCATCTATTTTTGAAAATCCTGTCAATTTATTAAATAGGTAACTTGCATCTATTCCCATCTCCTCATCCATTGTAAAAAACGAGTAATCAACATATAACTTAGCTGTTGAATCGTTATAGTTACCTGTTCCTAAATGAACATACCTTTTTATTCCATCCTCCTCTTTTCTAATTATTAAAAGGCACTTTGCGTGAGTTTTTAATCCACTTAATCCATATATCACATGACAGCCAGCTTCTTCCAACTCTCTGGCCCATTTAACATTTCTCTCCTCATCAAATCTAGCTTTTAACTCCACTAACACTGTTACTTGCTTACCATTCTCTGCAGCTTTTTTTAGATACTTTATTATTGGTGAATCTCCACTTACTCTATATAGAGTTTGCTTTATAGCCAAAACTTTGGAATCTTGAGCCGATACCTTAACTAAATCTACGACATGATCAAAACTTTCAAATGGATGTCTCAATAGGATATTTCTTTTTGCTAAGACTTTAAATATATTTTCTCCTGCGAGTTCTTTATAGTATTTTGGTATATTTTTTTCAAATTTTAATCCATCCACTCCGCTGACATCTACAACTCCCCATAAAAAAGTTAAATCAAGTGGACCTAATACTGGATAAAAATTTTCCTCCTCTAGCTCAATTTGTTCCTTTAAAAAATCTAAACTTTTCTTAGAAACCCCTTTTATATACTCCACTCTAACAGGGTTACCCCATTTTCTATTCTTTACCTCTTTTTCTATTTCAGCCAATAGATCTTCTGCACCACTATTTTCATCTATTCCCAAATCTTCATCTCTCGTTATTCTAAAATAACCTATATCTATGATTTCATAGCCATTAAACAATCTGTTTAAATTATTTTTTATCACCTCTTCTAAAAGAATAAAACTATTTCCTCCAGGTAGTTTAATCAATCTATTTACAACTCTTGGAACTTCCACTATTGCAAAGGATATCCCATCTTTTTCTTTCACATTTAAAATCAAATTTATGGCTCCACTATTCAAATGAGGAAAGGGTCTAAAAGTATCTATTGCCATGGGTGTCAATATTGGAAATAGTGTCTCACTGTAATAGTTTTCTATGAATCTTAACTCTTTCCCCACTAACTCCTCATAGGTTTTTATAAATATTTTTCCTTCTACTTTTATCTTATCCATAATCGAAGTATGGAGTTTATATTGTTTTTCAACAACTTTTGTAACCTCTTTTTTTATTGTGGTCAACTGCTCTTTTGGGAGCATTCCAGCGATATCTCTAAGCTCTAAATTAGATTCCTCTTGAGCTTTTAATCCAGCTACCCTCACCTTAAAAAATTCATCAAAATTTGAACTTACAATAGCCAAGAATTTTAATTTTTCTAAGAGAGGGTTATCAGGAGCTTCTGCTTCTGACAACACTCTTTTATTGAACTCTATCCAACTTATCTCTCTATTATAGAAGTCTTTTCCAGTATAACCACTCATTCTCCAAACCTCCTATTTATTTTAAGCTCTATATCTAAATCAAAAAGATATTTAAATAATTTTGATTGCTTCTCAAAGCTGCTCTTCTCCATATAAAAATCCTCATCAGTGTCCATCTCTATCACCAAATCACCCTTAGTGAGATGAATTTTTTCATTGTATAGCCTCTGTTTTTTTCCCCTATCCAAAGATGTAGCAATTTTAATAATCGCTATAATTTTTAATAGCTTTATTAGCTCTTCACCCTTAAATCCATAGTTATAAAGTGATTCCAGTTTTGTATTTGATGTGTGAGCTTTAACTATAAAACCTATCTTTTCAACCATATCCTTATTGAGTCCAAAAATAGTGGTATTCTCCAATATGTAGGCAGAGTGTTTACTATGATTTTCAAAATCTATAGCTTTTCCTATATCGTGCAAATATGCAGCAACTATAAAATATTTATAATCTTTTAATCCCAAAGAGTGAAATCCCTTTAACTTATCTAGAAGCTTTATTCCTATTTTTTTTACAAACTCTGAGTGCTCTCTATCAAAGTCGAATTTCTCTCCCAAATCTATAACTGAATCCAGAGTTATCTTCCATAGAGTCTCTTCAAAACTATATTTAATATCTGGATAAAACTTCTCTAAAGCACATAGGTCTTTAATGTTAAAATCTAAAAACTTTAACTCCTTAACTCCAAAATAGTCTGAAAAACTTATAATTAAACTAATGGATATAACCATTAACTTCGCAATGGGTACACTGCACTTATACTTTATAGATATCTCATTATAGGAGTGTTCCTGTAAGAATTTTAGCTTTTCTTTTAAGTCTGCCAATGTTATATTTTTCAAATCTTTTTTTCCGAAAATTAACTTTAAAAGTTTCTCCTCTAGCTCTCCCTCTAAAATCAATCTCTTTATAACTTTTCTTCCTACATCTCTTCTTATAAATTCAACATAACTCTCCATATAATCACAGATAAAATCAAAGGCTTTTTTTGAATTTATATTATTTTCTTCAAGAATTAAATATAACTTTTCAGTTCCCAGATTTATATGCTCATTTATAGAGAGCTCACCCTTATAAAATAGATAGACCCCTGAAGTAAAAGATTTTAAATTAAAAAATAATCTGCTCTCTTTTTTAGAAAAAATATCTTTTTCCAAATGAATCAATTTTTTTATGGAGAAATATGTTTTTTCACTTAAATCTATATTATCTACAGCTAAATTAACTTTTAATTTTATCTGATCCAATACCATTGGAAAATTTGTTATACTTTTAAAAAATTCACTAAATATAACCTTTTTATCTGTGACACCATAATCTCTTGATAGATTATCCATTTTTTTTAAAATTTCGCACATCTTTCTCATTTTTTCTAAAGATATCTCATTTCCATCTTTAACCTCTTTAAATAAGTTTATATCCTCTGTCACTTTCTCTAAAACTTTATATCCACTCTCTTTTTTTTCATAGATTCTCATTTCAATAAAAGTCGAATTGATCTCTATTACTGCGTAAGTCACCATATCATCTCCACTCTACCTTTTCATCTTAAATTTTAATTTTTTATCAAAAGTATTAACAAATTTCTTTTGTGAAATAAAGAGATCTATAATTTTTAAATCCTCTTCATCTTTCTCTTTTATATAGAATATAATCTCATCTTTTGTGACCTCTATATCAAAATTCTCCTCATCTAATAGCAGGTCATCACAGAATATATTTGTTATATTTAAAATCTTAGAAAACATCATCAACTCTTCTATCTCTTCATCTTTGAATATCTCTTTATATTTCTCTAATCCCTTATACTTCTTATTGCCTCTGGCAACTATAAGAGCTGAAGCAACAAGTTCTTTTTGCTCAATGCCCTTTATACCTAAATTTAATATCATATAGGCTGAATGTAGTGGATAGTTGACAAAATTTATGACTTTTCCTATATCATATAGATATGTCACTATTTTTTTTACTTTTTCACTGACCTCTTTAAATTCATACTCTTTATCCAATGTTGAACATATTTTCTTTAATATCTTATAGTGTTTATCTTTAATTCTTGTATCTATATCTAAAATCTCTACAATCTCTTTAAATCCCTCTTCAAAGGGATCCTCTACCACTTTTCCACACTCACTAAGTCTCTCATACAAAACCCCCTCTCTTATTCCATAACCACTTATTATTAACTCCTTTAGATTAAAATATGTTAAAACCTCTTCCACTGCGATAGCCGCTCCTATAAATACATCTGCTCTCGCTTTAGATAACCCTTGAACATCCTGTTTCTCTTTGTAATCCTTGTCTTTTAAGTAATCTACGACCTCTTTTACACCATCTACACACACCTTATAGTTGTGTAACAGTTCCAATGGGTAATTATTCATGTATAGATGTACTCCTCCAATATTTCTGACCGTTCCCCCCACTCCTATCAGTGGTAACCCTTTTAGTTCATCTCTCCATTGAACTATTTTAAATTGCTCTCTTATAAACTCTCTCAACACCTCCTCATCTTTTTTATTCAATCTATCCTTTAAGTTGACAATCTCTGATAAAGTAACAGCTCCAAAATTTAAACTAACTCTTTCCAAAGCTTTTCTATCTTTAAAATGGACTATTTCTAAACTCGATCCTCCCAAATCAATTACAACTCCCTCTTTTATATCTAAAGTATTTATAGCTCCTTCAAAAGAGAAGTAAGCCTCATCCTCCCCTTTAAATACAATCACATCTATTCCCGTTGTTCTTAATATCTCTTTTAAAAGTCCCTCACCATTTGTAGCAATTCTTAGGGCCGCAGTTCCAAAGGCAACAATTTCATCAACATTGTTTCTTAAACACACTTTTTTAAATAACTGTATTGTTTTCAATGCCAGTTTTATCTTCTCCTCTTTTAGCTCCTTTTTCTCATTTATTCCCTCTCCTAGTCTCACTGTTTCCTTTATATCCTCCACCGGTATAAAAGATTTATTGGGAGTAATCTCATATATAACCATTCTAATAGAGTTTGAACCAATATCCATAACGCAAATTCTTTTTTTTAAAGTCATTTTTGCCCCTCCAAAACTTTTATATTTTTAAGGATTTACTACCTTTTTAGCTTTCTTCCTTTTCAAAATAAATTTCCTCTTTTATTTTTAATTTATAAAAGGAAATATAGGCATTTATATGTACTCTAAATATAACAATAAAAATAAAAGGAGGAGGCTATGACTAGTACAAATAACAATTCTACAGATCTTGTTAATATAAGAGACTTATTACCTGAAGATATCCCTATTTTACCTCTTGTAATAAGACCCATTTTCCCAAATATTTTAACTCCTATCGCTTTTTCAGGAGAGGATTTTTTACAAGCTATAAAAGATGCCGAAGAGCATTATAACGGTTTTATCGGTTTAGTTTTTGTCAAAGATATCGATGATAACGACTATTTCAATTCAACTTTATATGATGTTGGAACTGTTGTAAAAATAAATAAAGTTACATCTATCTCTCAGGACTCTGTACAGGCGATTGTATTTGGAGTTGAACGTTTTAAAAAGAAAAAAGTTGTTTTAGGTAACTCTAGAATATGTTGGAAAGTTAAATATAATAAGGAGATTGCTGATTCTTCAGTTGAACTTAAAGCCTATATGCTCGCAATCATGACCTCTTTAAAAGAGATTTTTGAAGTTAACCCTATTTTAAAGGAGGAGTTAAAGCTTCTTGTTTCTCAGGCTTCATATGACCATCCAAGCATATTTATCGATTTTGTTTCATCTATGTTAAAAGCTGAAGCTAAAGATTTACAAGAGCTTTTAGAGGAGTTTAATATTGTTAATCGCTCTCAGAGACTATTAACTATGTTAAAAAAAGAGTTAGAGATATCTCAACTTCAAGCTAAAATTTCCAAACAAATTGAGGATAAAGTTAGTAAACAACAGAAAGAGTATTTTTTAAGGGAGCAGCTTAAACTAATAAAGCAGGAATTAGGTTTGGAAAAAGATGAGAAATCCGCAGTTATAGACAAAATCGTGGATAAAATAAACCATATCCATCTCTCTCCAGAAGCTGAAAAAGTTGTAAATGAGCAGTTGGAAAAACTCTCTCTTTTAGATCAGGGTTCTCCTGAATACCACGTTGCTAGAACATATATCGAATCTATCGTTGAACTTCCATGGGGAGTTTTTTCAAAAGATCGACTGGATATAAAAAAAGCTAAAACAATTTTAGATAGAGATCACTATGGCCTTGAGGATATTAAAAATAGTATCTTAGAGTTTGTAAGTACAGTTATAAAAACAGGAAATGTAAATGGTTCTATTCTATGCTTAGTTGGTCCTCCAGGAGTTGGAAAAACATCTATTGGAAAATCAATTGCAGAATCTTTAAATAGAAAGTTTTATCGTTTCTCTGTTGGTGGAATGGTGGATGAGGCTGAAATAAAAGGTCATAGAAGAACCTATATTGGAGCTATGCCTGGAAAAATCATTCAGGCTTTAAAACTTGTTCAAACATCTAATCCTGTAATAATGATTGATGAGATTGATAAGATAGGAAATAGCTTTAGAGGAGATCCAGCTTCTGCACTATTAGAAGTTTTAGACCCTGAACAGAACAAAGATTTTTTAGATCACTATTTAGACATAAGATATGATCTATCTAAAATTCTTTTTGTCACAACTGCAAACCAATTAGATACAATTCCTAGACCTTTACTGGATAGAATGGAAGTTATCCACCTATCAGGTTATATTCTTGAAGAGAAGTTACAAATAGCTCAAAAATACTTGATTCCTCAGCAACTTAAAGCTCATGCCTTAGACAGTAAAGAGATTACTATAAGTAAAAATGCATTGAAATTTATAATAGATAAATATGCTAGAGAGGCTGGAGTTAGAACTTTAGATAAATGTATTCGAAAGATTATGAGAAAAGTAAACTTAAAAATTGCAGAGGGGAATAAGGAAAAAGTTAGAATCAATGAAAATAATGTTGAATCATATTTGGGAGTTCCTATCTTCACAACAGAGGAACTTTATCAAAAAGAGATTCCTGGAGTTACTTTAGGTTTAGCATGGACCTCTCTTGGAGGAGCAACACTATATATTGAAGCCACAAGTATCAGTAATAAAGATAGTGGCTTAAAACTTACAGGACAACTTGGAGATGTTATGAAGGAGTCTGCAGAGATTGCTTATTCATACATTCGTTCTCTCCTTGCTAAAAGCACAACTCTTCCTATTGAAGTTAAAGAGTTTTTTGATAAAAATAGAGTCCATCTACATGTCCCAGAGGGTGCAACACCAAAAGATGGCCCTTCAGCTGGTATTACAATGGCTTTAGCTCTCTACTCTTTAGCCACTGATACCCCTATTAGAAAGGGCATAGCTATGACAGGAGAACTTACTTTAACTGGTAAAGTCCTTCCTATTGGAGGAGTTAGAGAAAAAACAATCGCAGCTAGAAGAGTTGGTATTTTTGAATTAATACTTCCAAAGGATAATAAAAAAGATTTTGATAGACTTCCAGACTTTTTAAAGTCCGGTATCGTAGTTAACTATGTTGATTATTTTACAGATGTTCTTAAATACGCTATAAAATAGAGAAAGGAGTGTTTAAAACACTCCTTTTATTTTAGTTCTACACTTTTTATAATCTCTCCATCTAAACTTTTCACATAGAAGCAGTTATTTTCAAAAATACCATAGCTATTTAGGTTTCCACCTTTTGGAAGAGATATAGATCCTGGATTTAAAATAAAAATCCCCTCTTTTTTATAGGCCACAGGTAGATGGGTATGACCATATATAAAGATATCCCCTTCACATAGATTTGGAAGTTTATCCTCACTATAAATATGACCATGTGTTGCAAATATTCTTTTGTTGTTTAAAAAAATTGTTGAATAATCCCCCATGATTGGGTAATCCAACAACATCTGATCAACCTCACTATCGCAGTTACCTCTCACTGCAATTATTTTATCCTTATATCTATTCAGAGTCTCTGCCACCTCTTTTGGATTATATTCTAAAGGGAGAGGATTTCTAGGTCCATGATACAACTCATCTCCCAGTATCAATATATAGTCAGCTTTCTCTTTTTCATAGGCTTCTAAAGATTTTTTCAAGAAATAATTTGATCCATGAATATCAGATATTACAAAAATTTTCATAACTACTCTCCTTATTATTTTTTTTCATTATATATCAATTTTTTGGAAAAAAAAAGGAATTTATCGATTTATTTTTAATAATATTCTAAGAAAAAAGTTGCCTTTTTAATATTAAAATGGTATACTTCTGTCGAGTATATATTAAAAATGTATATTTATACTTAATTAAATTTAATTTAGGAGGTTATCATGGCTCATAGAATTAACGAAGATATCTGTATTGGATGCGGAACTTGCGAAGCAGTTTGCCCAGTTAGCTGCATTTCTGAGGTTGATGGAGGAAAAAGAAGAATCGACGAGGACCAATGTATCGATTGTGGTGCTTGTGCAGGTGCTTGTCCTGTTGAGTGTATCGCTCCAGCTGAGTAATAACTTTTAATAAGAGATCAAGAGATTGATCTCTTTTTTATTATATACAATAGGGGGAATTATGAAATTTATTTATAAAGTTGATATTGATGAAACTGCAAAATTTATAGATAGACCCAATCGATTTACAGCTACCTTAGAATTGAATAGTGGTGAGATAGTCTCAGCTCACGTTCATGACTCTGGTAGAATAAAGGAGCTTTTATTTCCAGGAAATACTATTCTTATAAGAAAAGCTAAAAATATAGAAAATAGAAAAACTTTGTGGGATGTAATTGCCGCTTACTCTGACGACAATGAAGAGATTCTATTAAATTCATCAATACATAGATATATCACTGATAATTTTTTTAAGGATAGTGAAATCTCCTGTTTTGGAAAATATGATTTTATAAAGCCTGAAATAAAATATGGAAATAGCCGTTTAGATTATCTAATTGAAAAAAATGGTGAAAAAATATATATTGAAACTAAGGGAGTCTCTCTTTCTATAGATGGTGTTGCCACTTTCCCAGATGCTCCTAGTGTAAGGGCCACTAAACATCTAAAAGAGTTAATGGAGATTAAAAAATCTGGTTATCGTGCTGCCGTTGTCTTAATAGTTTTGAGAAATTCTAATTTTTTTATTCCCAATTATGATACTGACCCTATTTTTTATGAAACTTTTTATGAGGCACTAAATGCAGGTGTTGAAATATATCCTATACAATTTTATTTTTCCAATGGAGATATTTTTTTTAAAAATAAAAAAATTGAAATCCTACCATATAGATACAATTTTAAGTAGAGTTTTCTATACATTTTTGTATTTTCATATTTTTATGATATAATAGTAATAAAAATGTTTGGAGGTCAACGTGGAAGACAAATTTTTAATTGAATCTTTAAATAGTTTACTTAAAGATGATCTTTTTAAAATTTTAGCTAAATTTAATATAAAAATTGCTAAAAGTACCGTAAAGGGAAAAATTATAGAAAAAATTACAGAAGTATACGCTAGTAATTCTGAAACTTTTTTAGAAATTTTCTCAAAGGATACAATAACTTTACTTTCTCAATTTAACAGTGAGAAAAATCAGGTAAATGAACAAGATTTCCTTGAATATGAGGAGTTCCTGCTTCCTTTACAAAGTTTTGGATTTATATCTAAAAACATTATAAAAGAGAAGGATAACAATCACTATGTTATTTCAACTTGGTTTATAGAGACAATTAACTCTCTTTCTGCAAAAGATGAAAACAAGAGTTTAATAGACTACTATCAAGAGCTTGAAATGTTAATCTTAGGAATGATAAGATTTTATGGTGTTATTGATGAAAATAGATTATTAGAGCTTTTAACTCCTACATTTAAGGATCTTACACTTGAAAAAATTCATAGCTTTATCGATTCTAGATGGATTTTAAATGTATTTATATCTAAATTAGAGGATTCTGGAAGCAAAGTTATCTATTTAGTTGCTGACTCTGTTTCTGAGCCCGTAGATATTTTACATGAAACTATCAAATATGATGGTCTGGAGTATAAGGTTTTAACAAATGATGAGTATAAAAATTATTGGAACTACTTCTTTATAGAGAAAACTCAAGAGGTTGCTGATTTAATAGCTCTTTTAATGTCGCATAAACTGCAGGGTGCTCAAATTGGTCTTGAAATTACAACAATAATTGACAGATTAAAAAATAATATGTCTATCAATGATATTATAGACGATATTAAAACTAGAATAAAGTTTGATAACTCTAACTCAGAGGCTGTTTTTACTGCTCTTGTAACTAAAATTTCAAAATCTTTACCTCTTTGGACTTTAAAAGGACACTCTTACATTGAAGTTTTTGGAGAAAATCAACCTCCTAGAACAGTTAATAAAATTGGAAGAAATGAAAATTGTCCATGTGGTTCTGGAAAAAAATATAAAAAATGTTGTGGTAAATAAAAAAAATAGGAGGTAACTCCTATTTTTTTATTTAATTATATTTGGTTTTAGTTGATTTCTATACTGTTATAGTATAGTATAAAATTAAATTTGTCAAGATTTTATTTTTCTCTTCATTTTAATTTATTTTTTCTGTATAATATATGGAAAAAATAAAGGAGTTTTGTATGAATTTTTTAAACAATTTTTTTAAAATTAAGGAAAGGCATAGTAGTATCAAACATGAAATAATTGGTGGTACCACTACTTTCCTAACTATGGCTTACATAATTTTTATTAACCCAGCTATTCTTAGTGAGGCTGGAATGGATAAAGGAGCTCTAATTACAGTTACAATAGTTTCTGCTGCTATTGGAACTCTTATTGCGGCACTTTTGGCTAATGCTCCATTTGCTTTAGCGCCAGGTATGGGATTAAATGCCTTCTTTACCTATTCCCTTGTTATCGGTAGAGGTATTCCTTGGGAAACTGCACTTGGAATTGTTTTTCTCTCTGGAGTATTTTTCTTCTTTTTATCAATTGGTGGAATTAGAGAAAAGATTGCCAATGCGATTCCCCTTTGTCTTAAAATATCTGTCACAGGTGGAATTGGACTTTTTATAGCCTTTATAGGTCTTAAAACACTTGGAATTGTATCCTCTAATCCCGCAACAATCATTGGATTAGCTAGATTTAACTCACAGATTTTAATTGGAGTCATTGGACTTTTTATAGCTATAATACTTGAGATTAAAAGAGTTAAGGGAGGTACACTGATCGGTATAATCTCATCTACAGTTATTGGTATCTTTACTGGAGATACAAGTATGCCAAGTTCTATTATGTCTATGCCCCCTAGCATTGCTCCAATAGCTTTTAAATTAAATATTTTAGACGCTTTAAAGCTATCACTTTTAGGTCCTGCATTTTCTTTTATGTTCGTTGACTTATTTGATTCTTTAGGAACTTTAATCGCTTGTTCTAAAGAGATTGGATTAGCCGATAAAAATGGTAAAGTTAAAGATCTTGGAAAAATGTTGTATGCTGATGTTACTTCCACTATAATTGGTTCTATTTTAGGTACTAGTACAGTTACTACTCTTTCGGAAACAGCTGCTGGTATTGCTGCTGGTGCTAGAACTGGTTTAGCCTCAATTGTTACTGCTGGATTTTTTATAATCTCTTTATTTTTCACTCCACTGGTTTCAATAGTGCCATCATTTGCGACTTCACCAGCACTTATTATAGTTGGAGTATACATGTTTAAAAACATCTATGAACTGGACTGGAAGGATTATAAAACTCTTTTCCCATCATTTGTTACAATCTTAATGATGCCTTTAACATACAGTATCAGTACTGGTTTAGCTTTTGGATTTATCTCCTATATAATTATCCATGCTGGAACAGGAGATTTTAAAAAGTTAAATCCTACTCTTTTATTTATAGGAGTTTTATCTGTTTTAAGTTTAATTGTATAATATAAAAACAGCTAAGAAAACTTAGCTGTTTTTTATTAAGTATATTAAAATATCTATTAATTTCTCTCTAGCTGGAGATTTTGTCATAGGAATATGATCTGAATCCAAAGTTATATATTTCCATTTTCTTTCCTCTACTCTAGCCCTCATAATCTTTTTTGGCTTTTCTAAATGTTCAAATCCACTGCTGTCTAAACAATCTATATAAGCTCCAGGTATTTTTTTACCACTTCCCTTAAATTTAACTTTTTCTATATAGGGATTAAAAGGCATATCTTTTATTAATGGATGTTCCTTTCCAAATAGACGTTTTGGTAGATATTTTCCCTCTCCTTCTAAATCACGAATCTCATATAGTTCTCTCTCTCTTTTCTCTCCAAATAAAGTTAAAATACTCTCACCATTTTCCAAAAAAAAGCTATCTATATATATCTGATATTTTATTCTCTCTGGAATTAACTCCACCACTGTCGAGACCACTGCTCCACCAAAAGAGTGCCCTATTAAATAAACATCATGCAAATCATTTTTTACTATTAGAGCCTCTATCTCTTTTGCATATGTAGTTAAATTTACTTTATCCTCTAATAACTTTTTTTTGTCCCCTATTGCAGATAGATTTGGTGAGTATACATTGTTTCCATAAAGTTTTAGTATCTTCTCTATATCTCTAAATACCCATCCTCCAACTCCTGCTCCATGTATTAAAACTATGTTCTCTTTCATCTTTCACCTCTAAAAATAAATAAAAGGCTTGAATTTAATCAAGCCTTTATATCTTACATGCTTTTTAATAATATCTGTACCTCTGGTCCAATTGGTAATCCACTTAACATCCAAGCTGCTAAGAAAAGTGACCAACCAATCATAAATGTTATTGAGTAAGGAAGCATTACTGATATCAATGTTCCCAATGAAGCTTTTTTATCATATTTTTGCATGAATACAATTATCATTGCGAAGTATGACATCAATGGAGAGATTATATTTGTACTTGAATCTCCTATTCTATAAGCTAATTGAGTGAACTCTGGTGAATATCCTATTCTCATTAACATCGGTATAAACACTGGCGCTAATATAGCCCACTTAGCTGAGGCTGATCCCATAAACAGATTTAAGAATCCTACTATTAGAATAAATCCAATCACTAATGGAATCCCTCCAATTCCAGCTGTTTCTAGGAAATCTGCTCCTTTTACTGCTAAAATTGTCCCTAAGTTTGTATATCCAAAGTATGCTATGAACTGAGCCGCAAAGAATACTAAAACTATATATCCAGCCATTCCCTGCATTGATTTTGTTAACATAGACATTACATCTGAATCACTTTTTATTGTTCCAATAGATTTTCCATAAGCTAATCCTGGAAGTGCAAAGAAAATAACTATTATTGGTACCAGTCCACTTCCTAAGAAGTTTTTACCTAATGCAAAGTAGATTGGCACTAGTAAAACTAACATCGCCACTGTAGCTATTCCTGCCGCTCTTAAAGCCTTTTTCTCCTCTGGTGTTACCTCTTGGAAATCAATTGCCTCATCACCAGTATATTTTCCTAATCTTGGTTCAACTATTTTATCATTTATTAAAGTTCCTAAGAATGCAATTACAAATGTTGATGCCATCATAAAGTACCAGTTTGCTGTTGGTAATACCTCATATGTTGGATCCAGTATCTTTGCTGCCTCTGTTGATATTCCTCCTAAAAGTGGATCAATTGTTCCTATCAATAGATTGGCTGAGAATCCTCCAGATACTCCTGCAAATGCTGCTGCTAATCCTGCAATTGGATGTCTTCCAAAAGATAGAAAAATCAATGCCGCAAGTGGTGGTAATACAACATATCCTGCATCTGATGCCACATTTGACATAATTCCTAAGAAAATAACCATAACTGTCACTAATTTTTTAGGTGTTGACAATGCCACTTTTTTTAGAATTGCTGCCATCAATCCTGATCTCTCAGCTATTCCTATACCTATTATAGCAACTAATACTGTACCTAAAGGTGCAAAACCAGTAAAGTTTTTAACCATTGATGTAAATATATAATTTACACCCTCTTTTGTCATTAACGATTTAGTTGATATAACCATCTCTTCTGTTTTCATTGTTTTACTATTAATTCCAACAAAATCAACTGACCAACCTAAAGCTCCACCTATACCTGATATAATAACTACTACTACAGCAAGTATCGCAAATAGTGTCGCTGGATGCGGTAGGGCATTCCCTCCCTTTTCAATTATATTCAAGAATTTGTCTATAAAACTCCTGTTTTGAAGTTCGTCCTTTTTTAATTCAGCTTCCATATTCCCCTCCATATTGATAATTTATTTTCATTTCATAACTAAATGACAAATAAACTTTCTATTATAGATAAAGAATATCATATTTTTAGGCAAATTAAAAAGATTAATTTTATATATCTTTTATAAAAAAAATATATATTCGTCATCATTTAGTACTTTTT
>Charlie_p2__coassemble_1767_pt1 | contig 15934 bp, 14 predicted proteins | sample Charlie_p2__metabat2_low_PE_014 | metagenome-assembled genome bin Charlie_p2
TTTATGAGGTATACTCGCAGTGACATAGATTTTATTATAATTCATATAATTTTCTGGAGGTGTATTTATGGAAACATCATATAATGGTAAATTACTGCGAATTAATCTAACTACAAATGAAATAGCGTCAGAACCCTTAGATTTGAACTTAGCCAAAAAATTTATCGGTGCAAGAGGGCTTGGAAGTAAAATCTTATTGGATGAAATCGATCCTAGTATCGACCCTCTATCTGCTGAAAATAAGCTAGTCATTATGACTGGTCCTGTAACAGGAGCTTCTGTTCCCACTGGTGGAAGATATGTTGTTGTAACAAAATCTCCTCTCACTGGGATGATTGCCTGTTCAAACTCAGGTGGTGAGTGGGGAGCAAAACTAAAATATGCCGGATTTGATGGTATTATTATAGAGGGGAAAAGTTCATCTCCAAAATACCTACTTATTGAGGATAATAAAGTAGAACTTTTAGATGCCTATGATATATGGGGTAAAACTAGTAGTGAGACCAAAGATTTTTTCAATTCTCTTTATCCCCATGCATCCACTTTAAATATAGGTCCTGGTGGTGAAAATCTATCTCTTATGGCAGCTATTATAAATGATGGTGATAGAGCTGCTGGTAGATCTGGTGTCGGAGCAGTTATGGGTTCAAAAAATTTAAAAGCTATTGTTGTAAAATCTACTAGAAACTCCATACCAGTACACAATCCCGAAGCTTTGAGAAAAGAGTTAGTAGTAGCTATGAAAAAGATTAAAGAGGATGGTGTTACTGGAAGTGGATTACCTACTTATGGTACGGCTGTTCTTGTAAATATAATAAATGAAACTGGAAGTTTTCCCACAAATAACTGGCAAGATGCGTACTCCAACAATGCTGAAAGTATAAGTGGTGAAACTCTCTCAGAAAAATATCTAAAAAAAACATACAACTGTCATAGATGCCCTATCGGTTGTGGTAGAGTTGTTGAAAGAGAGGGAAAAGAGATTGGAGGTCCTGAGTACGAGACTCTTTGGGCTTATGGTGGAAACTGTGGTGTCTATGATATACCTAGTATAAATGAAGCTAATTTTTGGTGTAACGAGCTTGGATTGGACTCAATATCTGTACCATGTACCATCGCTGCTGCAATGGAACTATATGAAAAAAAACTTATATCTGAGGAGGAGTGTGAAGGTATTCCTTTAAAGTTTGGAGATAAAAAAGCTGTTGTTGAATGGACAAAAAGAGTTGGTTTTGCTGAAACTGAACTTGGAAAACTGATGGCTCTAGGTTCTCAAAGACTATGTGAACATTATGGTCATCCAGAGATTTCAATGTCAGTGAAAAAACAGGAGCTTCCAGCTTATGATGCCAGAGGAATTCAAGGGATTGGATTAAACTATGCCACAAGTAATAGAGGAGGTTGTCATGTTAGAGGATATATGATATCTCCTGAAATTTTAGCTCACCCTGAACTATTAGATAGAACTGCAACTGACAATAAAGCAAGTTGGACAAAAACTTTCCAAGATTTGACAGCTGTTATTGATTCAATGGGTATGTGTCTATTTACATCTTTTGCTCTAAATGCTGAAGATTACACTAATTTCTTAAATGCTGCCACTGGAACAACTCATACAGTCTCTTCTCTATTGGATGCAGGTGAAAGAATCTATAACTTAGAAAGAGTATTCAATAAAAGAGCTGGAATGAAACCTGAGGATGATACCCTTCCTAAACGTCTTTTAAATGAGAGTATTCAAAGTGGTCCTTCCAAAGGTCATAAAAGTAAACTTAATATAATGCTACCAGAATACTATGAAGCTCGTGGTTGGGTCAATGCATTTCCAACAGAAGAGACTCTTAATAGATTGGGACTTGAGGATCTATGTTAGAGATTCGTCTTTTTGCTACCCTAAGAAAAAATAGAGGTAACCTTATAAAAATCCCATTTCATTTTGGAATAACTGGAAAAGAGATTCTCAGTACACTCTCAATCTCTGAAGATGAGGTCTCTATATTTCTAATAAATGGATTCCACTCCCCCTTTAATAAAGAGCTAAGTGACAATGATATTATCTCTATTTTTCCCCCTGTTGGAGGTGGATAGTGAATTTAAGGTATATGAAAAATTTAAACTCACTCACTGAAGCTGAACAACTAAGAATAAACCAAACAACTATTTTAGTTATAGGAGCTGGTGGATTAGGGGGATATGTTCTAGATTCACTTGCCAGATTGGGAGTTAAAAAAATTAAAGTTGTCGATTTTGACACCTTTGATATCTCCAATTTGAATAGACAACTACTATCAAAAGAGGATAATATAGGTCTTTTTAAAGCTAATGAAGCCCAAAAATATATTAAATCTGTTAACTCTTCCATAAAGGTTGAGATATTCTGTAAAAAATTTGAAAATTGTGATTTCACCTCTCTTTTTAATGAGGTAGATATTGTCTTTGATTGCTGTGACAATATTGAAAGTAAATTTAATATTGAAAATAAATGTCAAATTTTTGAAATACCCTTAATTCATGGTGCTGTTGGTGGATTTTTTGGTCAAGTTAGCTATATTTTACCTACATCTCCCATTTTAAAAAAAATTTATCCTAATAAGAGTGCTACTGGAATAGAAACTAAATTGGGGAACATCTGTTTTGTTGTTTCCATTGTAGCTTCTTTACAAATCTCACTATTCATCAGAATGATTTCAGAACAGCTACATGAATATAATGGCTTTTACTATATAGATATTGAAAACTTTGATATTCAATGGATTTCTTTTAAAATTTAAAAGGAAAACTATCTTTTCTTCATAAGATTAGTTATAGATACTATTTAAACTTGGGAGGTTTTTATGAAAAAGGCACTTGTTATTTTCAAAAGTGGAGATAATCTAGATTTAATTATTGAAAGCTGTCTATCACTAAAAAAGGAGTTTGGATTTGAAATAACTCCTGTCTATGCATTAAATGTAAATCCATTTATCAATAACTCTGAAGATGAAGCTAATCTTCTTGAGGATTTTTCTGAATTACAGGATGATTTTTTAGATAAAACAAAAAAGAAATTGATTGAACACAAATTAAATGCCCATCTTCTAACTGTTGTTCAAATCACTACTGAAAATTTAAAAAATCTTTTAAGATTAAATGATGTTCTTCTATATCAAGAGGGGTTATTTTTAGGAGATCTTTTCTTAGAGATTTTAAAAACTATATATAGACCCATTATTGTTTTAAGAGGAAAGGCTTTAAGTTTTGAAAATATATCTGTTGTATCTGATGATGGCATTAAAGTCAATAAAAGTGTCTATAATTTCCTAAGTTTATTTTCTAGTACAGACTTAGATAAAATAGATGTTTTTACATGGAACTATACTAAGGGTGAACATACACTTCTTGAACTTATACATAACAAAGGGGTTTTACCAAATTTAAGAGGTTTTTCATCCCCTTTAGATGATATTGAAGATTTTTATTTTGAACTTAACAAAAGTTCTCTTTTAATTATGGGAAACCTTAGTCACTCCTTCTTCTTAGAAAAAATAACTAACAGAATGGGATTAAATATTTTAGAGCATATTAATACCCCAATTTTTATAGCTTAAAACAAATTCAAAAAGAGGCTTACCAGCCTCTTTTTTTTATGCTATAATCTAGCTCGGTGTAAAAAATTAAAAGGAGTAGATAATGAAATTCAGTTCAATTGATTTAGAAAAAGATCCCATAGGCAGGTTATTTTTTAACTTTTCTTTTCCAGCTGTTATGGGAATGTTAATATCAGCTTTTTATGTTATCATAGATGGTATTTTTATTGGTAGAGGTATTGGTGGAGATGGATTAGCAGCCATTAATTTGGCATATCCTATTATTACGCTCACAATAGCTCTAAGTTTAATGTTTGGTACTGGGGGAGCAACTGTTATATCCATAAAACAGGGTGAAGGAAACTTAAAAGAGGTCAATCGATATTTTTCTCATATGATTATTTTGAATATTGTATCCTATATCATTATCTGCTCATTGACTCTAATATTTCAAAATAAAATAGTATATATGTTGGGAAGTAGTGATAAACTCTTTTATTTAACTAAAGCCTATTTAATTCCAGGAGTAATATTTAGTATATTTTTTATGCTTTCAATCTCTTTAAATGCTGTTGTAAGAAATGATAATAGTCCCAACTTTGCCATGGCCTCAATGGGCGTGGGAGCTATTGTAAATATAGCTTTGGATGCTCTATTTATAATTAAATTTAAATGGGGAATGTATGGTGCTGCCTATGCAACTGGAATAGCTCAAATGGCCTCTGCACTATTTTTATTATCATACTTTTTCAAAAAAGATTGTAATATTAAATTTATAAAAGAAAAACTGGATTTTCAAATTATAAAGAGAATATGTCTAAATGGTTTCTCCTCTTTTATTTTAGAGTTCGCAGTGGCGGTTATCACCATTTTATTCAATTCAACTCTAATGATTCTTACAGGGGAGATTGGTGTCGCTGCCTTCAGTATAATAGCCTATATTTTCTATGTTTTTAGAATGATTTTTAATGGTTTGGCCCAAGGAATTCAACCAATTATAAGTTATAATTTTGGTGCTAAACATAGTAAAAGAATAAAAGACACTTTAATTTTAGGGCATAAAATATCTCTAATTGTTGCTCTATCTATTCTTTTCCTAGTTTATTTTAAAAGAAATTTTATTATTGAGTTCTTTAATGGGGATTTAGAATTGATAAAACTAGCTTCTAGAGGACTTTTAATATATTCCTCTGCAATCATATTCCTAGGAGCTAACTTTATTCAGATATCCTACCTTCAATCTATGGAGAAAGCTACTTTTGCTAACTTTCTATCTTTTGGTAGAAGTTTTGTATTTATCACTATTGGCATTTTTACATTGCCTAGTTTTATCGGAGTTGACGGTGTTTGGCTATCTCTACCATTTGCAGATTTTATGACTTTTTTAACAGGAACAGCGGTAACTTTAAAAAAGAGAATCAATAAAACACTATAATTTTTTTGAAGCAGAAAAAGAAATGAACTTTTATTTTAGTATAAATACACATAATACTTTAGTAAAAGGAGGGAAATCTTATGCTGCATCTTATACACGATTTTGAATTCTTAGGACTAGCGAAAAAAAATTTTACCGATGATTATGGTAATGTGATGAGTCAATTATACTATATATATAAATGTAAAAAATGTCATAAAATTAGAATTAGAGAGTTTATGGTATCTAAGGCTGATGAATCAGATGGAATTCCTACAGTGTTGGGTCTATACCGTAATGCTCTTGATTGCGACGTAATTAAAGCTATTGAGATTTCTTAATATTTATAATTAAGGAGGTACTTAAATGTTTTTAAAAGATTTTAAAGAGTTTGCAATTAAGGGAAACGCTATCGATTTAGCTGTGGGAGTTATAATTGGAGGAGCTTTTGGAAAGATTGTAAGCTCTATTGTAAATGATATTTTAATGCCAATTCTAGGTATAGTCCTAGGTGGAATCAATTTCACCAATTTAAAATATGTTATTAAACCTGCTGAAGGGGCAGTTCCAGAGTCAGCAATAAGATATGGAAACTTTATACAGTCTGTGGTTGATTTCACTATAATTGCATTTTGTATTTTCATTATGATAAAAGGTATTAACAGTCTTCGTAAAAAAGATGATACCCCTCCTACTCCACCTGCTCCAACCAAAGAGGAAACTCTTTTAACAGAGATAAGAGATATTTTATCAAAAAAATAGATAAAAAAGGATTGCTATCACTAGCAATCCTTTTTTTATCTATTATCAAACTCCAACTTTATTTTATCTATTAATCTTTCGTCTTTCAATAACTTAATCCCTGTTAAAGTTAGGGCTAAAACTGCTTCCTCCATCCCTCTATATGCACCACTTTCTATTGTGCACTCAGCTAACCCCTTACTGTGACTAATCACATCTTTATAAAGTGGCATATATGGATGTATAGTTGCACAGATATGGCTCACATCTCCAGCATCTGTTGAACCACTATCCTCTGAGTCTTTCATATCCTCTATTCCAATATCTTTTAAACTCTCCTCATATACACTCATCAAAGTTTTATTAGTTATTAGGTCTAAAAAACTTGTCTCATAATTTTCAATCTCTAACTTAGTACCTGAAGAGATCGCTGCTCCATTGGCACAATTTTTAACCTTCTCTAAAAGAGTGTCCAACTCTTTTTTGTTTCTTGATCTAACATAAAAATTTGCCACTGCTAAATCTGGAATTATATTGGCAGCTTCTCCACCCTTTGTTATAATACCATGCACTCTATCTGTTGGAAGAATCTGTTGTCTTAAAGCATTTATCGTATTAAATAGCGTTATGACTCCATCTAATGCATTAATTCCTAAATGTGGAGAGCCTGCAGCATGAGATGTTTTACCTCTAAAGGTAAACTGTAGTGCTTCCATAGCTTGACTTGAGCTACTTCTTAGATGAAAATCTCCACTTGTTGGATGCACAATCATAGCCACATCTATATCATTAAATGCTCCAGCTTTTACCATGGCAACTTTCGCTCCATCTGTTTCTTCAGCTGGAGTTCCAATTACTAAAACCTCTCCCCCATAGATATTTACATACTCTCTTAATAATATTCCTGCCGCACTACTTGTAACCCCTAAAATATTGTGACCACATCCATGTCCTATCTCTGGTAGAGCATCGTATTCAGCTAAATATGCTATTCTCGGTCCTGGTTTTTCTCCAACATAGTTTGCTAAAAAGGCAGTTTCTATTCCGCAGTATCCCTTTTCTACAAAAAATCCATATTTTTCCAATAATTCACAATGTTTATCTCTAGCTTTAAACTCTTTTAAACCTAACTCTGGATTTTCAAACAAGAAACTGTTTAGCTCTTTTAACTCTTCAAAAATTTCTAAATATCTCTCTTTAAGTTCCAATATAGTTTTTTCCAAATCTATCCCTCCTAGTTTATTTTAAAACTTTTATTTAAGACAAAATTGTTATCTCTCTCTTTTTTATTTATAAACATTACCTTAGCTAAGTAAACTGCACTGAATCCCGATATTAATTTAGCTACAATAAAGGGCACTACACTATCTGGAGAAACTCCCGCAACAAATCCCAATTGACCTCCAAAAACATAGGAACCTGCAACTGCAAAAGCACTGTTTATTATCTTACTGTTGTTATCCATCTTATTAAAAATACCAAACATTGGTATACTACTAACTAAAGATGCCATAAATCCAGCTGTTCCACTTTCATCTACTCCCAATATAGCTCCCATCCTTTTTAAAAGGTTTTTTAAATATTTTTCAATAAAATATAGGAATGGATAAGCTCCACTTAGAGTTAATGCCACCCTAGTGACAACTTTCATGCTTTCATCTATTGGATTTAATCCCTCTATAATCGAATAACCAAACATTGTTTCAACTATTGTTAAAATCAATCCCAAAGTGATAATAACAGTCATCCCTTTACCAAATCCATCAAATATTTTACAAGTTTTTTCTGGAGAAAACCAAAGTCCAACACAGATAACTCCTGAAAAAATAACAACTGGAATCAAATTATATACTATCAGCATAATTTCAAGCCCCATAATCACTCCAGCAACCAGACATCCTAAAGGAATTGTTGCAACACCACTTAAAATTCCTTTAGAAAAATTTTCCTTCGACATATCATCTATAATCCCAAAGGCCACAGGCATGGTAAAAATAACAACTGTTCCTAACATAGAGCCCAAGATAAGCCCTGAAAAATCTATTAAGCTCTCATTCATAGCCAAATCTTTTGCTAAAAAATACCCGCCCATATCTGTTGCTAAAATCGAGTTTATATATATTGATGGATCAATTCCAGTTAAGAAGTAGAGCTTTTCAACAAAAGGTCTTGAAAATTTTGATATCAATGGACTTATAGATAAAATTCCTAACATGGCCAATATTAATGGACCTGCTACACAAATTCCCTCTTGAAACCTTTTTCCATATCCCAATCTATTTCCTAAACACCTGTCCAATGCTCCTAAAACTGCAAAAAAAGTTAGAATAAAAAATATAACTTTCAACTATGATCCTCCTATTTTATTTTTATCAATTGATTATATCATGAATCAAAAAAAAATCTAGTACATTAATACTAGATTTTTATTTCTTCCTATCTCAACACTTTACCTTTAAATAGATCAAATACCTCTTTTACAGATAGTATCTCATTTATTTTCCACGCATCTTTTCCTGCGAAGAAAATTCCCTCTAAAGCGTTCCCTTCATGACCCTTTATTAAACTATCCCTCACACAAAACTTTCTGCTGCATTTTTTTAAACAGCTTGTACATTTTTTAGGTGTTAATATCTCCTCATCTATTACTCTTTTCACATATGGAGAAACAATAGCATTTGCTGGCAATCCTGCAGAACTCATAATCTGAACTACATCTCCCTCTTTTGCATTTACATACATCTCTTTGAACTCTTGGCTTACCTCACACTCTTCTGTTGCTATAAATCTACTTCCCATTTGAATTCCATCCACACCTAAAGACATCATTCTTTCTGCATCCTCTGGAGTAATAACTCCTCCTGCACCAAAGACTGGAATCGATACACCATTTACTATCTCCTCCATAATCTCCCATGAATCTTTATCTGTTCCCAAGTGTCCTCCAGCATTTCCACCCTCAACAACAATGGCATCTGCTCCTAATTTTTCAGCTATTTTAGCCAATTTTAAACTGGAAACTATTGGAACAATCTTTACTCCTGTTCCCTTTACCGTTTCAAAAATATCTCTTGAGAATCCAGCTCCACAAATTATCATGTCAACTTTCTCCTCTATTGATACTTTAACCGCTTCTGCAAAGTTTGATGCAGCAACCATTATATTTACTCCTAGTGCTCCACCCTTCTTTATAATCATCTCTTTTGCTTTTCTAATCTCATCTCTAAACTCGTCAGCTGGGATTGCTGTTCCTGATATAACTCCTATGCCACCTTGATTCGCTACAGCTGAAGCTAATCTTGACATCGACGCTCTAATCCCCATTCCTCCCTGAATTATTGGTACCTCTATATTTAAATCTCCTATTTTCATTAATTTCACCTCCAAGTATGATAACACATGTTATCAAAAAATGGAAACTTTTTTATTAAATTTCACTCTTGACTTTATATATTATATGGAGTATATTCATATTAATGTTAATAACATAACAGGATACTTAGATAAGGAAATGAGGTTTGATTCCTCTACGGCCCCGCCACTGTAATTTGGACGAAAGTATTTTATACCACTGGATTTTTATCTGGGAAGGTTTACGAGTAGAATGAAAAGAGTCAGGATATTTATCTTTAGTATATTATCTTCGAGGGAGGAACTAAATATGATGAGATTTTGGCATTTTTTTCCTTAAAGTCTTTATGAATGTAACATCATTTTTTTGACTATAAGGAAAACAAACTAAAAAACTTTTATAAAACAAACAAACTTTTAAACAAACTTTTAAAAGCTCTCTATTCTAGAAACGGTGTCTAGGATAGAGAGCTTTATTATTTAAACCAATTTTCTATAATTAAATCATATTTTCAAAGAAAACCTTATAAGTTCTATATGTTTCATATACATCTAACTTTGAAGATACTTCAAATGGAGAGTGCATAGCTAAAAGTGCTGGTCCAACATCAATAGTTTTTATTCCAACTTCTGCTAAAAGCATTGCCACTGTTCCCCCTCCACCTTCATCTACTTTTCCTAACTCTCCAATCTGCCAAGTTATTCCATGTGTATTTAATAGGTTTCTTATACTCCATACATACTCTGCATCAGCATCATTTGTTCCATTTTTTCCTCTGGCTCCTGTAAACTTTGTTACAACTATCCCATAGTTTAATTTTGCCGCATTTTGAGCCTCATGTACTCCTTTAAATATTGGATCCATAGCTGCATTTACATCTGAAGATAGTGCATTTGAATTCCAAAGTGTATTTCTTAAATCCAAATCACTGTATGTTCCCTGAACTCTATTTATTAGATCACTTGTAAAATACTCTAAATAGTTGGATTGTAGTCCTGTTGATCCATGAGAGCCTGTTTCCTCCTTATCAGCCAAGAAACAGACAGCTGTTTTTTCAGGAGTTTTTTCCATATCTAATATGGCTTTTAAAGATGTATACCCACATACTCTGTCATCTTGTCCATACGCTCCTATAAGAGATCTATCTAAACCTATATCTTTGGCTTTAAATGCTGGAACTAACTGGAACTCTGCCGATATAAAGTCCTCCTCTATCATACCATACTCTTTATTTAACACCTCTAAAATTTGGTATTTTATCAGCTCTTTTATCTCACTATTTTTTATTGTTGTTGGTATAGAGCCCACTATAATTTGTAGCTCCTCACCTTTTATAACTTCACCAGCCTGTCTATCCCCTTGATATTTAGCAGCAAGATGTGGAAGTAAATCTGGTATTGTAAATACTGGATCATCCTCTTTTTCCCCTACTATAATCTCTTTTTTTTCTCCATTTGCCAGTATGACAACTCCATGTAAAGACAGTGGAATTGATGCCCACTGATACTTTTTTATTCCTCCATAGTAGTGTGTTTTCATATATCCTAACTCCAACTCTTCATATAGAGGGTTTTGTTTTAAATCAATTCTCGGCGAATCTATATGAGAAACAACGTAGTTTATTCCCTTTGTTATCCTCTCTTTTCCAATAACTGCTAAAACTAAATTTTTCTCTCTGTTCACATAATAAACCTTATCCCCACTCTCTAGTTTATCCTTTGTACTGGCGCATACAAATCCATTTTTTTTAGCTAACTCTAAACCGAATTTAACATACTCTCTCTCTGTTTTTCCACAGTCTAATGACTCTTTGTAGCCTTGACAAAATTTAAAAATCTCTTTTTTGTCTAGATTTTCATTTTTCCATCCATTCTCTTTTTTTAATAACATTCTCTCCTCCTATTTTTATATTTATTCCTCATAAAAGTTTTCTAAATTGTCTATTTGAGAATATACAACTGCTGCTAACTTATATGATAGGTGCCTAACTCTTTTCTCTGAATCAATCTTTATCAGAGGTTCTTTTATTACCTTTACTCTCATTTTTTTCAATCTATTTATATCTAAATCTACTGGTGTGCTTCCCTCCTCTTTATATCTCTCCACTATCTCCTCTGGAATCTCAACAGAGTTTACAATAACTTTATCAATCATGTCAAAGCCCACATGTCTATTTATTGACTCTATATGATCTGCAACACTATAATTTTCTGTTTCCCCCATCTGCCCCATAGCATTACATATATATATTTTCTGAGCCTTAGACTTTTTTAAGGCTTCCTGCATATTTTCCAATAGCAAATTTGGAATGATACTTGTATAGAGACTTCCAATTGAAAACACAATTAAATCAGCCTCCTCAATAGCCTTTATATTCTCCTTTGGACTGCTCACCTCTCCATCATAGAAAACTCTTTTTATCTTCTCACCTAAAACAGGTATATCCGATTCTCCAAATACAAATCCTCCACTTGTCTTTTCAGCTATTAACTCTATTTTTTCTAAAGTTGCTGGCAATATCTTTCCATTTATATTAAATAATTTCCTAAGTCTTCTCAGCGCTACCTGAACATCCCCAGTTATCTCTGTCATTGCTGTAATCAATAGATTACCTAATGGATGCGCTCCTATGGATGAATTCTCTTTAAAACGGTACTGAAAAACCTCCTCAATCAAAGGTTCTACATTGCTTAAAGCTATCATTACATTCCTTAAATCTCCTGGAGCGGGTATATTGAACTCTTTTTTTAAAATTCCACTACTTCCTCCACTATCTGCAACAGACACTATGGCTGTTATATCTATTGGAAAGTGTTTTAATCCTCTTAGAACTACAGACAGTCCACTTCCCCCTCCAATTACTACTACTTTTGGATTTCTCATAATTTATTCCCCTTTTATTTTAATTATACCTATATTTTATAACATTCTTTTGCAAAAAAAAACTATATTTGTTAAAATAGTTGTATATTTTAAATAATGGAGGGGTTTTATGAAAAGTAATCATGGAGCAAATCTTCATCAACTGTCTGAAACACTTGGTATCGATGAAAATCAGATTATAGATTTTAGTTCAAATATAAATCCTTTTGGTCTTAGTCCCAAAGGTGTTGAAAAATTAAGAGCTAATTTACACCTGGCCAGTGTGTATCCAGATCCTGATTATACAGAGTTAAAAGCTAGTATTGCCGAGTATTGTAGATGTAATCCAGAAAATATTGTTTTAGGTAGTGGAGCTACTGAACTGATAGCTTCAAGTATAAAGGTAATCAATCCTAAGCATACTTTGCTCTTATCTCCAGCATACTCTGAGTATGAAAAAGAGCTAAAAAATATAGGTTCTAAAATCACCAAATTTTTTTATAAAAAAGAGAGTGAGTTCCAAATAGATATCAATGAGGTTATTGAGACCACTAAAAAATCTAACTTTGATATGATTATTATATGTAACCCCAACAATCCAACTGGCACTCTAATCTCTCTTGAGGACATAGAAAAACTATATTTTAATTTTAAAAAACCAATTATGATTGATGAGACATATATTGAGTTCACAGATTTTTCTAAAACCTCTGCCATCAATCTTGTAGATAGATGCCAAGAGCTTATAGTTATCAGAGGAACCTCTAAGTTCTTTTCTACTCCTGGTATCAGATTGGGATATTCCATTGTGTCTAAAGGGGATATTTTAAACTCTTTAAGCTCTATTCCAAATCTATGGAATATAAATATTTTTGCTGATATTATGGGTGAGGCAATGTTTAAAGATACTGATTTTATCAATATGTGTCACAGAAAATTTAAAGAGAACTTTGAGTTACTATATAGTGGATTAAAAAAATTTAAAAATTTTAAAGTCTATAATTCAAGTAGTAATTTTATTCTATGTGAAATTTTAACTTCAGAGTTTAATTCAGATAATCTTTATGAGTTCCTATCTAAAAAGGGGATCATTATTAGAAAAGCTGAATCTTTTGATATGTTAAATAATAATTTTTTTAGAGTTTGTGTACTTACAAAAGAGAACATAGAATTTTTATTGCATGAGATTTCTAATTTTATGCAAAAATATTGATCACGGAGGAAATATGTTAAAAAAATTTTTATTTTTAGGTTCACTTTGTCTTTCTACAGTTTCTTTTGCTAAATATGAGCCTTGGAACTTCACAGTTTTAGAGGGTAGTTTAATCAAAGGAAACGCTTTACCAAATGGATGGGGTACATCAGAAAAAGATGTTATTTTTGAAATACAGGGAACTACTCGGTATGATCTTTTAGACCTATACTGGTTTGTTGATAGATCCAACATATTTAAAGACTCAAGTTTAAGTGATAAAAATGGAGTTGATAATAACTATACATATGGTGAGATTTCCCCTAGAGTATCTATAGATGGATTAGTGGGAAAAAATCTTTCCATAGGACCTGTATCTGAATGGTTTATTGCCACTCAATTCGACTTTGATAATGTTCACGGAAAAAGCGAATGGAATGGACAAAACAAGGGGCTTAGAAAATATTATGTTGGTATTGGTAACTATATCTCTATTCCAGAGATGAAATATATGAAATTTGATTATTTTAAAACAAATTTGTATGCTAGATATGTTGATAAAAACTATGGTAGAAACGAGGACCAATGGGATGGGTACCTATTTAATATAGCTTATGGGGGTACTATATATAAATTTGAAAATGGTATGAAATTTGGTTTTAGCGGATGGTTAGACTATGATTTTGGGGCTAAAAATAGTTCTGAATCAAATAAACAAACCCATGATTCTTTACAGTGGCAAAATCAAATTAGATTTTACTTAAATAACAATCTATCTCTAAGCTATACGTATCAGATAAATAATCATTTTTCTCAAGTTGATCAGCATAGTTCAAACAAAAATAATGAATCGTTTGGTATTCACTACGCTATTATGTTCTAATTTATAGGAGGAACTTATGTTAAAAAATGAACTTTCCTTAGTGGGAAAAAAATTAACTTTTGAAGAGTTAAATAATTTTATGATTGAAAACAATTACTATAGTATACACAACGATTTAAGTGAAAGAGAGATTCAAGATTGCTTAAATGAAGGTGTTATCGCCTTTGAAAATAAAGATCAAGATAGTGTTGAAGATATCTATACTTATATTGAATTTGAGGTTTTGGATAAAAATATTTTAAAAATAAATAATATATTTGAGATGTAAAAAAATCTCTCCAAATTGGAGAGGTTTTTTTCTTATATAACAATAAAAAAACTCCTTTTGGGGTAAAAGGAGTTTTTTATAACACGGGGGAGTGTTAAAATAAAAAGATTTAAATAAATTTTTTTGGGGGTATTAAATTTACTTAATCATCGGTTTCAATTAATAATACTATATCCGCACTAAAATGTCAACAGTGTTTTTAAATAGTTTTTTGTTTCTTTGTTTTTTTCTATTTATAACCATAAATGTATTTTTACAGAACATTTTTACTTCGATTTAATAACTTCCTCTATTTCATAGTAGTATTTTGGCATTTTATCTCCCAATCTTCTATTTCCAGTTTCTGTTATTAAAAAATCTCCCTCATATCTCATTCCACCAAAGTCTAGATATCTTTTTACCTCTTCATAGTCTATATACTCTTTAAATTTACCCTCTTTTTCCCACTTTTCTATCAGTTCTGGAATAAAATAGATTCCCGGTTCTATTGTCAATACATACCCTGGCTTTAACTCTTTTCCCATTCTTAACGATTTTAGCCCAAACTGAGTTTCTCTTTCTATTTTTTCATCATATCCAACTCTATTCTCTCCAAAATTCTCCATATCATGAACATCTAACCCAATCATATGTCCTAATCCATGTGGGAAAAATAGCGCATGAGCTCCAGCCTTAACTATTTCATCCACTGAACCCTTCATAATCCCTCTTTTTACCATTCCTTCAGCTAAAACTTTACACACCTCTAAATGAACATACTTATTTGTTACACCAGGTTTTGTACACTCCTCAGCTCTTTCAAACATCTCAATTAATAAAGAGTATAAATCTTTTTGTCTAGATGTAAACTCTCCCGACACTGGAAACACTGTAGTCATATCTCCACAATATCCATTCTCCAATCTTGCCCCACAATCAAGTAAAACTATATCACCATCTTTAAACTCATTTCCATGAAAATGATTATGTAAAATTTGACCATTTGTTGTACAAATAGTGTGAAATGATGTTGTGGCATTATGCTTCTTAGCTGCACACTCCAATAGAGCCACTAATTCATATCCTTTCATTCCTGGTTTTACATTTTTCATAGCTGTTAAGTGCATCTCTCTTGTTACATTAGTTGCTTTTTCTAACTCTACAACTTCATAGTCAGCTTTTATATTTCTCATCTCAATTATTCCTGCTAATAATTTTTCTGAGAACGCCTTGTTTATATCCTCTAATTTTATCCCCAATAGATTAGATAGCTTTAAACTGTTTTCAACACGATATTGATTTGTAAAATGTATAACCTGTCTATTATCTTTTGCCTCTTTCAATAGTTTTTCCAACTCTTCAATCTCTAAAAAATTATCTATTCCTACCTCTTTTGCTCTTTCTTTAAATGTTTTTTGTTGCCCCATCCAAACTATATCATCTATGGTAAACTCTTTTCCAAATATATAGTCCTTTCCATTTTCAATATCTATAACTCCAATTAAATCTGGCGAATTTAATCCAAAGTAATATAAAAATGTAGAATCCTGTATAAAATTATATGCATTATCTTTGTAAGACATAGGCGACTCTGAATTTCCTACAACTATAATTAAACCATTTCCCACCAACTCTTTTAACTTTTCTCTTCTTGAAATATAAATATCTCTATTAAAC
>Charlie_p2__coassemble_1782_pt1 | contig 15757 bp, 13 predicted proteins | sample Charlie_p2__metabat2_low_PE_014 | metagenome-assembled genome bin Charlie_p2
GTTGTCGCTGGTTCGAGCCCAGCAAGAAGCGCCATTTTTTTATTTTTTGTAAAAAAGAATTTAAGGGGAGAATTCATATGGAAAATACAACTGGACAATTTTTTCAAGAAAATTTAAAAAAACAACAACAAAAAATTAAAAATAAGATGAACAGATTGAGGAAACGACGATTTTCATTGTTTTTGATAACTGTGATATTGATGGTTTTAAGTTCAATTAATATGGCCAGTGCAGCTTTTTATATGAAACCTGAAAATATAAAAAAACATTTTATGTATATTTTATTATTTTTTATGATATATCTTTTTATTGGTAATGCTGGAAAAATAAAAAGTTTAAAATTGACATATAAAGTCTTAAGTAATAGGAAGGTAAACGGAATTATTTTTCTAACAAGTATTTTCATACTATTTGGAATGTATGTTGGGGGTAAGATGGGATTACCATTTATACCTAAAATAAATGGTGCCTATGGATGGATAAATTTAGGCCCAGTTTCCATTCAACCTGCAGAAATTTTAAAATGTGCTTTTGTTATAAATATGGCAAACTGTTTGGCAAGAGCGGAAGATAATGATTTAAGTGAAAGTGTAACAATTATTAATGCTTTAATATATCTATTAGTTTATGGAGTTTTAATTTTAGCACAAAAGGATATGGGAACAGCTATTCACTATTTAGCGATTTGGCTATTTATGATATTTATGAGTAAATTGAAAGATAAATGGATTTTAAGAGTTAGTTGCTTAGGTGGAATATTGGGAATTGGAGGTCTAGCGGCAGTATATAAATATGCTACAGAAGAGGGCGCATCATATAAGATAATGAGAATAAAAAGTTATATAGATGGCTTGTTCTTTGGAAACTATTCAGATGACTATGGATATCAAGTGAAGCAATCAGTTTATGCTTTTGGAAGTGGAGGACTATTTGGAAAAGGATATGCCAATGGAGTTCAAAAATATAGTTATCTTCCTGAGATTCATACAGATTTTATAATGGCAACTTTCGGTGAGGAGTTTGGTATACTCGGTATGTTTGTTGTAGTTGGTTTATTTTATGCTCTATATCATCTTATAATAGTCACTGGAAGAGAGTGCAAAAACTACTTTGGAAAATATTTAGCCATGGGAATGGGAGCGCAACTGATAACTCAAGTAATTATAAATATATTTGTAGCAGTTGGTTTGTTGCCAGTTTTTGGATTACCAATGCCATTTTTTAGTTATGGAGGAAGTGCAATGGTAACAATGGGAATCACTTTAGGTTTGATTCATAACATGAACGTAGAGTAAATTTTTTATGAAACCCCCTTATTGTAAAAGGGGGTTGTTTTTTTAAATAATTAAACTTTTTAATTTTTTGATATACTAAAAGCTTAACAAAGCTAATAAAAGTAATACTGAATTATAATTAAATAAGAAATTGCATTTTATATGTAAAAATGATATACTTTAATGTAAGAATATAGAGGATAAATATAAGGTAAGTAGTAAGAGATTAAAGCTAAAAAATTTAGTTTTAGTTCCTTATTATTTGCTATATTTATCCTCTACCAATTTAAAAGGAGGAAACTTAATGTTTAATGAAGTAAGTTTAAGCTTAGAAATAGGTGGAAGACAATTAACGTTAAAAACTGGAAAAATAGCTAGACAATCAAATGGAGCTGTAATGGTTCAATATGGAGATACTATTTTATTGAGTACAGTTAATAGAAGTAAAAGTGCTAGAGAAGGAATTGACTTCTTCCCTCTAACAGTGGACTATGTTGAGAAATATTATTCAGCTGGAAAATTCCCAGGTGGTTTTAATAAGAGAGAGGCTAGACCATCAACAAATGCTACTTTAATAGCAAGATTGATAGATAGACCAATAAGACCTATGTTCCCAGAAGGGTTTCACTATGATGTTCACATTGTAAATACAACACTTTCTTATGATGGAGTATCAACTCCAGATTTTATGGGAATTGTGGGGTCATCGGTTGCTTTAACTGTATCTGATATTCCATTTATGGGGCCAGTAGCAGGAGTAGTTGTAGGTATGATTGACGGAGAGTTCATCTTAAATCCAACTCCTGAGCAATTAAAAGTGAGTGATTTAGATTTAACTGTAGCTGGAAGTATGGATGCTATAAACATGGTAGAGGCTGGAGCTAGAGAAGTAGATGAGGAAACTATGTTAAAAGCAATTATGTTTGCTCATGAGAATATAAAAAAATTATGCGAATTCCAAAAAGAGTTCCAAGCTTTGGTAGGAAAAGAGAAGATAGAGTTCCAAGCTCCAGAAGTGATGCCAATCGTTAAGAACTTTATAGACCAAAATGGAACGACTAAATTAAAAGAAGCTGTTTTAACAACTGGAAAACAAGCTAGACAAGACGCAGTTGACCAGTTAGAGGAGTCTTTATTTGAAGAGTTTGTAGTGGCAAACTTTGGAGAAGAGGAAGTACCAGCAGAGGTAGTTGCTGAATTTGCTAAGTATTATCATGATTTAATGAAAGAGTTAGTAAGAGATGCTATTTTATATAACAAACATAGAGTTGATGGAAGAGCGACAACAGAGATTAGAGATTTAGCTGCTGAAGTTAACGTATTACCAATTGTTCATGGGTCTGCTTTATTTACTAGAGGAGAGACACAGGCTTTAGTTGTAGCAACATTGGGAACAAAAGAGGATGAACAACTAATAGATGGATTGGACGAAGAATACTTCAAAAAATTCTATTTACATTATAACTTCCCACCATATTCAGTAGGAGAGTGTGGAAGAATGGGTGCTCCAGGTAGAAGAGAGTTAGGACATGGATCACTAGCTGAGAGAGCATTAAGTTATGTTATGCCAGCGGTTGAAGACTTCCCATACACAGTAAGATTAGTTTCAGAGATTACAGAATCTAATGGTTCATCATCTCAAGCTTCTATCTGTGGAGGATCATTGGCTTTAATGCACGCAGGAGTGCCAATTAAGGAGCATGTAGCCGGTATAGCAATGGGACTTATTAAAAAAGATGATGACTATGTTGTATTAACAGATATAATGGGACTAGAGGATCACTTAGGAGATATGGACTTTAAAGTGGCTGGAACTAAGAGTGGAATCACAGCATTACAAATGGATATGAAAATAGCTGGAATATCTGAAGATATAATGAGAATAGCTTTAAGTCAAGCATTAACAGCAAGATTAGAGATTCTTGAATTAATGAATAACACTATATCAAACACTAATGAGTTAGCACCTACAGTACCAAGAATTCACCAAATGGTAATTCCAAAGGATAAAATTGCTGTTCTTATAGGACCAGGTGGAAAAAATATAAAAGGTATTATAGAAACAACTGGAGCTACAATTGATATAGAGGATGATGGAAGAGTATCTATCTTCTGTAAAGGGTTAGATGTTTTAGAGGAAACTATAAAGTTAGTAAATGGATATGTTAAAGATGTTGAGGTAGGAGAGGTATATTTAGGAAAAGTTGTAAATATAGCTAAATTCGGAGCTTTCATGGAAATATTACCAGGAAAAGAGGGATTACTACATGTTTCAGAGATATCTTTAGAGAGAGTAGCTAATGTTGAAGATGTACTAAAAGTTGGAGACACATTCGAAGTAAAAGTAATTTCTACAGAAAATGGAAAAATAAGTTTAAGTAGAAAAAAATTATTACAGGAAATGGCAGCTGAATAATTTTTAAATTCAAGGGGGATAACACAGAGGACTTCAACCTCTGTGTTATTTTTCCGTATAGTAACATTAATTTGAAGGATGGTAAAAATGAGATTAGGTTTAATAAGTTTAGGTTGTAGTAAAAACTTAGTGGATAGTGAGCACTTAATTGGGCTTATGGTAGCTAGAAAAGGCTTTGAAATAACAAATGATTTAGATGAGGCAGATGTTGTTTTAGTAAACACGTGTGGATTTATAGGAGATGCAAAAGAGGAGTCAATTCAGGCTATATTAGAAGTGGCTGAGAAAAAGAATACTGGAAATGTAAAAAAAATAATAGTTGCAGGATGTTTAGCTCAGAGATATGCAGATGAATTAATTGCAGAAATTCCAGAGGTTGATGCGGTTGTTGGAACAGGTGAAATCCATAAAATAGAGGAGATTGTAGATACAATTTTAGAGGATGATAAAATTGTGAAGTGTGATTCTTTTGAATTCTTAGCAAATGCGGGAACTGAAAGAATATTGACAACAAATCCTCATACTGCATATTTAAAAATAGCTGAAGGATGTAATAGAAGATGTACTTATTGTATTATTCCACAGCTTAGAGGGAATTTAAGAAGTAGAACAATAGAGGATATCGTTGAAGAGGCAAAAGCTTTAGCTGCAAATGGGGTAAGAGAGATAAATCTATTAGCTCAGGAAACAACGGAATACGGAATTGATCTATATAAGAAAAAAGCTCTTCCAGATCTACTTAAAGAGTTAGTGAAAGTGGAGGGTATCGAGTGGATAAGGTCATACTATATGTTCCCTAACTCATTGACAGATGAGCTTGTAGAAGTAATAAAAAATGAACCAAAAGTTTGTAAATATTTTGATATTCCAATACAGCATATCTCAGGAAATATATTACAAAATATGGCAAGAGCTAAATCAGGAGATCATATAAAATCTATTTTAAATAAAATAAGAACTGAGATTCCAGAGGCAACTATAAGAACTACTGTTATTGTGGGATTCCCAGGGGAAACAGAGGAAGATTTTGAAGAGTTAAAAGATTTTATAAAAGAGTTTAAATTTGACTATGTTGGTGTATTTAAGTACTCAAGAGAAGAGGGAACTGTAGCTCACGACTTAGCTGACCAAGTTCCAGAAGAGATAAAAGAAAAGAGATGGGCAGAGTTAACGAATTTACAAGCTGAAATCGCAGAGATAAAAAATAGAGCGATGATAGGTAAAGTTGTAGAGGTTATGATAGATGGAATCTCTTCAGAGAGTGAGTTTATGTTAGAGGGAAGAACAAGAGGTCAAGCTTTAGACATAGATGGAAAAGTATTAACAAATGATGGAACAGCAAAGCAGGGAGAGATCGTAAAAGTAAAGATAGAACAAAATTTTGAATATGACTATATTGGGGCAATTGTGGAAAACGAATGGTCTTAAAATAAGGAGGAATCAATCTTGAATTTGCCAAATAAACTTACAGCAATTAGATTAATATTAGCAGTACCTTTTATATATTTTTTACAAGAATCAGCTGGAACTACGCACCATACTCTATATAGAATGATAGCTTTTGGTATATTTATTTTTGCATCATTGACAGATTGGTTAGATGGATATATAGCAAGAAAATATAATTTAATAACTGATTTGGGGAAAATTATGGATCCATTGGCAGATAAAATATTAGTAATCTCCGCATTGGTAATATTTGTAAAATTAGATTATATTCCATCATGGATGTCTATTGTAGTTATTGCTAGAGAGTTTTTAATCAGCGGAATAAGAACAATAGCTGCAGCAAAAGGAGAGGTGATTCCTGCTGGTATTTTAGGAAAATATAAAACAACAACTCAAATGATTGTAATCATTGTTATGTTATTCTTTGGATTAGGAAATACGCCTGAAAAAGAGATAATGTATAAAAATATATATTATTATATGACATTGATTCCAGTTGTTTTAACCATTTGGTCTGGTTGGGAATACTCAGTGAAAGCGAAACACTATTTTTTAGGAGAGAAATAAGGAGAAAATATGGGATTGATTTATAGAATTATAAACTTAGCTTTTGAAATTATGAATATACTTATATTGATAAGGATAGTAATCTCTTGGCTAGCACCATATTCAAGAAATGATTTTACAAATCTTGTATATGCTTTGACAGAGCCGATTTTAAAACCATTTAGAACTTTAATACCAATGGGAAATGTTAGAATAGATTTGTCACCAGTGTTGGCTTACTTTGCTTTGAAGATTCTAAGATATATTATTTTTTATTTATTATAATAGAATAGAGAGGCCAATGGCTTCTCTATTTTTTGTAGGAGGAACAAAATGCACGAGATAGAAAGTGAATACCACATTCCAGTTTTATACTATGAAACTTTGGAAAATTTAATAACGGATAAAGATGGAGTATATGTAGACTGTACTTTAGGAGGAGGAGGACACTCTGAAGGTATATTAAAAGAGTTGGGAGATAATGGAAAGTTAATCTCCATAGATCAAGACGATCAAGCAATAGAATTTGCTAAAAAAAGATTGGAAAAATATGGGAAAAAATGGTCTGTATTTAAAAATAATTTTGAAAATATAGAAACTGTTTTATATATGGCAGGAGTGGATAAAGTAACTGGAATTCTTATGGATATAGGGGTTTCATCAACTCAATTAGATGATCCTGAAAGAGGGTTTTCATATAGATATGATACAAAACTAGATATGAGAATGAATAGAGATGCAAAACTTTCAGCTTATGAAGTAGTAAATGACTATGAAGAGGGAGAGTTAACAAGAATATTCTTTGAATATGGAGAGGACAGATTTGCTAGAAAAGTAGCCAGATTGATCTGTGAGAGAAGAGCGGAAAAGCCTATTGAAACAACAGGAGAACTTGTGGATATCATAAGAAAAGCTTATCCTCCTAGAAGTGAGAAGCATCCGGCTAAAAAGGTATTTCAGGCTATTAGAATAGAGGTAAATAGAGAGTTAGAGGTATTGAAAAATGCTATAACAAAATCTTTCAATAGTTTAGAGAAAGGTGGAAGATTAGGTATAATAACATTCCACTCTTTAGAGGATAGAATTGTAAAAAATATGTTTAGAGATCTATGTACAGGATGTAAATGTCCAAAAGAGATTCCAATATGTGTTTGTAATGAAAAACCAAAGGGTAAACTGGTTAATAGAAAACCGATTACATCTGGTCAAGAGGAGCTTAAGTTTAACAATAGAGCTCACTCTGCAAAATTAAGAGTTATTGAAAAATTATAAAAAAGGAGGGCCTAATGAGAAGAAAAAAAGTTTTATTAACACTGGTTGGTATAATTTTAATCTGGTCATTTTATGGGTACCTTATAAGAACAATATCGTATTTAGAAAAAAGTAATTTGAAACTTGAAAGAGAGTTAAGAGAGCTAGAAAAAGAGCAAAGTAAAAGAATTTATGAATACGATTTATTGATGGATTTAAGAAAAATAGAGCAAGAGATGAGTAAGAAAAAAAATATGGTTATATCTGAGAAGATAAATTTCTTTAAGATAGAAGATAGCTCTTTGTAAAAAAATAGGAGAGTGTAATGAAGTTAGAAAAAGGACAGATAATTGAAATAAAAATAGATAAAATAGTTTATGGTGGAGAGGGATTAGGTTATTATAATGGCGAATTTGCTATGTTTGTACCTATGTCTGTACCTGGGGATATTTTAAAAGCAGAGATAATATCTTTAAAAAAAAGTTATGGAAGAGCACTTATAAAAGAGATAGTAATTCCTGGAGCTGAAAGAGTTAAAGATTCAGACAATATAACTTTTGAAGATTTTCAAGGTTGTGACTTTGGAATGTTAAACTATGATGCTCAATTGAAATATAAAAAAGAGATGGTTGAAGATGTAGTGAGAAGAATAGGAAAGAACAGTGATGTAATAGTAGAGGAAACACTGGGATCTCCTATAGAGAAAAACTATAGAAATAAAGTTGTTGAACCATTCTCTTTAAATGGAGATGAGATTATAACTGGATTTTTTAAAAGAAAAAGTCATGATGTATTCCAAGTTGAAGACAATATGTTAAACTCAGTGCTAGGAAATAGAATAATAACTGATTTGAAGAGTATTATAAATAGAAAAAAATTAACAGTATACAATGAAAAAAAGCATACAGGTCTATTAAGACATGTTATGGTTAGAACTAACTCTTTCAATGAGGCTATGTTAGTACTGGTTATAAATGATAAATCAGTTTCTGAAAATGTAAAAGAGCTTTTAAAAGAGGTAGTGAGTGCAGTTAAAGAGATTACTTCTGTATATGTTTCTTTAAATGATAGAAAAACAAATGTGGCTATTGGAAATAAAAATATACTTGTATTTGGTAAAAAAACAATAAAAGAGGATATCTCGGGAATCCACTTTAATATATCACCGACATCTTTTTTCCAAATTAATTTAGAGCAAACAAAAAGATTATATGAGTTAGCTATAAATATGTTTGAAAACATTGAAAATAAAACTATTGTGGATGCCTATGCGGGAACAGGAACAATAGGGATGATTCTATCTAAAAAAGCTAAAAAGGTATACTCTATCGAAATTGTGGAATCTGCAGTAAAAGATGGGATTAGAACAGCAAAAGAGAATCATATAGAGAATGTAGAATTTATATGTGGAGATGTAAATAAAGAGTTAGGAAAACTTATAAAATCAGAAGCAGTGGATTCTATAATCTTAGACCCTCCAAGAAAAGGGATAGATGAGGAGAGTCTATTAAATATTGCTAAAGTTGGAATAAAAGAGATAGTTTATATATCTTGCAATCCATCAACTTTTGCGAGAGATATAGAGATATTAGAAAGAGAGGGATACAGACTAGTCAGAGTAAAACCAGTAGATATGTTTCCTCAAACAAGCCATATAGAAGTAGTGGGAAGATTAATAAAAATATAGGAGGACTTTATGATAAAGTTTTTAATATTTGCAGTGGTTGCATATATATTTGGTTCATTGCCTTGTGGAGTATGGTTAGGAAAAGCAATTAAAGATATAGATATAAGAGAGTATGGAAGCAAAAATTCAGGGGCAACAAATGCATATAGAATTTTAGGTCCAAAGTATGGTATAATGGTTCTTATATTAGATGCTTTAAAAGGTTATATTCCACTTTATATTGCAAGTTCATTTGGTGTGGATGGAATATATATTATAGTATTGGGATTGATAGCTATATTAGGTCATACATTTTCATTCTTTTTACAATTTAAAGGTGGAAAGGGCGTAGCTACAAGTTTAGGAGTTTTTCTTTTCCTAATGCCTAAAGTGGTAGGAATTTTGGTTTTAGTTTTTATATTAGTGGTAGGAATAAGTAGATATATATCTCTAGGATCGGTTATTTGTGCAGCATTGTTACCGATTTTAGCATATTTTATGCCAGTGAGAGATTCTTCAACAAGAATGCCTTTAGTTTTTATATCTCTACTTGTGGGAGTATTTGTAATATATAAGCATAAAGCAAATATCCAAAGACTTATGGATGGAAAGGAAAATAAATTTAATTTAAAGTAAGGAGATAAATTAAATGGAAAAGGTAGTTGTAATAGGAGCAGGAAGCTGGGGAACAGCTTTAGGTATGGTTCTAGCCAAAAAAGGCTATGATGTTACAATGTGGGAACACAACAAAGAGATAGCTGAAAAGTTGAACTTAGAGAAAGAGAACAAACGATTACTTCCAGGGGTTAAATTTCCAGAGAATTTAAATGTAACCTGGGAATTAGATGGACTTTTATCTGATGTGAAATATATTATTTTTTCTGTACCATCTCAAGTTTTAAGAGGAGTTATGGCAAAAATATCCCCGCAAATTGAGGAGGATATGATTTTAATAAATACAGCAAAAGGTATAGAGATTTTAAGTGGTGAAACACTATCTCATGTAATGAAGGATGAAATAAAAGGTAAATATCATAAAAATATAGTAATTTTATCTGGACCAACTCATGCTGAGGAGGTTGCTCAGGAGTTGCCAACAACAATTGTTGCAGCTGGAGAGATTGATAAAGCTAAAAAAGTTCAAGAGTTATTCAATACAGAGAACTTTAGAGTTTATGTAAGTGAGGATATTGCTGGAGTTGAACTGGGTGGTGCGGTTAAAAACTGTTTAGCAATAGGAGCGGGAATAGCTGATGGACTAGGTTATGGAGATAATGCTAAAGCAGCTCTAATAACTAGAGGAATAGCAGAAATGATAAGATTTGGTAAAGTTATGGGTGCAAATGAAAGAACTTTTTCAGGTTTAACGGGGATTGGGGACCTAGTTGTAACATGTGCAAGTCAACATAGTAGAAATAGATATGTTGGAGAAAGACTTGGAAAAGGAGAGAAAATAGACGATATACTAAAGAGCATGGTTATGGTAGCTGAAGGGGTACCAACTGTAAAAGCTGTTTATACTAAAAAAACAGAGTTAGGTATAAGTATGCCAATAGTTGAAGCTATTTATTCAATAATATACGAGGGAGCAGACACAAAAGAAAAGGTTAAAGAGTTAATGACAAGAGAGTTAAAAGAGGAGTTTTACTAAAAAGCTAAATAGTTATACTTATAGCAATTAATTACATTAAAAATAAAAATCAAATTTAAAAATTAAATAGCAACACGGAGATTCAAAATAGAAAAATATAACTAATGAGGGTATGGGGTGTATATGACAGAAAAAGATTTAGTTTCATTTTATCTAGATGATATAAAAGAGTATGAAGTGTTAGGAAAAGATGAGGAGATATTACTGTTGAAGAAAGCTAAAAATGGTGATATTGAAGCAAGAGAAAGATTGATTTTATGTAATTTAAGATTAGTGGTCAATGTAGCTAAGAAGTATGGAAGTAAAGGCATGAGCTTTATAGATTTGATCAGTGAGGGGAACTTTGGTCTTATCCATGCCATTGAGAAATTTGATGTAGACAAGGGGTACAGATTCTCGACCTATGCTGTATGGTGGATAAAACAAGCCATAAGCAAAGCTATAATCAGCAAGGGTCGAGAGATAAGAATACCATCTTACAAACATGATTTATTAAATAAGATAAATAAGTTTATAATGGATGCAGTTATGCTAAAGGGTGATTATCCAAGTATATATGAGATTTCAGAGGGATTAAATATAAACTTAGAAAAAGTTCAAGATTTAATGATGGAGTTTCAAGAAACGGTATCACTGAGTTCTCCAATAGGAGAGGATATCTGTTTAGAGGATACAATAGCTAGTGAGGTACACAACGATTTAGAGGATAATCTGATTAGAGAGATGAGTACAGCACAGATTAAAGAGATTCTGAATAAGCTAAATGAAAGAGAAAAGCAGATACTTAAGCTTAGATTTGGGTTCGATGGAAATCAAATCCATACTTTGGAAGATATAGGGCAAAGTTTTAGTATAACAAGAGAACGAGTAAGACAAATAGAGCAAAAAACATTAGAAAAATTGAGAATACGTTATAGTGACTTACTAAAAGGAAACTATTACTATTAAAAGCAAGGAGGTTAAATTGATTTTAAAAGTTAATAGATTGGAATTTCTAAAAAAAATAAAAATAGTAGAAAAGGCCATCAATGAGAACAAAATAAGACCAATTATATCTTATGTATATATAGAAACAAGAGATAACAAACTATGGTTTTGTGGAACAAACTTAGAGTTGACAATATCTACACATATGGATTGTGAAATACTAAGAGAGGGGAAAGCTGTATTTCAACACAACTTAGTTGAGGAATATTTAAAAGAGATTAAAGATGAAGAGATAACTTTAAATATAGATGAGGATATCTTAACAATAGAGACATCAGATTCAGCCTCTGAATTTATGCTTATGAATGCTGAGGAGTTTCCTAGAATGCAGGAAACAGAATTAAATGATGAGGAATTTGAGTTTAAATTAAAAAAAGTGGATTTAGCTGATTACTTTGATAAAGTTAAATTCTCAGCTTCTATGTCTAGTGATAATTTATCAATAAATTGTATCAGATTGGAGATAGAGGAAAATAAAATAAAATTTATATCCACAGATACGTATCGATTAACATATTTAGAGCATGAGTATTTAGAAAATAGTGGAACTTTTAAAGTGAGTATACCTATAAATACGATAGATGCAATGTCTAAACTATTAAGAAATGGAAATGAAGAGGAGATAGGGTTTATTCAGAAGAATAAACAGCTATATTTTAAATTAGGAAACATTTCAATAATAAGTAGAGTTATAGATTTACCATTTCCTAATTATAAAACAATTTTAGAAGCTAGTGGATATAATAAAAAGTTACAAATAAATAGAGTCGAATTTGAAAAGATGTTAAAAAGAATTCAGATATTTGTAAAAAATAATTCTGAATCAAAATTCGGAGTGATATTTACTCTGTCTGGAAATAACATTGATATTGAAGGAGTTGGAGAAATTGCAAAGGCTAAGGAGATTGCGAAAGTAGATTATGAAGGAGAGAGTTTAAGAATCTCTTTAAATGTTAAGTTCTTATTAGAGTTTGTTCAATCAAGTGATAAAGATATTGTAACACTGGAGTTTACAACATCAAATAGCGCTGTAAGAACAAGAAATATAGAAGAAGATAATTATACTTATATAGTGATGCCATTAGCTTTGAAAGACTAGATAAAAAAGACTAGCTTACAGAGTGAGCTAATTTTTATTTTGCAAAGATAAATTCTTTGTGGTATAATTTGGATAATATTTTTTCATTTAAGGAGAAATAATGAGCAAATTTTATATACTAAAACTCATCTATGAGCTTCACTATTTCAGGTATTTACTATTAGAATACATAACTAAAAATCCATATGACAATAATAGTGCAAAAAAATTTGTAGATTTCAACAATAAAAGAGTACTAAAAAAAATAAAAAAAGATGGAGCAAAAAAAGTAGCGATATTATTACCTCATTGTATCCAAAAGTATGATTGTAATTTGAAAATAACAAATAATGTTGAAAATTGTAAAATGTGTGGACTTTGTGATATAGCTGAGATTATAAAATTGAAAGATGAGTTTGAAAATATTGATGTAAAAGTAGCTACTGGTGGGACATTAGCTAGATTGTATTTGAAGGAGTACAAGCCTAATTTGGTGGTTGCAGTGGCTTGTAAAAGGGATTTAACTTCAGGGATTAGAGATTCTTTTCCAATACCAGTTTATGGGGTTTTTAACATGATAGTGAAAGGACCGTGTAAAGATACAAGAGTGGCTGTCAATGAGATAAGAAAAGTATTGAGAGAGGTGGGGACAACGTGAAAAAATTAAAACTATTATTAGCAGGGCTTTTAATATGTTCAGGACTAATGGCCTCTGAGAAAGAGGATATTAAATTTTTGGATGAATTATTTCTTCAAAAAAAATATTCTATGGCTCTTCAAGAGTCGAATAACTTTATAACAAAATATCCGCGTTCTAAATATATAAAAAATATAAAGGTAAGAATGGGTCAGGTATATTATGTAGAAGGAAGATACCAAGAGTCAATAAACACTTTAAATGAATGTTTAAAAGAGTTAAAACTTAATCAAAATGAAACAAATAGTATTTATTTATATTTAACTAAAGCTTATGTAGGACTAAAAGATTTTGAAACAGCTTCTAAAGCTGCAAACTTAATTGTGAAAACAACAGCTGAGGGAAAAAACGATTATGAGGAAGCCTTATTATCTATTGGAAAGGGTTATATGGATAATAAAGATTATATCAGGGCTCAAAGAGAGTTAACAAGTGCCCTAAGCGTACAGGGAAGAAACTATGAAGATGTAGTTTTAAACCTTGCCTTAGCAGCATATAATAACTCTCAGTATATAAAGACAATAGTTTATTTAGATGAGTACTATAGAGGAGCAAAAGTTGGAGTAAATAAAGATTTAGTAAACTACCTTTATGGATCATCTTATTACAAGACAAATGAAACATCAAAAGCTTTAGAGTATTTTAAAAAGGTAAAAAATAGTAATGTCAACTCAGAGTATAAAACATTGTCAGTTTTAACCATGATAGAGATTTATTTAAAGCAAGGAAATGCAAAAGCAGCTGAAAATATACTGGCTAGTCTATCATCAGAACCTAAACTATACAATACAGCTTTAAAGAGTTTCGGTGATTTTTATCTAGTTAGAGGATTAAATGATGTAGCATTAAGTTACTATAATAAAATATCAAATAAAGATATTGATGTTTGGTATGGAATTGCTCTATCTCAATATAGATTAAAAGATTATAAAAATTCACTGGAAAACTTTAGAAAGCTTTACCCAACAAAGTATAAAAATGAAAGTATTTATTATCAACTTTCTATTGAGTACTTAAATAAAAATTATAAATGGGTTTTAAGCAATAGAAACTTAGTTGCAGGATTAAACTTAAATAGAGATGAGGAGATAGCTACTAATAACTTAATAGGAACGTCAGCCTTCCAAGAGGGAGACTTTAAGGTAGCTGAAGAGTATTATACAAAAAACTACAATATCGCTCCAACAAAGGAATCTCTATATAAGATGATTGTAACTTTAAGCAAAACAAAGGATAGAAGTAGACTAAATAGTCTAATTAAGGAGTATAATACAAAATATCCAACAGATCAGGAATATAGAAAAAATATTACCATAATAACTTCAGATAACTTATTGGCTGAGGGGAATGGAGAGCAAGCTATAAATGTATATAAAGAGTATTTAACAACAAATAGAGACCCAGATGTGGTGTCAAATTTAATAGAGGTTATGATTGCTCAAAAGAAATATAATGATGTTATGCAATATTTGAATATTCAAGATGCTTCTCTAGAAAATACATATCAGAAAGGTATTGCAACTATGGGAATGGGAAGATATGATGAAGCGGAGATGTACTTCAATCAAGTTATAAATAGCACAGACAACGTGGACAAAGCTCTCTATGAAAAATCAAAGTACAATATTATAAAAAATTACTTCCTATGGGAAAAATATCAAGAGGCCATTGATGCTGGAGAAACATATGTAGCTGGAGAGAACCTGTTTGCACTAGAGGATGTAGTGGATAAAATAGCAATCAGTTATTTCAGATTGGATAATCCAGAGAAAGCTAGAGAGTATTTTGAAAAATTAAAGTTGGTTTCAAATATGGGAGACTATGCACAGTTCCAGATTGGAGAAACATACTACAGCGAAAAGAAGTATAATGAAGCAATTGAGGCATATAAAATAAGTGCCGAAAATTCAAATAATCCAGAATATAAAGAGAAGGGATTGTATTGGGAGATATCTTCACTATACCTATTAAAAAATATAGATGGATTCAATGCTAAAAGTAAAGTATTTTTAAGTCAATATCCAAACTCAAAATTAAAAGATAATATTCTTTTAATGAAGGGAGAGCTTTATAGTGTACAGGGAAATAATGGAGATAGTTTAAAGAGTTATGAGAAGTTATATAATGAGACAAAGGATGAAGTCTTAAAAGAAAAATCTCTGATGAAAGTAATAGAGATTTCTCAGAGTACAAAAGATATAACAAAAGAGTTAGAATGGATAAATAAAATAACTAATGACAATAAAAAAAGTTACTATATGGCTAAGCATTTCCAAAGAGAGAAAAAATTGGAGGAAGCAAAGGCTGAGTATGAAAAACTTATAACAACGGATGAATATAAAGATTTTGCAGCCTTAGGATTAGGGGACTATTACTACTCGCATAAAGATTTGGTTAAAGCAAAAGAGTACTATGAGAATATTAACTCTTTGGAAAATAGTGCTTATAAAGATAGAGCACTGTATCAAATTGCCAATATTCAAAAAGATACTGGAATGACAGGAGATTCTGTAAGAAACTACACAAAACTATATGTATTATACCCAACAAGTGAGTATGCTTTGGAATCTAAAATCAGATCCGCTGAGGGATATGAAAATTTAAATAACTATAAAGATGCAATAGCACAATATGATGAGTTATTAAAGACAGAAAGTAAGAACAAAGATTATTTCTTAGAAAAACTAATATTTTTAAATTTAAAAATGGAGAAAAAAGATATAGCAAAAGTATATTATGAAC
>Charlie_p2__coassemble_1796_pt1 | contig 15635 bp, 14 predicted proteins | sample Charlie_p2__metabat2_low_PE_014 | metagenome-assembled genome bin Charlie_p2
CTCACAAATTTTTTAGAGAATAATCTTCCAAAAATTAAACTTATAAAAATCGCTATAAAGCCTCCTAATAAGTTAAAATAACCAATCTCTCTTTTGTAGTAGTTTAAAATGGATAGTGAGGTTCTTATTGATACCCACCTATTTTTAATCTTTTCATTGTACAGCAAAATTTTAGCTTCTGTTAATCTTTGATTCTTTATAACGAATTTTTTATTCTCTAAATTTTCAATTAAAAAACCACTTCCACTTCCACCTCTACTATTTATCCATTTCTTTTTATCTTCAGCCATAATTAAAACTGTTATATCCTTTTTTTCTTTTAAATTTTTTATATATCCCTCTAAATCTCTGTTGTTGGATATCAAGTATTCAATCTCCTTAGCTATTTTAGGAAACTCCTCTTTTCTCTCTGAAATAAAGTGATATTCTAAAAAAAATATACTTATTATATAGCTTATACTCATTGCAATTACTATAATCAGTGCTGAATATATAAAAATTTTTTTTGATAAACTATCTCTCTTCAAAAATATATCCCACCCCTCTAACTGTTCCAATTAATTCCTCATAACCGTGTAACTTTTTCCTTAATCTTTTTACAAGAGTATCTGATGCTCTCTCATCAAACTCATTGTCTATTCCCCAAATCTCCAACAAAATATTATTTCTACTTAAGGGTTTATTTCTATTTTTTATAAAGTATTCTAATAGATTTTTCTCTCTTGTTGAAAGATTTATTCTCTCGTTCTTAATTTTTAGTATCTCATCTTTAAAAGAATACTCTATCTCTTTATATATATACTCTTTTTGAATGTTAAGTTTTAAATATTTTTTTATTTTAGTCGAAAGAACATTTATGCTAAATGGCTTTGTAATATAGTCATCAGCTCCTATCTCTAAGCCATGAATCTCATCTAATTCAGAATCTCTTGCTGTCATCATAATTATTGGAGTTTCAGATTTTTTTCTAATATATTCACAAACTTCCCATCCATTTTTTAGCGGCAAATTGACATCTAAAAGCACTAAATCTGGTTTGAATCTTTCAAAAAGTTCTATTCCTTTCTCTCCATTCAGAGCAATCTTTATATCTATATTCAGATTAAAAAAATGACTCTCTAAAGAGAGAGCCAATTCTTTTTCATCCTCAACAATTAATAACCTTTTCATAAATTAACACCTCTTGTATTTTGTTAAGGTTATTATATCAAATATTTCTTCATTTTTAAAAATACTTTTTAAATCCTAATCTTATTATTACTGATTCCTCTATAGATCTTTTTATTTTTTTTGATCCTCCACCAGTTCCACTTCCAGAACCTCCAGAACCAGTTCCACTTCCTGAGCCATTTCCTCCACCAGAACCAGCTCCACCACCATTTCCATTTCCTCCACCAGAACCAGGTTTCCCTATTGATCTACCACTATTTCCCCCTGAAGATTGTCCATTATTTGAAACATTCTTATATTGAGCTAAATATACTATATCAGCTGTTATTGAAAAATCAGGCATTGGTTTCCATATAGCTCTTGTTCCAAGCATTGTCCCTAATTCATTATGAAAAGTTGTTTTATTTTTATTTCCCCCTGTTTCAACCTCAGGATTTAAAAATCCCCAAACATAAGGTCTTACCTGTAATGCATTTGTTGTATATAGATTATGATCAATTTTAGCCAAATAAGACCATCTAATATTCTCACCAGCATATTCCTCTTTAGATTTATTTACAACACCTAGGGATAGCTTTGTTTTCTCTATTCTATAGCTTAATCCCGTTTCTATTTTATTCACATAGCTTTCATTTTGAAATGGTAAATTAAATGTTTGAGTTATTTGATCTCTCTCATCCCCTTTAACTTTTGCATACCCTACAGCTCCTTTTAAATACCACCCAAATCTATCTGTAAAATCATATGTTGCCTTTGGTATAAATCTAAGTGCTGTTGAATGTTGAATTTTTGTACGCTTCAGTTCATCTTGCCTAATTCCAATCTTATAGTTTAAGAAAAACTTTCCATTTCTATATACAGACCCTCCATAAAGTTCTACCATAGTTTTATCATATCTTTTTTCTGAACTATTGTACTCATGTCTATATGATGTTTTTCCATCTATATAAAAATTTGAATTTTCAAAAGGGAAAAATTCAAATCCTAGATATGGCTCTACTCTGTTTTTTTCATCTACTGATCTTTCAAAGATCATTGTATCCATCCCTATTTCTAGATACCCTGTTGAACCGCTATTTTTTAATCTTTCCTCTTCATGAAAACTATATGTATCCACACCTACTAAATTTTCTTTAGAGTAATCCACTCTACTTTTTTTATTATTTCTTCCCATTCCTTCTTGTGAAAAACTTAAAACTGATAATGCTATTGTACCTAAAATTGCTATTGTACTTCTTTTCATGCTCTCTCCCCTGAATTTTTTATAAAAAAAAGCTGAGATTTTAATCTCAGCTTCATATTAATTAATCAATTACTTTCCTGTTGCGTTATTTACTGCTTCTAAGAATCCCTCAGATGTATATGTAGCTCCTGCTACTGTATCTACTTGAGATGATTGTGCTTCTATAACCTTCTTTGTTAATTGCTCAATTGCTGGATTTGCAATTCCTGGAGTGTCGCTATTCTCTTTTACTTCAATTGCAACAATTTTGTCTCCATCCATTGTTACTGCTACTTTTATATCATCTGCATATCCTAATCCAGTTCCTTCTTTTACCTCAGCTCCAAAAGCTACTGCTGATAAAATTACTAACATTGATATTAAAAATTTTTTCATATATTCCACCCTTCTTAATAAAATAATCTCATGTAAATTATACTGTATACTACTATTTTGTGTCAATAAAAAAATACAATTAATACCAATTTTAATCACTTTTTTCTCATTTTTCACTCAATTTTTAAACTATAATTTCTTTGACCTCTTCATCAGATATTTGATCATACTCTTTCATAGCCGTTCTTGCATATTTTCCTAGTGATAAAAGAGCAATTAGGTTAGGTAAAACCATCATTCCATTGAACATATCAGCTAACTCCCATACAAGTTCAACCTTCATCATTGATCCAAGAACAATCATAATCATAACAATAGCTCTATATATATTCACTGATTTTTTACTTTTAAATATATATCTAACATTTGCTTCTCCAAAGAAATACCATCCTATAATTGTTGAGAACGCAAAGAACAGTAGACAGATAGCAATAAATGTATCTCCAAATATTCCCAATGTCTCACTGAATGCTCCCTGAGTTAATACAATTCCAGCTCCAGATGTCAAAGATATTTTTGATGTTAAAATTACAAGTGCTGTTCCTGTTAGAACTATAAATGTATCTATAAAAACAGTTATTACAGCTACGATCCCTTGCTCTCCAGGGTGTGTAACCTTTGCTATAGCATGGGCATGTGGTGTTGATCCCATACCTGCTTCATTGGAAAATAACCCTCTTGCCACTCCATATCTAACCGCTTGCTTTACTGTTATTCCCATAGCACCTCCCAGTGCTGCTTGAGGATTGAAAGCTGAGACAAATATAGATGTTATTGCTGGAATTATCTCTTGATAATTTATTGTTATTATTACAATACATGCCACTATATATAGTCCTGCCATTATTGGTACTATTTTTTCAGTTACAGAGGCTATTCTTTTTATTCCTCCGAAAAATACAAATCCAGCCAAAACTGATACGATAACTCCTACAAGTGCAGATGAAACTCCAAAAGCTTTGTTAAAAGCAGCAGATATCGAATTTGCTTGAACCGCATTTCCCATAAGTCCTAAGGCTGCTATACATGCTACTGCGAAAAAGTATGATAATCCCTTTGCAATTTTTTTATTTTTTATAGAATTTTCAATATAATATGCTGGTCCTCCTGTTATTTGACCATCTACTCTTTTCTTAAAAACCTGTCCTAAAATTGCTTCTACATAGACTGTTGCCATTCCGAAAAATGCACTAGCCCACATCCAAAATATTGCTCCTGGTCCTCCTGAAGCTATTGCTGTTGCCGCTCCTGCTAAGTTTCCTGTTCCCACCTGTGCTGCCACAGCAGTAGCTAAAGCTTGAAATGATGACATACCATTTTTATCTGCTGCTTTTCCATTTAAATTTATTGATCCTGTTACATGCTTTACTCCCTCTTTAAATTTTCTAATTTGAATAAAATTTAACTTCAAAGTAAAATATATACCCGTTCCCATTAATAAAATAATTAAAAAATTCCCCCATAAAAAACTGTTAATACTCATTACGAAATCTTGCATTTTTATTTCCTCCTAGTTTTTTAAATGCAAAATTGAATAAAAAAAGAAGGTATTTAAAAAATACCTTCTGGAATTAAAAAAGAATTATACACAAAAAATAGTTTAATACAAAAAAACTTTTATTGCATAATTCCTCTGTCCTTTTACCTGAGAGTTTAGTCCAAACTTTACATTTGGGTTTGCTCCTTCGGTGCTCATAGAGTCTCTCCAGAGGCTCGTCCAATATAGGTCCTCAAGTTTTTCAACTAACCTGAAAGATTCACTTCTTCGGTGGCCATTACGGCTCTCTCCCTATATCTTCATCCGATTTTCTATTCAATTTTTTACTGTTGTTATGAAATCTATTGTAAAATGAAAAGTTTTTTTTGTCAATGTTTTTTTTGAAGTTTTTTATTTTATTTTTTCTAAAAGTAGGTACGAAGCTCCTAACATTCCCGCATCATTGCCTCTTTCAGCCATTTTTATCTCAAGGATATCCAAATAATTTTTCATGACTTTTTTCTCTAAACTTTTTTGGAAAATACTCTTTAAAAATTCACCCTGTTTAGAAACTCCACCTCCAATAACAATAAGTGAGGGATTAAAAATATATATTAGTGTGGATAATCCATCTGTTAAGTAATCGGCCCACTCATTAACAATCTCTATATATTTTTTATTATTTTTATGAACCTCATCAAATATCTCTTTTCCATTTAATTTTTTACCTGTTTTCTCTTCAGCCAACCTTAAAAGTGCTGTTGTTGAAGCATAGCTTTGATAACATCCTCTATTTCCACAGCCACATTGAAGTCCATTTTTTACAATCTGTATATGTCCAAATTCTGCTGCTACACTACTTTCCCCTCTTAAAAGTTCACCTTTTAAAACAACTCCTCCTCCAATTCCAGTTCCAATTGTTAAACATAGGAAATTCTCTTTACCTTTGGCTGCTCCCATCCACATCTCACCTAAAGCAGCACAGTTTACATCATTTTCTAAAACTGCTGGAACGCTGTATCTCTTTTCTAATATCTCTACTAGATTAGTTCCAATCCATCCAGGAATTAGGTCTGTTCCTCCTACAACTTTTCCAATAGATCCATCTATTTGTCCAGTGGCAGAAACGGCTATACCTAAAATTCTATTGGTTTTTAGCTCTTCAACTATCCCATAGATTTTTTCCAATAACTGTTCTACACCTTTTGAGGCCTCTGTTAGTAAAGAAGAGGAGAATATAACTTCTCCTCTTGAGCTAACTAAGCCATATTTTATCTCTGTTCCTCCAATATCAATGGCTATTATATTCATTAAACTTCTCCTATAAAAAATTTCTTCCTATCTCTTTTGCTGCTTCTATCTTTTCTGCTGATAATTTTTTCATTGGTAATCTACAATATCCAATTGCATCTACACCTTTTAACTTTAAAATCTCTTTTATAGTTTGATATAGTCCGTTTCCTAAAATGGCTTCGATTATATCATTTAAATAAGTTTGTCTCTCTCTTGCAGTAGCTAAATCTCCAGCTTTTGTTGCATCAAAAACCTCTCTAGCTATCTTTCCAGTTACATTGTATGTACTTCCTATTGCCCCGTCTACACCCAATGCTACCGCTGGCAATAACATCTCATCAAATCCTGCATATATCAATTTATTTGGGAAAGCTTTTCTAACTCTCTCTAAAAGATAGAAATCTCCAGCTGTAAACTTGATACCAATAATTTTATCATGACAAAGTAGCTCTCCAAACTGCTCAACATTCATGTTAACTCCAGTTAAAAATGGAATTGAATAGATTATCATATTGTTATTAGTCTCATTTACTATTGTCATGTAATAGTTTTTAATCTCCTCAAAGTCAAATTTATAATAGAATGGTGTTACTGCAGATAGTGAGTCATATCCTAACTCAGTTGCATACTTTCCTAATTCAACTGCCTCATATAAGTTAATAGATCCCACTTGTGCAATCAGTTTAACTGCATCTTTAGCCTCATCTTTTACAATTTCAAATATTCTTTTTTTCATCTCAGTTGAAATCATAAAGTTTTCACCAGTACTTCCACCTACGTATAGTCCATCCACCTTCATTTCATCAATATTGTATCTAACAATATTTCTTATTCCTTTTTCATCTAAGTTTCCATTTTTGTCAAAAGAGATTAGTAATGCTGAATAAATTCCTTTCATTTTTTCCTCCAAATTTTTTTATTTTAATAAGTTTAAGGCCCATTGATAAATTAGATCCTCTAGTCCATTAATGTTCTCGTGACCAAAATCAGGGTAAATAATATGCTCCTTTTTGCTTTTTATATTATTATAAACTGCAAATTGAGTTGATGGTGGGCATACCTTATCCATTAATCCTGTTACCATTGTTACCTCTCCCTGTATATTTTCTACAAAATTTTTTACATCTATATATCCTAATGTTTCAAAAAACTTATTTTCATTTTTATGTTGTAGATCATACCATCTAAAGAAATCTTTTAATTCACTATATGCAAAATCTCCTAAATCTAAGTCCCATACTCTTTTAAAATCTGATAGATATGGATAAATTGCAAATATCCTAGAAACTCTATTTTCTAGTGATGCTGTTACTAAAGAGATTGCACCACCTTGTGAATATCCTAAAGTGGCTATATTTGAGGTATCAATCTTTTCCATCTGAAAAACAATATCCAATAGTCTCACTGCATCTAAATAAACTTTTCTATAATAACTTTGTTTAGGTCCTTCTAATAATCCTCTTATTAAATTTCCAGCCCTAAAGTACTCATTACCACTTTTTCCCATTTGATCTCTACAATCCATGGCAAAGTACGCAATTCCTGATGCTGCGTAGCTCATTCTTCTAGACCAGTCTCCTCCATTTCCGCCATAACCATGAAACTCTACTATTGCTGGAACTGGTTTTAAAATATTTTTAGGCAATAACATTTTTACATATATCTTCTCGCCATCTATTCCTTTAAAAGTTAAATTGTAACAATCACACAGAGGACTTTGAAACTCGGCAGGAGTCATTACGACTCCCGCTTCTGTCTCTCTTAGCTCTCTTAATGAATCTTGCCAAAATTCAACCATATTTAAAGGAGTTGGACTAATCCCTCTATATTTTTTTAATTCATCTATTGGCAAATCTATATTTGGCATTTTATCAAGCTCCTAATATTAAGTTTGGAACAAATAAAACAATTTGTGGGAATATTGTCAATATAACCAAAGTTATTATTATTGGTATTAAAAGAGGTATTACTCCCTTGGTTATGGTACTAACTGGAATTTTTCCAACTCTAGATACCACAAATAAAGCCATTCCCATTGGTGGTGTTAAAATTCCTATCATCAAGTTTAATGTACTTAAAACCCCGAAGAACACTGGATCTATTCCAAATTGGATCACCACTGGTATCAACATTGGTAAAACTAAAACCTGTAGTGCTAGAGCTTCTATAAATGTACCTAAGAAAATTAAAAGCAGATTTATCATCACTAAAACCATTAATGGTGATTTTCCAAATGTTAAAAATACTTCTGCTATTTTCATTGAAATCTGTTCTCTCGCTATAACTTGACCAAAGAAAGTAACTCCCATAATCATTAAAACAGTTACTCCACTTATCTTTATAGTTTCTATAACATCTTTTACGAACCCTTTCATAGTTAATTCCTTATATACAAAGAATCCTAATCCCATTGAGTAACATGTAGCAATTACTGCTGCCTCTGTCGGCGTAAAGTATCCCGAAAAAATACCTCCTATTATGATAAAAGGAGTTAGTAGAGCCCAAAATGACTCTTTAAAAGATATTAATCTCTCCTGCATTGTAGCTTTTGGTGCTCTTTTATAACCTCTTTTTTTACAGATAAAGTAGTTCATTATCATAAGAGCAAATGTTAAAATTATTCCAGGAACAAATCCACCTAAAAATAATCTTGCTATTGATTGATCTGCTATAACTCCATAGATAATCATTGTTATGCTTGGAGGAACTAAAGGTCCTATTATACATGAAGCTGCTGTTAACCCTCCACATAAATCATCGTCATAACCTTCATCTCTCATAGCTTTTATTTCAAGTTGTCCCAATCCACCTGCATCAGCAAGTGCTGACCCTGACATTCCAGAGAATATTAAACTGGCAAATATATTTACGTGCCCCATTCCACCAGTATAATGTCCCAATAATGCTTTTACAAATCTAAATATTCTCTCTGTTATACCTGAGCTATTCATCAGTACCCCAGTTAGTACAAAGAACGGAACACTTAGTAAACTAAAGCTATCTAAACTATCTACCAAAAGAGATCCTACAAAATAGATAACATTCCAATCTGTAAGTGCAAAGAACAGTAAAGTTGCAAACACCAATGAGAATCCAACAGGCACTCCCACAAATATAAGCCCAAACCATGATAAAAACGTTATTAATGTTAACACTCTTTGCTCACCACCTTTTCATCATTTTCAGTATCTGTGTATTTAGGAGAAACAATAAATTTTCCCTCTTTATAATCTTCTCTAAGAACTTGAATGAATCGTATTAACATCAATGTCGCTATTAAAGGTAGTGCTACATACATCCAACCTGCTGATATTTTCAGTGCTATCAGTTGAAACATTTTTTTTCTTAAAAAAAGTTTATAACCTATCTGAATCATTGCAACTAAAGCTATAAAAACAATTGTTTGAATAAATGTATTTGCTATTTTTAAACCTTTTCCTGAAAATTTATTGTATAGAAAATCTATAAATACATGTTGTCTATATTTTATTCCTATACTCACTCCTAGCATTCCTACATATACAAACAATAAAATTGCCAGTTCTTCACTCCAAACTAGAGGAGAATTAAATATCTGTCTAAAAACAATCTGTGCCACTAATATGGCAAACATTGCTATAAAAAGTGCAGCTCCTATGATTTCCTCTATGTTATCTAAAATTCGTCTTATATTCATATCTGTCCAACTCCTATACTATCACTCTCTATTTAACTGCTGTAATCTCTTCCAGTGCTGCTTTACCAACTTTTCCATTATTTTTTATATAAACATTATAAAATGGTTGCATTGCATCTCTAAACGGTCCTAAGTCAGGATAAGTAATTGTTACTCCCTGCTCTTTAAAGAAATCTAATAAACTAGCTTCTTCATCCATAAATAGTTTTGTATGGTATTGAGCAGCTGATTCCGCTTCCTGTTTTACTAACTCCTGTAGATCTTTTGGCAGCTTTTTCATAGTTGAATTACTTACTAAGTACAGCTGATCATTTAATATATGATTTGTCATTGCTAAATATTTTTGAACTTCATAGAATTTTTGAGCTCTAATAGCTGATAATGGGTTCTCTTGCCCATCAACTGAGTTTGTTTGTAATGCTAAATACACTTCAGAGAAGGCCATTGGAGTTGGTGATGCCCCTGTATTTTTAGCATACTCTAAGTTTGCATCCGCTTTAGGAACTCTAAGTTTTAATCCTTTCATGTCCTCTATGTTGTTTATTGGTCTATTTGTTGTTGTCTCTCTTGTTCCATTATATGCTTGAGATAAAATCTCTATATTTAAGTTATCACTAATTTTCTTCTGTAAATTCTTTCCAAACTCCGTATCAAATGTTGCCTTTTTCATATGATCAAAATCTTGAATTACATATGGTAATGAATATACTTGAGCTTCTGGGAAGAAAATATTAAATCTACCCATCTCAGCGAATCCCATATCTAGAACTCCAGCTGATATTTGCTCTAACATTGATCTATCATCTCCAAGTTGAGCCCCTGGAAACAACTCCACTTGTACTTGACCATTTGATTTTTCTTTTAGATTATTTGCAAAATACTCTGCTGCCTTATACTCATTTGAACTTGTATTTGGCGTGAACCCCATTCTTAATTTATAAACCTTTTCATTTGCCCCAAATGCTACCATCCCAAATACTAATGTTAATCCTGCTACTTTTAACACTCTTTTCATTAAAATTTCCTCCCTTAGAATTTACTTTTGACTTTATATAGTAATCTCATTTTTTAATCCAAACTTTCTTTAAAAAGTATATCTATTCTAGTTTGATATTCATGAGATCTTTTTAAACTTGTTTTATATAATGCTTCAAAAATCTTTTTTCCTGCTATGTATCCTTGGTTATAGAAATCTTCTGATACTGTGGCAACCACTTTGCCACTTTCTATCAATCCCCGTATTTTTTCATTAAAACCGTTTGTTACAAACTTATAATTATCTTTGTTTATCTCCCCAAGATATTCAATTATTTCAGGAGCATATCTATTTATGTACACTCCCTCTACTTCATCTGAAAGATAGTTTAAAATTTGTTTTTTATTCTCTAATAAATTTTTAATTTGAATCGGTCCTTGAATCTTTTTATTGAGCTTTTTTAATTTTTCTAAAGCTCCTTTTAAATATATTCTTGATGATATCAAGTCATCCCCTGCATCTATCACCAATATTTTTTTATCCTCACTAACTACATTTGATAAAACATCTGCCGCTATTTTTCCAGATTTTTCATACCTAGAATCTATATATCCATCCTCTTCAAAAAGTTGTTTTCCAATTGAAACGATTTTTAAATCATTTTTAATTGGTTGCAATATTTTCATTATCTTTTCTCTATCTAGTGGAATAATTATTAAACCATGAATTTTCTTTTCCAGTGCTTTTTTTAAAATCTCTATCTGTCCTTGACTATCATTTATATCAGCTTCTAAGATTTTTATTTTTACCCCATAGGCTTTTATCTCTTCTTGAAAATCCTTTAATCCACTTTTCAGTTTTTTTGAATACTCTTCATTAATCGATTTTACTATTATAGCTACTATTGTTTTTTTCTCTTTTATTGCTAACGAACTTCCTAAGTAGTTTTTTTCATATCCCATTTCATTAGCTAATTTTAAAACTCGCTCTTTTGTTTCCAACTTTATATTTTTACTTCCATTTAGTGCCCTTGCCACCGTTGTTCTTGTTATTCCTAAAATTCTAGCTAATTCTGCTTGCGTAACCACTTCACACCTACCTTTGTTCTCGTGAACATGTTCGTTAATAAATTAATATAACATTTTTCGGTATTTGTCAAATCTTTTTTTTAATTATTTCTTGTAAAAAACTGTAAAAGCCTTTATAATATTATGATAAAAGACATTGTGAAAGGAGCGTTTATGAAAATTATTAGTAAAAATAAACCTAAAGGTACAGAATATAATGAACTAAAAAATATGAAAAAAGCTAAAAGAATTGTTAAAGCTAAAGAGGATAGAAGAAGAGCTGAAAACAAAAGAGTCAATGCTGAAGCTAGAAAAGAGAGAAGAATTGAGGGTGAATTCTACGATAGAGTAAAAGAGGTTGAAATATTAGGATTCAATAAAGGAATGCTTTTAGTTCGTATTGGAGAGGAAACTGAAAAAAGAAGTCTTACTTATGGAAGAAGAAGTATCGATCTTAAAGAAAACTTAAATTTAATTGGAAACTTCCAGCTAAAATTATTTGGAGAGATGGTTGAATTAAAATACTTAAAGAATTTCGATAAAATGAAAGATCAAATAGCTTGGGCTATTTCAGAAGATTTATAAAAAAGTGGGCATAAATCCCACTTTTTTATAACTTTTGTATTAAAAATTCGTACACACCATCACAATCATTTGAAGCAGTTATATATTTAGCTACTTTTTTTAAATTTTCTTCAGCATTTCCCATAGCTACTCCATAACCTACCATCTCAATCATCTCTTTATCATTGTTTGCATCTCCAAAGGCCACACATGTTTCCAGTGTTAACCCTTTTAATTTCAAAATTTTCTCTAAACTTTTTCCTTTATTTACCTCTTTATTTAAAACTTCTAAATATCTTTCTTGAGAATATGTTAAATGAACTGTGTCCCCTATTCTATCTTTTAACTCTTTCTCTATTTTTTCCAGATTATATCTTTCATCAATAAATAATGCTTTTGTCATCACAAAATTTAAAAATTTATTAAAATCTATTTCAATTGCTTCAATCCCTATATTTTCTCTATAATATTTTGTTTGCCAATTGAATCCATTTTCTACAAACCACTCTTCATCTTGATATAAATTTAGATGAATATTATTTTTTCTAGAAATCTCTATCAAAATTTTAATTATCTCTTCTGAAAGTGGTTCTTCTAAAAGTATTGTTTCATCTTTTGTATCTATTACTTTTGCTCCATTATAGCAGATTGCAGTTATTGGTAGATTTAATTTCTTTATAACCTCTTTAGTTGCACTGTATGATCTTCCCGTTACAATTATAACTTCTATACCATTTTTATAAAGTTCTCTTAGAATATCTCTGTTTTTTTCACTTATCTCCTTTTTAGAATTTAATAATGTCCCATCTAAATCCAATGCTATTGATTTTATCATTTTTCCCTCCCCATAGTATCTATAATCTATTATAACAAAAAATGAGGAGAATTTCTCTCCTCATTTGGCTTTAATATCCAATATTTTCTAAAACATGATTTCCATTTGGATTAAATTTAAAACCTTTTACATTTTTATTAATTCCAATATTGTACATTTTATAAACGATTGGAATTATAGGTTTTTCATCCTCTATAATTTTTTGAATTTTTTCATACTTCTCTTTTCTTTTCTCTTTTGAAGACTCTTTTCTAGCTTCATCTAAAAGCTTATTAACTTGCTCATTATTATAAAAGCTTCTATTACCTACTCCACCTCTAGAGTTATTATGTAACAATGGATAATATCCATAATCAGCATCTCCTGTGCTTGTATACCAAAGTCCTATAAGTGCATCATGCTTACCTTGTGCCGTTAGCTGTAAAAAAGATGATAGCTCTAAAGTTTGTATGCTTACATCAATTCCAATCTCTTTTAAGTTAGCTTGTATGATTTGAGCCATTTGATATTTACTTGTGTCCTCATATATCCATAGCTCTATTTTTATTGGAGTTTTATAGTTCGCCATTATCTCTTTAGCTTTTTCTAAATTATATTCTTTCTCCTCTTTACTTGAATAACCAAAAGTATTTGGTGTTATTATAGAATTGGCCACTTTTGATGTATTTTCAAAAATTGCTTCATTTATCGCATCTTTATTCAAAGCATATCCGATAGCTCTTCTCAAATTTTTGTCACTTAATGGAGCTTTATCTGTATTAATTGATAAAAAATCTGTTCCATATGATAGTTCATTTATTATTTTTAAATCTTTTGAATCTTTAAAGGCTTTTACATCTATTGCAGATATGTCATATGCTATTTGTATCTCATTTGTCTCTAAAGCTATATATCTATTTGGAGCTTCTGGTATTGTTAAAAACTCTAATTTATCCACTTTAGGGGCTCCCTTAAAATAAGTAGGATTTTTTCCCAATATAACCTTCTGTCCTGTTCCCCAATCTAAAAGTTTAAACGGTCCTGTTCCTACCAGTTTATTTTGTGAATCCTCTTTTACTATTGCCATAGATGAGTGTGTTAAATTATGTAATAATATATCCACATTTGTTGTATATTTTATTTTTAATCTATATTTATCAACAATCTCTATCTTTTCAATGGGATCTACTAATACTTTAGTAACTGGTATAGTTTTATTTCTCTCTAAACTTTTTTTCACTATTTCAGAGTTTAACTCTTCTCCATCTTGAAAGAAAATATTCTTTTTTAACTCTATTTCAACCATATTATTTTTTATTGAATAATTTTGTGCCAACTCTCCTTCAATCTCATTTTTACTATTAAGAATAAATAGATTATTATATATTTGCTTTGTTATTGCTAAAGTGGAACTATCCGTATGTCTATGTGGATCATACGACCTTCCACTATATCCCAATCCAACTTTTACTATCTGTTCCTGTGATGCCCCAAATAGACCAGTTATAAGTAATATATAAGTTAATAATATTTTTATATATTTTTTCATTTTATCCCCCTTATAAATATGTTATACTCTTGAATAGTATGACACATTTATATTTTTTTTTCAAAATAATATAATAAAGTGTATTACTACACTTTAAGGAGGCTTCAATGAATATTCTTTTTAAAGATTTTAAAATTGAAAATGAAAATTTTATTTATATTCCCTTGTATATTTTTTTAAAAAGTAAAATTGAAACAAGAGAGATTTTTTATAAACTTCCCTCTATAAGAAAAGTAGCTAATTTTTTAAATATCAGTTCCAACACCGTAGCAAAATCCTATCTTGAGTTGGAAAAAATAAATTATGTAAAGACTGTTAAGGGAAGTGGTGTTTTTATAAATAAAAATATTTTTTGTAATAAAAATGCTATTAATCTTAATGATTCTTTTAATTTGACAAACACTCCAAAAATAGATTTTATTAACTCAACTCCTAATTATAGTTATCTACCTGTAGATGATATAAAATATGCCATTAACCATATTTTAGATAGGGATCAGGAGTTTGCACTAATCAATGAGGGCCCTCTTGGGAGTCAAGAGCTTCGTGATGCTATTCAAACTACTTTAATAGACTTTAATATAAATTCTAAAGTTGAAAATATCCATATACTATCTGGTGCTCAGCAAGGAATTGACCTAATTTCAAAAACTTTAGGTTTTTCTAAAAATCATATTGCTGTAGAGAATCCAACTTATTTAGGTGCTCTTAAATCTTTTAAAAATCAGGATTTTATTGTTCATCCCATTGAAATGGAAAAAGATGGTCTTAATATTATTGAGCTGGAAGATTTACTTTTAAAAACACCCATTAAATTTATCTATTTAATGGCTAATTTTCAAACTCCTACTGGAATTAATCTTTCATACGAAAAAAGAGTTCAACTTTTAAAGCTTTCTAAAAAATTTGATTTTTATATTATTGAGGATGATTCTGCTTCTGATTTATATTATTCTAAAAATCCGCCATCTCCATTAAAGTCCCTAGATAATGACGACCGTGTTATCTATATTAAAAGTTTTTCAAAAATATTTATGCCGGGTTTTAGATTAGGATTTATTATTGTACCTCAGGCTCTTTTAACGCCTTTTTTGAACAATAAAATTCTTTCTGATTCTAGCACTTCAACTTTATATCAAAAATCTTTTGCCTTTCTTCTGAAAGAAAGATTGATTGAAAAACATATGTTTCATTGTAGAAAGAATTTTAAGACTATACAAGATTCAATTATAAAAGAACTTAATAAAATATCTGATATTAGTTTTATAATTCCATCTGGTGGATGTTCTATATGGATTAAATTACCTTCAAATATATCCTCAACCAGTATTTATAATAAACTTTTAAATAATGGAGTTGGAATTGTTCCTGGTATAAACTATGGGTTTGATAATTTTATAAAATTAAATTTTTCCAGAATAAATAAAAAAG
>Charlie_p2__coassemble_1857_pt1 | contig 14921 bp, 11 predicted proteins | sample Charlie_p2__metabat2_low_PE_014 | metagenome-assembled genome bin Charlie_p2
ATTTAACTTTACTCCTGAATTTGTAATTAGAACAATTCCGTCTTTAGTTACTTCAATCTCTTTTGATTCTTTAAGATTCTTTAAATACTCTTGCTCTTGTTCCATTAAGTTTTCAGGTCCCATCATTCTAGTAGAACCAGGTTCTTGAATCGAAATTTTATTCCCTTCCAATGTATAATTTGCAAAGTATCTGTTAACACTTGAAGTTCCAGCAACTTTATCCTTTTCAAAAGTGATATCTATTTCACTTTCTGGAAGAACTCCTTGAAGAGCATATGTATTTCCAACTATTTTGGAAGCTATATCCTCCTTCTTACCAAAACACCCTACAAATAACATCGTTGCAATTAAAAACAGTATTATTTTTTTCATTCCTTCACCTCTTTTAAGAATTGTTATGCCCTATTCTAACATGTAAAACTTTAATTCTCCATATAAAATTTTAACTTTATTCTATCAATTATTTCATTTCTATTACTTAGAATATCATACTTTAATTCCATCCCCTGGTTAAAGTTGCTTAACTCATCAAAAGATACCGACACTGTGCCATCCTCAACCTTAACCTTCATATTTTCTAAAGAGATAATCTCTGAATCTCCTTCACTATCTATATCTTTCTCTAAATCTCCAATCTTTATTTTTAAGTTTTTATAATTTTTTTGAACTTCATTTATAGACTCTATCTCATAATATCTTTTCCCATCATTTGTATTATCTATATAAATTTTTTCCCCATCTCCATACCAATTAGTTATTCCTATAGTTTTAGTAACTTCATTCATTCCATCAGTAATAATTATTTTATCTATCAATACTTTTTCTAAATCTCTATACTTAACCTTTAAAATATCTCCCGAAATTTTATAATTCGAGTTATATTCAATATCTTTTGGTAACTCTAGCCCTATAAAAATCTCTTTGGAATTCTTAAAGATATTTTCACTATCTCTCTCCTCCACAAAAACTTTCGGATATTTTTCTATTAGAGGAACTATTTTTACACTGCTTATATATTGGTTTTCTTCTGTATTTTTCCCCTCTATTGAGGCTTCTTTGCTCAAAATAAGTTTTAACCCTTCTAAGTTTTCCCTATTTTTAGTTATCTCTAAATCGTAGTCATTTAGTGCGATTTTTTTTACAACAAGATATTTTTTGTTGTATTCCTGCTTTTTTAAAATAGGAGTTTTATAATCAAAATCCAAGTATATATCTGGATTAAATTTAGGCATTGATATCTTCATCTTCTGTATATCTTTCTTTTTAGGATATATATATTCAATCTCCAACTCATAACTGCCATCTTCTAAATTCCACTCAGAGATCATCACATCTATCTTTTGACGATTTAAAATTACCCATCTCAAATCTATAATCAATCCGCCTAAGTCTAATCCCTTTATATCAAATGCATACTTTTCCCAAGTGACATCTGTTTCCCTAATAACTTCTCCGCTTCTCTTTATTATAATTTTTTTTAAATCTTTTTCAATTTTTAAATTTTTCCCCTCAATATCTACACTAGAAAAATAACCCACTGTATTTGGGTAATTTGCAACTGGTATATCTGAAAGTGTCAAATAGTAACCTTTTCCTAATAAAGGTTCATCAACCTTATAATTAATTGAAATGCTGCTCTCCTCTCCCATAAGTTTTAAACAAATTAAAAGCAGCAATATAAATATTTTTCCCATATCTCCCTCCCATGCACTTTTAAATCAGTGAACTGCCACTGCCCTAATATACTTCAATAGGCTGGTAAACCTCTACCAACCCCTTCCCGAATATCTATACTTGCATTTAGATTTTTGAATTACCAAAATTTAACGCTTAACTCATACTCTCCACGCTATGATAATATCATATTTAAAATTAGTAGTAAAGGGAGTAAAGTTATGAACAGAAGTAAAAGTAAGAGATTGGTTTCCATTACAAAATAGAAAAAATAAAAAAAACTCCTTTAAAAGGAGTTTGTACACATCTATGGTGCCGCTTATCGGAGTCGAACCAATCACCTACTGATTACAAGTCAGTTGCTCTACCAGATGAGCTAAAGCGGCTTATAAAAATGGTGGTGAGAGAAGGATTCGAACCTTCGAAGGCAGAGCCGTCAGATTTACAGTCTGATCCCTTTGGCCGCTCGGGAACCTCACCACTTGTATGGTGCCTGGGGCCGGAATCGAACCGGCACGCTATCAGATAGCTCAGGATTTTAAGTCCTGTGCGTCTACCTATTCCGCCACCCAGGCGTGATTGCTTTCGCTTTCAACAAATTAATAATACCATAATTTAAACTTTCTGTCAATAACTTTTTTTATTTTTTTTAATAATGTCTCTGTTGCTTTTTCCAAGCTTTAATGCTACTATTAATTATGTTTTAAATTTTTATAATTATAGGAGATTTTATGCTTAAAAAACAATTAATTACCGAACACCATGTTCTTCAACTAGCAACTTTCGCCGGAAAAATAGTCTTGACCAGTGGTGGAGAAGTTTATAGAGTCGAAGATATTATTTCACGTATTGGACAACATTTTAATTTAAAAATTGATTGTTTTGCAACACTGACATGTATAATTGTTTCTGGAAAAAATGCTGATGATGAAGTGGTCTCTTTAGTTGAAAGAATAAGCTCTCGTTCAACTAACTTAGATAAAATCCATCAAGTTCATAAATTGATTAGTGAAATTGAAAAATACTCTTTTTCAGAGTTAAAAAAAGCTTTAGAAGCTATTAATAAGATTCCATCCTATGGATTTGGCATGAACTTTATCGCTTCTGCTCTGGGAGCTGCAAGTTTTGTAGTTTCATTTAAAGGTGGTCCCAATGACTTTGCTGCTGCATTTGTCGCTGGATGTGGAGTAGCTCTTTTTTCATATATTGTTTCTGGATTACAACTGAATAGTTTCTTTACGAATCTGATCTCTGGTGCTATCTGTGCCTTTGTTTCTAATATGTTCTATGTTGGAGGAATTATTACCAATCCATCTATTAGTATCATTTCAGCCTTAATGCTTTTAGTTCCTGGAGTGGCCTTTATCAACTCCATAAGAGATATTATAGCTGGAGATTTGGTTTCGGGTACTTCCAGAGCTATGGAGGTTCTTATGATTGGTGGAGCAATAGCTATTGGAGCTGGACTTGTTACTAAACTATTTTTTAATTTTGGAGGATTTTAATGCTTTTATTAGAAGTTGTTTTCGCTTTTTTTATCACTGTTAGTTTTGCAGTCCTTTTTAATGTTAGAGGAAAATTAATTATATACTCTGGAATTGGAGGAGCTATCAGTTGGCTATTTTATCTACTTTTTATGAAAGAGGGATTCTCTTATTCAACTTGTTATCTTTTAGCCACAGCTATCACTGCTTTTTACTCTGAAATAATGGCAAAAAAGTTACAAACTACGGTTCCCACTCTACTTATAGCAGCTCTTATCCCAATGGCTCCTGGAGGCGGAGTTTACTATACTATGTTGTATTTAATTCAAAATAAATATCAAGAATCTATTTTAAAAGGAATGGAAACCTCAATAATTGCAGGTTCTATGGCATTAGGTATAATTCTAATAACTACATTCTTTAGAATTTTTCATCATACAAAAAAATAATGTTTTTTCTAATATCTCCAGCCCTACTTTTATCTCATCTAGGGTTGGGGATATAAAACTCAATCTTATCTTACAAACATCTCTCTTATCCTTATAAAAAAGTGCTCCTGGTAATAGAGCTACCCCCTTTTTTTTACACTCTAAATAAAACTTTTCTCCATCTATTTCATCTGATAACTTGACCCAAATAAAAAACCCTCCTTTAGGCTTATGTAAGATTTCTAAATTTTTAACTCTTTCTAACATAGTTAGGCATAACTTCTGTTTCTCTCCAAACTCTTTTCTCAAATTACTTAGATGTTGGGATAGTTTATTGCTCACTATAAATTTTTCTAAAATTTTTTGATTCATTCCAGAAGTTGTCGTATCCAGTCCATACTTTATTAAAAGAACTCTTTCAATAAGATTTTCGGGAATAACCATCACAGCTAAACCTATCCCTGGCATAAGAGTTTTTGAATATGTCTTTATGTATATCACTCTCTCTTTTCCAGCTTTATCGATGCTTTTTAAGGAGTATGGTTTTTCACCAACATAATAAAAATCTGAAAAACTGTCATCCTCTATTATGTAGAAATTATATTTTTCAGCAAGATTTAAAAGTTTCCTTCTCTTTTCTAGAGACCATGTAACACCTGTAGGATTTTGAAAATTTATACACTCATACACAAAGTCGATTTTTTCCTCTTTTAGAATCTCTTCAAACTCATCCATATCCCAGCCATCATTTTTTATATCTAAAGTTCTTATATTACACCACCCTTTAAATATATTAAGGGCATTTGGATAAGTTGGGTCTGACAGTGCCACTGTTGGTTTTGTCTCCTTTGAAAAGAGCTTTATAGCTATATCTAAGGCCTGCTGAGTTCCAGATGTAATTTGAATATTCTCTTTTTTTACAAAGATGTCCTCCTTTTCAAACTCCTCTGAAAGTAGTCCTCTTAAACTATCCACACCCTGCACACTTTGATATTGGAAAATCTCTCCTCCATATTCAGCTATAACCTCATTAAAAATTTTTTATAATCTTCAATAGGAAAATATTCAGAACAAGGAGTTCCGTTGGAAAAGTTTATCTTTTCATTTTTTAAACTTTGACCATATTTAAAACTCTCTATTAAAGGTATCTCTTTTCTTTCCACTTTAAACTCACAGAACTCTTGAACAAAGCAACCTTTTCCAGATATTTTTTTTATTAACCCCTTTTCCTCTAAAAAATTATAACTTTGAATAACCGTATTTTGATTTATATCTAATTTAATAGCCACTTGTCTAATGGATGGTAACTTTGTTCCAACCTTTATATCCCCTGATAAGATCTGTTTTTTTAAGCAATTATATATCTGCAGATATAATTTTTCTTTTAAATTCTTATCTATATAAATATTTATTTTTGACATAAACATCCCCTTTTAAACATCACTTATTTAATATATAATACAACTATTTTTTCTATATTCCAATCACTTATTTATATATTAAACAAAATTGATTTTCTCAATCATTTGATATATAATTAGAGTTATATTATCTTTTACTATATTTTAATAAACTGGGGGAATGAATGAAAGAAAAACACAAAGAAATGGGAGAGCAGCCCATCGGTCAACTGCTTTTAAAATTTTCGCTTCCTGCTATGATTGGGATGTTTGTAAATGCCCTGTACAATATTGTAGACAGAATCTATATTGGTAACATTCCTGAAATTGGACCTATCGCTATTGCAGGTGTAGGAGTTGTTTTTCCAGTTATGATAATCTCCTTAGCATTTTGTCTTTTAATTGGTTTGGGTGGAGCTACTAATATCTCTATTTCATTGGGACAAAAAAAGAAAGATTTAGCTGAAAAGTTTTTGGGTAATGCCACAGCTCTTGCTACTATTTTTGGTATAATCTTAACCATTATAACAATTTTTACAATGGATCTATATATTGGAAAATTAGGTACAAGTCCAATAACAGAGCCATTTGCCAGAGATTACCTAACTATTGTTGCTTTAGTTTTTCCTTTTTTAATGGTGGGATATGCTACTAATGCCGCTGTAAGATCTGATGGAAATCCAAAAATTTCTATGATTACACTTTTGCTAGGTGCAATAACTAACATCATACTGGATCCTATCTTCATATTTGGATTAAATTTGGGAGTTAAAGGAGCTGCCTTTGCTACAATTATCTCACAAATTGTTTCTGCAATTTGGACTGTTGGATACTTTCTCTCTAAATATAGTGGTATTAAATTACATTTTAAAAATCTACTATTACAATGGGAAAAAGTCAAAGATATTTTTATAATAGGTGCTGGTCCATTTGTTCTACAACTGGGTTCAAGTGCTGTAAACTTTATTTTAAATAGCAGTCTTATGAAATATGGAGGAGATACAGCTGTTGGTGCTATGACTATTGTTAATGCTGTAAATACCTTTATTTTTATGCCAATTTTTGGTATAAATCAAGGGGTTCAGCCAATTTTAGGGTTTAACTATGGTGCTAAACTCTTTCATAGAGTTAGGGAAGCTTTTATTTTAGCCGTAAAGGGAGCTGTTACAATCTCTACAATTGGATTTTTAGCTATTCAATTTTTATCCAAATATTTTATAGTTATTTTTACCAGCAATCCTGAGCTTTTAGATGCAGCTGCAAAAGGGTTAAAAATCTTTACTTTAATGTTTCCATTTGTAGGATTCCAAATTATAGCTGCGGTATATTTCCAGGCTATTGGGAAACCTAAGACAACTATGTTTTTAAGTCTATCCAGACAAGTATTATTTTTGATCCCTCTTGTTTTAATCTTTTCTAAAATTTGGGGCGTACGTGGTGTGTGGATGGCTATACCGACTGCAGATATACTATCTGTTACTGTTACTTTTATTATGACCAAAAAAGAGATGAAAAATCTTAAACTTTTAGAAAAAGAAGAGGACTTGAGAAAAAATGCCAACAAAATTCAATCAACTAGAGAATCAACCGATTAATAAATTGTTCTATAAATTTGCCATTCCTGCCTCTATTGGAATGCTTATAAACTCCCTTTATGTCGTTGCAGATGGAGTTTTTATATCAAGAGGTATTGGAAGCGTGGGGATAGCTGCTGTTAATATCGGTTACCCTATAATAAATCTAACAGCTGCTCTAAGCCTTATGTTTGGAGCTGGAGGAGCTACTTTAATATCTTTAAAAAGTGATAATCAAGATTTTAAAAATAAAAGTTTTACCTATACAATTGTTTTAAACCTTATTTTTTATATCTTAATCGCTTCTGTAGTTTTTATGTTTCCCAATCAAATAATGAAATCTTTGGGAGCGACAGAGCTTTTACTACCAATGGTTAAAGACTATATGTATCCCTGCATAGTTGCTACTTTCTTTTTAATGCTATCCACATCTTTAAACGCTATTGTTAGAAATGATAATGCACCTAGAAAAGCTATGAACTCTCTTTTCATTGGAGCTATTACCAATATCGTTTTGGATTATATTTTCATTTTTATTTTAAATATGGGAATTGAAGGTGGAGCTTATGCCACTGCAATTGGTCAGGTTTTATCAGCAGTCTATCTATGTATGCACTTTCCAAAATCCACTTTTAGACTTTGTTTTGATATCAAGGATATACAGTGGAAATTAATGGGTAAAATCTGTTCCTTAGGGTTTTCATCATTTATTTTAGAGTTTGCAGTTATGGTTATAACAATCCTTCTAAATATAACTCTTTCTAAAACAGAAGGGCAGATAGGAGTTACTGCATATGGAATCATATCCTATTCCTTTGTTATATATAGAATGCTTTTCACAGGTTTAGCTCAGGGAATTCAACCCCTTGTTAGTTTTAACTATGGTCGTCGTAACTATAGAAGAGTTCTTGCTATTTTTAGATATGCTCATAAATTCTGTTTTATATCTACTACAATAGCTTTGATACTAATAAAGTTTTTTGCACTAGATGTTGTTAAGGTTTTTACACATGAATCTCATCTTTTTGAGTATACAGCTAAGGGATTATTTTTATACTCAAGTGCTATTATTTTTGTGGGAGCTAATTTTATGAATATCTCCTATTTACAAGCTATGGATAAGGCATTTTTAGCCAATGTTATATCCGTTTGTAGAGGAGTGGTCTTCATGGGTATTGGAATAATTATTCTACCTAAACTTCTTGGAGTTGATGGTATCTGGTTAACACTTCCCTTTGCAGATGTATTAACTTTTATATTGACAGTTATAATTTTTAAAATTCTTAAGATAAATAAAAATCTAAAAACTTCAAGTATATAGAAAAAGAGCCTTTTGGGCTCTTTTTTTATCTTATAAAATGTGTATATTTTTTATTCTCTTTTTCAGGTGGTGTTATTTTATCTTTTGTATAATCAACCATTTTTAAAAGCCAAGCCATATTTTTTCCTAAAATTCTCATTATTTGTTTTCCCTCTTCATCTTGCTCAACTTCACCAGGTCTTAATCCATGTATTACACTCCAATAATTAGTCGAAGGCATCAACATCTCTGAATAGTTTAGATAGTTATTCAATTGATCAAATGTCGGTACACCTCCAGAACGTCTCACCGCTACAACAGAAGCTCCAACTTTATGTCTAAACAGTCCTCCATTGACAGATGCCACATAGAAAGCTCTATCTAAAAACGCTTTCATTGTTGCACCTAAAGATGCAAAATGAACAGGAGATCCCAGTAATATCCCATCTGCTTCTTTCATTTTTTGAACCCATTCATTTACATATGTCTCATCGGTCATAACACATTTTTCATCTCTATTTTTTGCGCAGCCATTGCACCCTATACAACCTCTAATAGCTTTATTTCCAACATGAATTATCTCAAATTCCACCCCCTCTTTTTCAAGTTCTTCTCCAACCATTTTTAAAGCCAAATATGTGTTTCCCTTTTCTCTTGGGCTTCCGTTAAATGCAACTACCTTCATTAAAACCTCCTTAACCAATTTAATTATAATCTTAATTATATAACAAATTCTGTTTTTTTTCAGCTTAAAATAGTATAATATATAAAAAAGATTTGATTTTCTTTACTTAGGAGGACAGATATGAAAAATATTTTAATAGGAGTTACTGGAGGTATTGCAGCTTATAAGTCAGCTAATATAATATCTATATTAAGAAAAAAGGGATATAATGTTAAGGTTATAATGACTGAAAGTGCAACTAAGATAATAACTCCTCAAACTTTAGAAACTCTTTCTAGAAATAGAGTTGTTACAGATATGTGGGAAAGAAACCATCAAATTGAAGTTGAACACATCTCACTGGCGGAGTGGGCTGATGTTTTTCTAATAGCACCTGCCACATTTAACATAGTTGGAAAGGTCGCTAATGGTATAGCTGATGACATGCTTTCAACAGTTATTTCCGCTTGTAATAAACCTATCTATTTCGCTTTAGCAATGAATGTAAATATGTATGAAAATCCAATTTTAAAAGAAAATATAAAAAAATTAGAGAGTTTAGGATATAAGTTCATAGAGTCTGACGAGGGATTTTTAGCTTGCAATGTAAATGCTAAAGGAAGATTAAAAAATGAAGCTGAGATAGTTGAAATTATTGAAAATGATTTACAAACTCCTCTTCCTAAACTTTTAAAAGGTAAAAAAGTTTTAATAACAGCGGGACGAACAGAGGAACCTTTAGATCCAGTGAGATATTTTTCAAATAGATCAAGTGGGCAGATGGGATACTCTTTAGCTAAAGTGGCTATTGATTTAGGAGCTGATGTAACTTTAATATCAGGTCCCACTAACCTTGAAATACCAACAGGTCTAAAAGAGTTTGTTAGAGTTAGAAGTGCTGTTAATATGTTCGATGCTGTTATGGAAAGATTTGATAATCAGGATATTGGTATCGCTTGCGCAGCTGTTGCAGATTATAGACCAAAAACTTATTCCACTGAGAAGATAAAAAAGGCTGAAGGAGATTTAACTATTATTTTAGAAAGAAATCCAGATATACTATTTAATATGGGACAAAAAAAGCAAAATCAAATTCTTGTTGGATTTGCAGCTGAAACTGAAAATATAGTTGAAAATGCTAAGAAAAAATTAGTTAAAAAGAATCTAGATTTAATTGTTGCCAACAATGCAGAAAATATGCAAAAAACAACTAACACTATACAGATTATCAAAAAAAATGGAGAAAAAATAGACTATAAAGAGCAACCTAAAAGTGAAATTGCAAAGCATATTTTTAATGAAATTTTAAAGGAAATTTAATTTGTGATAAAACAGGTTTAACTAACCTGTTTTTTATTGAAAAAAATGTAGGATTTTTCAAGTTTATTAAGAAGAATATAAAATGAGTATTTGTATTAATACAAAATAAATATCTAAAATCCTACTAATTAATTTTTTATTTTTAACTAGAGGATATTATTGGGAGTGAGGGATTATGAATTTTTACATCTTTTTTATTATTTTACCCATTTTTTTGACGGGATGTTTTGTAGCACCAAAAACAGATGAAACACCCATCAAAACTTTGATTACTGAGAATAAACCACAGAATAACACCATTTTTTTTCCAATCTCAACAGTGGTGGAACAATACCAACAATTCACAACTTAATAGTCTTATTGTAGAAGTTTTAAAAACAAATAGTGAGATTAAAATTGCTAAATTAAATATAGAAAAAGCAATCTACACTCTTAATTCTACAAAAAATTCTAATCTATCTAGCATTGATTTAGGTGGAAGTTGGAATAGAAACCATATTTTAACATCTCATGTTAAAACGAATCTTCCTATAAAGGATATAAAAAATAGTGACACTATTGATATGGGAAGCCTTGCTATTCAAGGGGAGTATATTTTTGATATCTGGGGAAAGTTTGACGCCTTAGAAAAGCAAGCCCAATATTCAAAACTAGCTTCACAGCTTAAAAGTGAATGGAGCACACTCACTATTTCAACAACAGTTGCCAATCTTTATGGAAAATATATTCTACTTACTAAAGAATCTGATATTTTAGAGAAAAAATTAGAGATTGCTAAAGAGGTTTTAAATTTTCAAAACATACTTTATCAAACAGGACTTGGAAATAAAGAGAACATCTTAAAGGCAGATAACAATGTTAACTCTCTTGTACAAAAAATTGCTGAAATTAAAAATCAAAAAAATACTTTAAAAAATAGTTTCTATGCACTTGTAGGTCATGTAAAATCGGAAAATATTGATAGAATATTGTCTCAAATTGATTCTAACTCCCCAGATTTCACATATTTTTTAGATATACCAGAGTATATTGATTCAGATATTGTTGTAAATAGACCTGATGTTAAATACTATTTAGCTTTAATTAATTCTCAAAGAGAGAATTTAAAATCTTTAAAGGCTGACTTCTATCCTAGATTCTCAATCTCTGGAAAATATGAGTATCAAAATATAAATATTCAAGACCTTTTAAAGGCTCATAGCACTTTATGGGAACTTGGCCCTAGCTTATATTTACCTCTATTCAATAGAAATAGACTTATACAAAACTACAATATAGGTGGGGTAGACCTAAATATTTTTATTGAAAACTATAACAACAATCTTATTAAAGCTTACCAAGATATCAATAACAATCTTAATGCTTTAAAAACATCAAATGCCAATAATAGATTAGAGAAGAAAAACTATACAAATTCAGAGGCTACTTATAGCGATAACAATACGCTATATAATATCGGTAGTATATCTAAACTTGAGCTTTTGAATCATCAAAATAATCTACTTGATGCAGAGTTAAATTATTTAGAAAACAGTTTTTCTCTATATACAAATCAAATAAATTTAATTGGGTCCCTTGGTGGTTACTATAAAAATGAGGTGAAATAAATTGGAAAATACGAATCAAACTTTAACTAACAATGAGAAAAAGACGGATAACAAAAAAGAAGCAAGAAAAAAAATGGGCTTATTCCTTTTAGGTGTTCTTATTATTGGAATACTATATCTGCTTTATTATTTAATTTTTTTAAAAGGATATGAGGAGACTGAAAACGCATATATTCATGGTAATCAAGTCTCAATAACAACTCAGGTCAATGGAGTTGTAAATGAAATCAATGTTGAGGATACTCAGTCTATAAAAATGGGAAATCCCGTTATACAGTTGGATACTATCGACTATGAAATAGCTTTAAAAAATGCTGAAACAAAACTGGCTGACGCTGTTAGACACTACTATATTTTACAAAACAGTGTGAAACTTAATGAGGAAAATGTTGCTATTGCTAAGGCCAACCTGGTTCTAGCTGATAAAACTTTAAAAAGAGAGACTATTTCAAGTGGAGCTGGAATAACTAGTAAAGAGAATTTTGATACTACTAATTTTAAATATATTAATAGCAAAAATAGTTATGATCAAAGTTTAACTAATTTAGAAAATAGTAAAGTTCAGGCTTTCAGTGAAAATATCTATTCACATCCCACTGTTGTTGCCGCTATTGAAAATTTAAAAAACGCTTATTACAATTTAGAAAAAACAAAAATTTTCTCTCCTATATCTGGAGTTATTGCACAGAAGCAAGTTGAACTAGGACAGCAAGTAAGAGCTGGACAAACACTATTTACTGTTGTTGACTTAAACTCCACTTGGGTTAATGCAAACTTTAAAGAGACTCAGCTTGGAGATATTAAACCTGGGAACTCTGTTAAAATTGTGAGTGATTTAAATGGAAAAACTTATAGAGGAGTGGTTTCTGGTATAGCTGCTGGTTCTGGTAGTGCTTTCGCTTTAATTCCAACACAAAATGCCACTGGAAACTGGATTAAAATTGTCCAAAGAGTTCCTGTACGTATTGATTTTGATAGAGAAAGTTTAGAGAAAAATGGACTTTTACCTATTGGAACTAGTTTAACAGTAACAGTTAATACAAAAGAAAATGTTGATATACCAAATCAATTTAAAGAGCAAAAATCAGAGCTTTATAAGATTGATGAAAACAGATTAAATATCTTAATTGAAAAAATAGTTAAAGACAACAGCTTTTAAGGAGGTTCTGTACTATGAACTCGTCAATTATTTTTGCCACGATAGCTTTAGCCATTGGTTCATTTATGAATGTCCTTGATATGACTATTGTTAACGTTTCTTTGAGTCATATTGCTGGAGATTTTGCTGTAGCTCCAGATCAAGGTACTTGGGTTATAACTTCCTATGCTGTTGCTGAAGCGATATTTTTGCCACTTATTGGGTGGTTGACTAAACGTTTAGGTATAATTAAACAATATTTGGGTGCAACCTTACTTTTTACTCTGGCTAGTATGCTTTGTGGTATCAGTCCCTCATATAGTTTTCTTTTAACTATGAGAATTTTACAGGGGATTGTTGGAGCTAGTATGATTCCACTATCCCAAACTCTTATGCTACAACTATATCCAAAGGAGAAAAAAGGAATTGCTCTAGGTATATGGTCTATGACCATTGTTGTCGCTCCAGTTGTAGGTCCTGTTTTAGGAGGTTGGGTAACTGATACAGCCTCTTGGAGATGGTGTTTTTATATAAATCTACCCTTTGGAATTATATCTAGTTTAATTGTTTATTATATTTTTAAAAAAGATATTGCTAAAGAAAAAACAGTGAAAGAACCTGTTGATATAGTTGGATTTATATTTTTAGCTATTGGTGTTGGTTCTTTACAGCTTATGTTAGATAAGGGAAATGATTTAGATTGGTTTTCCAACTCAACAATTATAACTCTCAGTATCTTGGCTTTTGTTTTCCTTATACTTCTGGTCATATGGGAATGGTATCATGAATCCCCTGTGGTCAATGTCCGTCTATTTTTAGATAGGAACTTTTGTGTGGGGTCTTTCTCATTGATGTTCTCTGTCCTCGCCTATTTTAGTGGTGTTGTAGCCATACCACTATGGTTACAAAACTATATGGGATATACGGCTTATATAAGTGGAAAATCCACTTGTACACTGGGATTAGCTATCTTAATGGTCGCTCCTATATTGGGGAAAAAAATTGACTTTTTAGATTCTAGAAAAGTGGCCGCATTTGGATTCTTTATTTTGGGAATATCCACTTTTTTAACCTCTAACTATTCCCCGCAGATAACACCACAGTATATTGGATTAACAAGATTTTTTAATGGTTTTGGAGTAGGTATATTCTTCATATCCTTAAACACTCTTACTCTATCCAATATAAGTAACGAGAACTTGGCTAGTGCCTCTGGAATATATAACTTTATGAGAAATATTGGTAGTAGTTTGGGAACATCTTTGGTTATTCCAGCATGGAATCATACAATGGCCTTTCATCACACTATGATGGCCTCTGGTATAACAACAGCCAATCCAAATATAAATAGTGCAATTAGTGACTCTGCTCAAGCATTAGCTATGATTAATCAGCAAGTTGTCGTTCAATCTTCTATTATGGGTATCAATGATGTTTTAATAGGTAGTGGAGTTATCTCCCTACTATTGATACCTTTTCTTTTCTTAGCAAAATCTACTAAACCAACAACATAATATGGAATAAAAATTGCTTATTAATATATAGTAAGCAATTTTTTATTTTAATGGAGGGTATATTATGAAAAGTTTATTAAAAAATGGTTTGATTTTAACTGATGAGGGATTAGTTAAATCAGATATTATCATTGAAAATGGTATTATTAAAGATATCAGTAGTTCATCATCTAATAATTTTGATGGAGTTATATATGATTTTTCTAATAAGTTTATTATCCCTGGTGGTATTGATGTTCATACACACTTTAATATTGATGTTGGTATAAACTCCATAGATGACTTTTATTCTGGAGGTATTGCTGCTATCCATGGTGGAACTACAACAATTATTGATCATCCTGGTTTTGGTCCTGATAGATGTCCCCTAGATTTTCAAATTAAAAACTATATGGAATTTGCAAAGATATCCCCAGTTGATTACTCTTTTCATGGAGTTCTTCAACATGTGCCAAAAGATATGGAAGAGCAGATGTTAAATTTAAAAAAGCAAGGTATCACAAGTTTTAAGCTGTATATGACCTATACATATTTGATGAGTGACTATAAAATTTTAAAAATCTTTGAAATCGCTAAAAAGTTGGATGTTGTAATCTGTGTCCATGCTGAAAATCATGGAATAATAGAGTTTTTAAGGGAAAAATATGGTGAGGAGGGCTTAACAAAACCGATATACCACAGTAAATCAAGACCTGATTACAGCGAAAGCGAAGCTGTTCATAGACTGTTAGTTTTAGCAAAAAGTCTTGCCTTTGAAAAACTATACTTTGTTCATATATCGTGTAAAAAATCTTTAGATATTCTTCAATCTTATAGAG
>Charlie_p2__coassemble_1873_pt1 | contig 14787 bp, 19 predicted proteins | sample Charlie_p2__metabat2_low_PE_014 | metagenome-assembled genome bin Charlie_p2
CTTTTATAGCATATTTTTAGACGTGTTCTGTAAAAAATTTCTTAAAATAGAATTATTACAAAAACTAAAAAAGCTAAAGCAAAAATCTGCTTTAGCTTTTTTTATATAGCAACTTGCTCTCTTTATATTTCTAACTTATTTCCCAACAGTTACACCAATTACTTCATCATAAAATAGTGCTAAAAAGTTTAATTTAGTTATATGCTCAGAGTTGGCAATAGATACATCTCTCAATGGTAGAAAACTATCATAAATAGAATTTTGTAAGTCATTGTCACGAAGAACCAAGCTTAAAGGATTAACTTCAGATAAAGATTCATGCTCTTTTTTACCTGAACCAAATCCTAAAAACTCCTCCTTTAATTCTTCTAAAGTCATTATATCACCAGTTATTATTCCGCCTCCAGTGACAAAAGATAATCTCAATTTTGGAATTGTAACACCAGTTGCTGTATTTTCCAATAGTGATTTCTCTAAGTTAAATTTACTTAATATATTAAGTTTTTTTATAAGTTCCTTTTTATCCATAGATTTCAAACCTCCAATACAGTTGCTATAATAACTGTATTATATCTCTTTAATTGAGAATGTCAACAACTATTACTACCCTGTAGTAACAATATTATTATCGTTTTCTTCACCACTTTAGCACTAGCCTTAGAAAACCTTTAAAACTCTTTTAATCGAATCCAGCACTTTAAAAATATTATAAATTTTACTTTTCAAACATATTGATAGAATATTTTTAAATTTTTTAAAAGAAATTTAATTTTTTTTAGTATCTATATTTTGAAAGTCTTATTCGAGTTTTAAAGGAGGAGGAGCTTATTATGTCCAATCAACTTCAAAATTTTATCAATTATTTAGTTATTACTAAAAATATCAGTTCTGCTGATATGGTTATTATTTTACAAAAGGAGATTTACTCTACTCGAACATTAATTCTAAAATCAAATCAAATATCTCCTGAAAAAATACAGGAATTTATCATTGAAAAAATTAATACCTATTATGATGATTTAGATAAAAAACATTTATTGCAAACTTATAAGGAGATAGAACTATTACCTCTATACTCCCATTTACATAGCTTACACAACTATTTGGTGATGAAAAGAAATAGGATTCTTTATAGGGAGTGTGGCAAAAATTTAGCTAATCATATTTTAAGAGATATTCTTTTTGAAATATATTAAATTAGGAGGGATACTATGAAAAAAATATTTTTTACTTTAACTTTCATCTCTTTATTGGCAGGATGTAACACTGATAGTAGCACACAAAAAACATCTACTGACTCTGCGAGTCCATATAAAGAATACTCTATAAATGACACTAAGGTTGCTGACACTGTGGAGGAAAATATTTTAAAATCAGAGGCTGAAAAATATGGCTTTGATTTAAAAACATCTTCAGCACATATGATTAGCTTTAAAAAGGTTGGAAGTTATGGTTCTGGAGATATTAGAATTATAGGTTTTTTAAACTCAAAAGGTATAGAGGCAGCTGAGGATAAAGGATATATAAATATAAATAGATTTGTTTCATATACTTGTAAATTTGAATATAGTTATAAAACAGAAAAATACGTATGGACATCTGATTATCCATACGCATCTACTAGCACTTTATTTTAATAACTTAGGCTCTCTCAATGAGAGCCTTTTTTACTCTCTAAACTCACACTCAACTAGATGATCATTCACTATTCCAATAGCCTGAAGATACGAGTATACTGTTACACTTCCTAAAAATTTAAAACCTCTCTTTTTTAAATCCTTGGCTATTCTATCTGATAACTCTGTTTTTGCTGGAAGTTCATCTATACTTACCCAGCCATTTTTTACGGTTTTTCCAGAAGTAAAAGACCAAATATAACTATCAAATGATCCGAACTCCTCTTGAACCTTTAAAAACTCCTTAGCATTTTGTTTATAGATGACTCTATCTTTTTTCTATTTCTAACTATTCCTGGATTATTCAACATCTCTAAAATCCTATTCTCATCATATAAAGCTACTACTTTGGGGTCAAAGTTAGTATATTCCACTCTGTAGTTTTCTCTCTTATTTAAAATAGTTATCCAGCTTAATCCAGATTGTGCTGACTCTAAAACTAAAAACTCAAAATGAACTCTATCATCATGTACAGGCTTTCCCCACTCCTCATCATGATATTTTCTGTATAAATCACTACTTTCACACCAAGGACATCTCATTAAATCACTCTCCAAAGTTTTATCACATCTTAACATCTCTAAAAAATTATTTCAATTTATTATTTTTGTAATTATTTGCTTCTTAGATGTTTTTATGTTAGTATTTTTGTAACTAGATCATTAAGGAGGTTTTTTATGAATAAAATATTTTTACTTCTATTATCAACTATTTTTTATCTAGGTTGTAGCAATAACTCTTCTTATAATAAAAATCTTTCTACATATACTATTGAGAATACTGTAATTGAAAACTACACCACTAAAGAGGATATTCAAAATATTTTTGGGCCTCCATACTCAATCGATACAAATAGTCAGGGTCATACAGTTTGGACATATCGTGATATAACCACTAATACTCCTGGTTATAACTCATTTTCTGCTTCATTTAGAGTGGGAAAAGGCGGGCACTCTAAAGATAACCATAATCCTCAATACAAATGGGATATTATTTTTAACTCTGATGATTTAGTTATTAGTTCTGAAATTGAAACACTATATTAATCTTTGAAGAAAGGAGCTATACTTATGTTACTTTGGTTTATTGTTGGAATTGTATTTTCAGTTATTGAAATTTTAACTTTTGGGCTTATATCTATCTGGTTTGCCCTAGGAGCTTTTTTAACAATGCTATTTTATGAGTTTTCCTTAGAAAATCAATTTTACATTTTTGTTGCAGCTTCTTTACTTTTTCTAATTTTAATTAGAAAACTTGCTCTAAAACATTTTAAAGGGAATAGTAAAGATTTGAATAGAATCAAAGGAAAAATAGTTAAAATCGAAGCTATTGAAATTAGGGGAAGCAATAACTTCTATACTGTATATTTAGATGGAAAAATATGGGAAGGTATATCAAAGTGGAACTTCTCCATTGGAGATGAAGCCATTGTAGAAAAAATTGTGGGTAATAAATTGGTTTTAACCAAAAAATCTTAGGAGGGATTACTATGTTATTTTTATTTATTTTTATCTTTATCGTTCTACTTTTAATTGGAGCACATATTAGAATTGTTGCTCAATCCCAAGCATTTGTTATTGAAAGATTAGGAGCATACCTGACTACTTGGGATGTGGGATTAAATGTCTTAATGCCTTTTATAGATAGAGTTTCAAAAAAAGTCTCTTTAAAAGAGCAAGTTATTGATTTCCCACCACAGCCAGTTATAACAAAAGATAATGTTACAATGCATATAGACTCTGTTGTTTATTTTCAAATAACTGACCCTAAACTATATACTTATGGAGTAGAGAATCCTTTAAATGCCATTGAAAATTTAACTGCAACAACTTTAAGAAACTTAATTGGAGAACTTGAGTTGGATGCTACTCTAACATCTAGAGATACTATAAATACAAAAATGAGAGTTATTCTAGATGAAGCCACTGATCCTTGGGGTATAAAAATAAATAGAGTGGAACTTAAAAATATCATTCCTCCATCTGAGATTCAAGATGCTATGGAAAAACAGATGAAAGCTGAAAGAGAGAGAAGAGAATCCATATTAAGAGCTGAGGGACAGAAAAAATCAGCTATTTTAGTTGCAGAGGGTGAAAAGGAGGCTGCTATATTGAGAGCTGAGGCAAAAAAGGAAGCGGCTATTAGAGAAGCTGAAGGAGAGGCTGAGGCCATTTTGAGTGTTCAAAAAGCCAATGCTGAAGCTATTAAACTTATTAAAGAGGCCGCTCCTGACAAAAGTGTTCTAATGATAAAAAGTATGGAAGCCTTTGAAAAGGTTGCTAATGGTCAAGCTACAAAAATAATTATCCCTAGTGAACTACAAAACATTGTAACTTTAAGCGAACTTTTTCATGAATCAAAAAATAGTATGAAATAATGCTCTATAATAAAAAACTCTAAGCCCTCATATTGGATGCTTAGAGTTTTATTTTTTTACTTTTTCTTAATCTCAAAAATTAACATATGACTATTCTCTAATGAGTTGATTTCAATATTTTCATCTCCCATTATAGCTTCATATTTTTCTGCAACTAAGTCCAGTATCTCAGTTTTTCCTTGAAAAAAGGCTATATAATATCCATAACCTTTCTCTGGTGAAAATTTTATTTTTTTACCTTTTTCTAAATAAAGTGCATATATATTTACACTTTGATATATATTTATGGGAGCTTCTTTCTCTCCTGAAGCAATCAATAAGAGTTTATTGACTCTATCTTCCCATTTAAAGTCAACCTGCCCATACTTTGGCTCATAGTTATTTTTATCTGGAATTATCCATATTTGAGCTAATCTTGTCTCTGTATCCTCCTCATTTATCTCTGAGTGGAAAACTCCAGTTCCAGCACTCATATACTGAACAGAACCCTTTTCAACCTTTCTTTTTTGATTATGAATACTATCTTTATGCGTTATAGCACCCTCCAATATATATGTCAATATCTCCATATTTTTATGTGGATGTGTTTCAAACCCTGTATGAGGAGCTATAATATCATCATTTATAACTCTAAGAGGTCCCACTCCTAAATTGTGAGAATCGTAATATTCACCAAAAGAGAAGTGATGAACAGAATATAACCAATCATATTCAGTTTCACCCATATGGCTTTTTAATTTTTTTATAAGCATTTTTACCCCCTTACAACATCTAATCTCTTGTAAAGTTATTCTAAAAAATATGCCTATATCCTTTTCTAAATTATAGAGCTTTTTTGAATATAACTAGCTGAATCTGTATGTATATAAAGTAATCTTCCATCTTTTATTTTATTTATTACCTTATCTGATATATCTTTTGGAATAGCGGGACACCCTAGACTTCTATCGAGTTTTTTAGCTCCTGGTCTAGGTTTAGCATACTCTGATCCATGTACTACTATTGCTCTCTCTTTAGCTTTATCATTTATTCCTTTTTCTAAACCAGCTATTCTCAATGAATATCCAAACTCTCCATTATATATATTTTCTGTTTTGTAAAACCCTGGAGAACTTTTATATGAGTTTACAGCATTTGAAAACTCTTTTGGTATACTGTCTCCACTATTTTTTCCATGCATCACATACGTTGAAAATAGAGTTTTTTTATTTTTTAAATCAATTACAAAGAATCTCTCTTTAATTGATGATTTAGTAAAGTCAATTATAGTTATTATATCCTCCTTTACATCTTTTAATTTTTTCATTCCAGAAATAGCATTTGAAAAGGTTGAAAAATCCATTTTATTTGTTAAATTTAACTCTTTATATAGCTTTTCTATTGAGCTATTTGTTGAAAAAGAAAAACTATTACTATTAAAGTTTTTATCCCTTACTTTTATATTATCTATTGAAATTGTTGGATTTAAGTTTAATTTTTCATTGATAGAATAACTTCCCATTGAAGCCATAGCAGAACTACCTAAAATAAGTAGAATAGATAATGTTTTTTTAATCATAAACACTCCTTCATATTTTTCTATTATCCTAAATTATATAGTAGCCTCTGTAAATAGTAAAGATTTTTTTCTTTTTTATAGGAAAATTTTCCCTTTCGCTGTATTAAATTATTAGACATATTACAAATTGTAAAGGAGGAGTCTAGTGTGGATCAACTTGTAGAAAAAACCATAATTACTATTACATCCATTGTTATAACAACTGTTGTTGGTCAATATTTTAATGTAGAACCTATTGGTCTTTTCTATACAGCAATAACATGTGTTATCATAACTCATGTAGATTTTGAAAAATTAATAGAGAATGCTAAAAATAGAGGTTTTGGAACTCTTATAGGTGGAATTATTGGTATTATTTTTTCCTATATCCCATTTCCTCTAATTCTAAAAGTAATAGTAGGTGAATTTATCATTATCCTATTCTGTGAAAAAAAATTAAAAATACCTTCAGCAATCGCATCTGTAGTTTTTCTTATTATAGTTTATAGAATTACATCTGAAGCTCCATATCTATATGGATTTAAAAGAGTATTAGATACATTTGTTGGTATTATTATAACAGTGGTAATAACATATATATTTAAAAAACTTAATATTTTAAAATAAAAAACCACATGATTTCTATTCAAGTGGTTTTTTCTATATTTTTATATCTATACCCCTAACTTATCTATATCCTAGAACAATGTTATCTTCCTAATAATATTTAATCTCTTTTTTTAAAAACATTAACTCTAAAACTGAACCTATTTCATAAAGTTTTCCTCTTCCTCTATTTAAAAGGTCTACTCTTAAACTAACACCTTTACACTCTATAAAATATCTAATAACATTTCCTAGAATTGAGAAATCCTTTACTCTTCCCTTTTTTATTATAAACTCATCAAGGTTATAGTTTCTTTCAAACTCTCTTATATAGATTGCTTCTGGTCTTATAGCAACGTTTCCAAAGACCTCATTCCCAAAAACTTTTGTAGTTTCATCCGCTTTTAAAATATTATAGTTCCCTATAAACTCAGCCATAAAAACTGTTTTGGGATTTGTATAAATCTCCTCTGGAGTCCCCACTTGTACTATATCTCCCCTATCCATAATAAATACTCTATCAGATATTGTTAGAGCTTCCTCCTGATCATGAGTTACAAAAATAGTTGTTACATGAGTCTTTTTTTGTATCTCTTTTAACTGCTCTCTTAAAGATTTTCTAACTTTTGCATCCAATGCTGATAGTGGCTCATCTAAAAGTAAAATTTTTGGTTCAGTAGCCAAAGACCTCGCTATAGCAACCCTTTGTTTTTGTCCCCCTGAAAGTTCATTGGGATAAAAATCTCTTTTTTCCTCAAGATGAACTAATTTTAACATCTCTTCAACTTTCCGCTCTATATAAGCTTTTTTCATTTTTTTCATCTCTAAACCAAAAGCTATATTTTCAAAAACTGTCATATTTGGAAAAAGAGCATAGTTTTGAAAAACCATTCCTATTCCACGATCTTTGGCTGATCTATCTGTCACATTTTCACCATCTATATAGATATCCCCTGCATTAATCTCATTTAGTCCCGCTATACATCTTAAAAGAGTGGACTTCCCACAACCAGATGGTCCTAATAGCGTTACAAACTCCCCTTTTTTTACAATAAAATTTATATTCTTAAAAACTGTTGTTTTATCATATCTTTTCTCTAAATTCTTTCCAACTATAAAGCTCATAATATCTATCTCCTATTATTTTTTTCTCCCAGATAAAATGCCAAAGTTGTTAGCATTAAAAGTATCATAAAATATGTGACTACCAGTGCACTAGAATAATGTCCACTATATCCACCCCTAATACTATTTATATACATCTGAACAGTTTGAAACTTTCCCCCAACTAGCATATTAACCAATAAAAACTCTCCAAATAGCATTGAAAAAGTTAAAAGCATTGATACACTAAGCCCTTTTGATATATTTGGAACTATAATTCTAAAAAATGCTATCTTAGTTGGAGCTCCAAGAATATTTGCACTTTCAATGAGTTCCCTTATATTTAAGCCATCTAAACTATTTTTGATACCTCTATAAACAAATGGATATGTCATAACAAAATATACTCCCACCAGGATATATATTGTTCCTACCAGCCTAAATGGTTCATTTGAATAGAGTTTTATAAGTCCTACAACCGCCACTGCACCTGGAATAGCAAAACACACTAAGACTAAGATATTCATTATTTTTTCCATTTTTTTAAAGTAGTATGTGGCTACAAATACGGTTGGGACTAATATTATCCCTATAAAAATCAGGGATATTGAACATAGCCAAAAGCTTTTCTTCACAGCATTTAAAAACATATCATTTTTAAAAATCTCTAAATACCACTTTAAAGTAATTCCCTGTGGAAGTAGAGTATTTGTCCATTTAGAACTAATAGAATATAGAAAAGTCCCAAATATAGGTAAACAAAGCGTAGTCAATATACTTGTTACTATCCACTTATGAATTTTATCTCTCATATCTTCCTCTTTTCCTTTTTAACAATAACTCATTTGTTATTACAACAAAAATCAATATTCCCCCCAGTAAAATTGACATCGCACTAGCTATTCCAGGTTCATATGTAATCTCTCCAGCTATATAGCTTGTAATTCTTATTGTCATTACATTGTATGCTCCATTTGTCAATGCCAATATACAAGCATAAGCACCCATAGCATTGGCAAACATGATTAGCACCGTTCCTAAAATCTCCTTTAACATAACTGGAATTCCAACTCTTTTCCAAAATGTAAAAGTTCCCCCTCCCAATATATTCACCATCTCTTGCCACTGTGGGTCCAATCTATCAAATACAGGATATAGAAGAAGCAGTCCTAAAGGTAGCTGAAAATATATGTACATAAGTATCAGTCCCGTTTTTGAATAGACATCAAAGCCATCTATCAATCCCATATTTTTTAGTAAAATTGTCATTACTCCATTGCTTCCAAGAAGAATAATAAATGCAAAGGCAAGTGGTATTCCACTGAAATTTGAAAGCATATTTATAAGTAGTAGTATATTTTTTTTAGACTCTTTTTTTAATCTATTCAGTGAGTATGCTCCTTGAAGTGATATCAATATCCCGGCAAAAGTTGATATAACAGCTAACTCTAAAGAGTTGGTAATAGATTGCTTTATAAACTTACTCTGAAATACATATCTATAGTTTTCTAAACTAATCTCATTAAATTCATTTAAAAAACTCCCTATAAAAACTGAAATAAATGGGCTTATCAAAAACATTGTCATCAGAACTATAAAGGGAATCAGTAAAAAAAAACCTTTTTCATGCTCTTTTAACTCTTTTTTTAATAGACATATTTTTTTAGTTCCTTCAAGTTTTAAAATATTTTCCAAGCTGTCCTCCAATCCTAACTTATTTCTAAAATTTCACAACATATTCTCTTTATATCTCTTTGAGTAATATTAGAATCTCTATATTTTTTAGATATGTCTCCCAATATCCAAAGTGGAACCTTTCTTTCAAGAGTAGTATCTCCTCCATGGTTTCCTTTCTCGTCCATTCCATGATCAGAAGTAACTATAATCTCATACCCCTGCTTTTGCCAAAGAGGTATAAAGTGTGATAAATAGAAGTTTAACTTATGAACTTTATTCTCATACTTCTTAGAAAGTCCTCCATATCTATGTCCTGCCTCATCTATATTCATAGTGTGTAATAGTAAAAACTCAGGTTTCTTATCTTTTATAACTCTATTAGTTAAAGTCAGTAGATGTGAGTCTGGATAGTTGTCCTCCCAATAGAATCTTCCATAATTTATATTTTTTTCTAAATTTTCAACTTCAATATCCTCTTCCATATTGAAAGGTCCATTGTATAGTTCATGTATCCAATGATATGCAATTGCTGCTGTTCTTAATCCCGATTTTCTTGCAACAGAGAATATACTTTCCTCCTTTGACATTCTATTTATCTGATTGTTTATTATTCCACTTTCTAGAGGTGTTTTTCCAGTTAAAATAGTTTCATACAGAGGTCTTGAAATGCTAGGAAGCTCACTTTTTAAAGTGAACTTTTCCCCTTGACCAGCCTCTTCTAAAGCTTTTAAATAGCCCATTTTATTACTTACATGGTCTCCCATACCATCAATTAAAATCAATATCAATTTTTTCATAAGCTCTCCTTATTTTCTATTTACTAAGACTTCCTCTTGCCAAATTCTTCCCAAATTTTTAGAAGTTTTATCCCAAGCTTCATGATTCTTTATAGCTTTTGCATTTTTATATTGCTCATCAGGAATCATTTTTTTCTTTATATCCTCTGGTAAATCAATTTTTCTTATTGGTCTTGCATTTCCTTTGGCTAAATTGATCTGTCCCTCATCACTAAATATATACTCTCTTGTCAGTTTAGCTGCATTTGGATTTTTTGCCCATTTATTGATTATTGTTGTATACCCACTTATTAAAGACCCATCAGATGGAATTAAAATCTCAAATCTATCCTTATCTACAGAATCTCTATAACTCAATCCATTAAAATCCCACATCAATCCGATTTCAACCTCTCCTTTTTCCAAGTTTTGAATATTTGGAGCTACTGCTGAAACTCTACCCTCTTTTGCTAAATTAGCAAAATATTTTATAGCTGGTTCTATGTTGCTTTCATCTCCACCTAATGCATAAGCTGCCGCTAAAATTGCACTAGAAGCCTGTGCAGCAGTCCCCACATCCCCTGTACTAACTTTATATTTACTATTTTTTAACTCTTCCCAAGACCTAGGTATATCTTTTTCTGGAATCTTATCCTTATCCACAATAAAAGCTATTGTTCCAGTATATGCTATCATCCAGTGTCCATCTTTATCTTTTGCCCACTCTGGCACCTCATCCCAATAACTTGTTTTATATGGCTGAGTTACCCCCTGTTTTAGAGCTATATTTGCAAATCCAGCACCTATATCCCCTATATCAGCTGTAGCATTTTTCCCTTCATTTTTAAACTTTGCGATCTCCTGTGCACTACTCATATCTGTATCACTGTGTTTTATATTATATTTATCTTTTATTTGATTCCAAGTATCCTTCCAGTTTGCCCAATTATCTGGCATTCCTACCGATAGAACTTCCCCTTCTTTCTGTGCTTTCTCTCTAATCTCTTCTAAAGTTTCTCCATAAGTTAAAACAGTTGATAAAAGTGTTACCAATAAAACAGTTTTTTTCATTATTTCTCCTCCCTAAAACTTTAATCCTAACTTACTCTATCACCTTCCTGTTAATATCAAATAAATTATAGGTAAATTAACTGTAAAAACTCTTTTGAAATTTTAAGTAAACTTGAAAAAAGAAACTTACTTCACTTTCTACAATAGACCTTTTCTTTTATACTTTTTAAATCTATCTGAATCCCAATGGCACTAGCAAATAGTATAATTGCTCCAACAATTTGATTTAAGCTCATAGTTTCAAATAGTATGAAATACGCAAAAATTGCTGAAAATACAGGTTCTAAGGATAGAATTACTGCCGTTGTTATTGCATTTACATGTTTTTGAGCGAGCAGTTGAAAAATATAACCAAGTGCTGTACTAAAAATACTTAGCAACACCAGGGAAACTATGAACCTTTTATTAGTAAAGCTTATAGGCTTATAGGGTATTATTTTAAATAGGAATAAACTATATACTGAAGTGAATCCAAATTGCAAAACTCCTAGAGTTATAGGGTTATATTTTTTTACTAAAATCTCCTATTAGAGCCACATGAAGTACAAATAAAATAGCACATAACAAACATAGAAAATCACCATATTGAATGGTTAAGCTCTCTTGAACTGATATCAGATATATCCCCAATATAGAGAGCAGCATAAATATAAAATTTTTATAAGCTATTTTTTCCTTTGATATGAAATATCCGAAAATTGGGATAAAAACAACCGATAAACTTATAATAAAACCTGCATTAGAAGCTGAGGTATATTTTAATCCCAATGTCATTGTTATAAATACAAATAATAAAATTATACTTAAAAGAGCTGAACACATCACTTCAATTTTTTTTATTGGTAATATTCTCTTTCTAAAAAAAACTAAAGTGACAACAAAAGAGAGTGCGAACCTATAAAAAATTAGTTGATAGGTTGTTGTATAATCTAAACATATTTTTGTTAAAACATATGAAGCTCCCCAAAATATAGCTGTTAAAAACAATAAAAAATTTGATTTCATAATTTTAATCCTCCACTTTGAAATTAAATTATCATTTACTCTATTACGTTATAGAAACTAAATTGTCAAATATTTGTTTTTATGTTTTGAATATATAATAGTTCTTAATAAAACAAAAAAAGTGCCAGAAACACATTCTGACACTTTATTTAAAAATATTTATATTATTTTTTACATTGCACTTCTGTATATTTCAATAATCTCCTCTAAAGTGGCCTGCTTAGGATTTGTAAATCCACACGCATCCTTTAAAGCATTTGTAGCTAAAGTTTTAAAGTCCTCCTCTTTAGCTCCCAACTCTTTTATACCTTTTGGAATCCCAATATCATTTGATAGTTTTACAATCTCCTCTATCGCTAAATCGGCTGAGTTATTCTCATTTAAAATATGAGGATTTACTCCCAATAATATAGCAACTTTTCTTAATTTATCCTTTGATACCTCTGCATTATATCTAACTACATGTGGAAGTAAAATAGCATTACACACACCATGAGGTAGGTCATAGAATCCTCCTAATTGGTGAGCCATTGCATGAACATATCCCAATGAAGCATTATTAAAAGCCATTCCTGCCAAGTATTCTGCATAGGCCATATTATCTCTTGCTTTAATATCTTTTCCATTGAATACTGCCTCTCTTAAATTCTTAGAGATCAGTTCTATAGCTTTTTCAGCACACGCATCTGTAACAGGAGTTGCAATTGTTGAAACATAAGCTTCTATTGCATGTGTTAAAGCATCCATACCTGTTGCTGCTGTTAAACTTTTTGGCATATCTATCATCAATTCAGGATCATTTACAGCTATTATTGGAGTTACATTTTTATCCACTATAGCCATTTTAACATGTCTATCCTCATCAGTTATTATACAGAATCTTGTCATCTCTGAAGCTGTTCCAGCTGTCGTATTTATTGACATTAAAGGAAGTTGAGGATGTGTTGATCTATCCACTCCTTCATAATCTTTTATATCTCCACCATTAGCAGCTACCAAAGCTATTCCTTTAGCAGCATCATGAGGTGAACCTCCACCAAAAGACATTACAAAATCGCAACCGTTATCTTTTAAAATTTTTAATCCATCATTAACATTTGTCACTGTTGGATTTGGTTTTGTTTCATCAAATATAACATACTCTATCTCATTCTCATCTAATACATTTGTTAATTTTTTAACTAATCCAATATTTACTAATATTTTATCTGTTACTATTAAAGATTTTTTTAACCCTCTTGATTTAATCTCTTTTCCTAGATTTTTAATACATCCCTCTCCCATATAAGAAATTGATGGCATAAAAAAAGCATATGACATAGTAGCCTCCTAATAAATGTATTTTTTAGTGTACACTAATAATAACTCTTTTTGTACTAAAAATCAATACTTTTTTTAATTTTATTGTTTTGAATTAGTATTCAAAGTATGTTTTTCACTCTTTCCATACCCTATCCTTTATTTCAAACCATTTTTCTAAAACTGGTTTTTTTAAATTATTATATATTGGATTTATTACTACCATTGGTTCATCTTTAACAGATATTCCCTCAACTCTCAGATATTCTCCATCTTTAAGCTCATTAAAAATATCAATCTCTTGTCCCACAATCATATTTATGACCTTACTATTTTTTATAACTTTCCATAATAAAATTTGTGAAGCAATTATTTTTATGTTTATATTCCCCTTGACCTCATCCCCTGGATATACTATATTTCCACTATTTTCCATTCTAAGTTTTATCTCTCCAATTCTTGAGATATAACTTCTTCCTTTTTTCATATTTTCTAAAATATTTTTTGTTTCATATTTGTCAAGTCTTATATAGTTTAAAGGATCTCCTAAAACCTCCCCATGATTATCGCTCCCACCAACTGCAAAGATTTTATGTCCATCACTCCATAACATATCCAGTGCCTCTAAGGCTTTTCTGTCATAGTATGGATTGTTATTCTCTCTTGTTGGTGAATTTATCACCTCTATAAAATCCAAATCTTTTAAATCAATATTATAAAATAATCCCAAGAACATTCTTGGCGTATTATGGAATGGGTGATTTAATGATATGTATCCCCCTTGATTTTTCACCTCTTGAAATATTTTTTTTAAAGAGCTTTCCCTTTCCTCTTTTTCATCTATTAAATCATAATAGTCAATTAACCTCTTTAATCCAAAGAGATTGAAGTGTCCTAAATCATCCAGAGTAAGTTCCGTTGACGGTATTATAGGAATATCTATATCTGGATATTTTGTCAGCACACTGTTGTGTTCAGTGGGACAGATAAAATCGATTTCTCTTTTTATCAGTTCTTTTTTCAAATCTCTTAAAGTTATAGCTCCATCTGAAATATTTGTATGGTTGTGAAGCTCTCCTGCATACCACTCCTTTGTATCAAAATAGTTATCTTTTAACCCTATTTTTTTCATATTCTCTTTTCTTATTAAATTTCCATTTTCTATCTTTATCTCCAATTCAAACTCATCATCCACACTATAGTTTTTTAAAACTTTTAATCTCCACTCTCCCTCTGGTAACTCTCCAGGAATACAGCAATTTGATGTACTTTCCCAATGGTTTGTCAAATAATACTTTTTCTTATTAGTTTTAAAAGACGTCAATATTCTAGTTCTTCCCTCACTATCCTCCAATGATATAATTATGTGTTCTAAAGGTCCTCTATTCAAATTTAAAGATATTCTATTAATATCTTTAGTCACTTCAAATCTATACTCCAATTTTTCTGTTTTTTTATTTTTATCAAACTTACCTCTGAATATCATCTCTATCCCCTCCCTAATATGTTATTTATATTTTAACAAAAATATGTTAAATAAAAATTAAGTTAAGGTAAATTTAAGGTTAAGAATCAAAAAAAGTTCATCTCAAAAAAAGATTTTTTTGCTTTTTCTTGTATATTTATATAGAATATATTGCTTTATTAAAAAATATATAG
>Charlie_p2__coassemble_1879_pt1 | contig 14738 bp, 16 predicted proteins | sample Charlie_p2__metabat2_low_PE_014 | metagenome-assembled genome bin Charlie_p2
TTAAATAAAGTTCTTGTGTTTTATTTAATTATATCATAATTTGATAATAAGGTGCTAAACTTATTATATAAAATAGCCAACGACCCTCCAGTTGATTGGTTATGAACCCGTTTAAAGAAGAGGTGTTCCCGTCACCTCTTCTTTTATTTTCTATTGCTTTTTTATTTTTTTTTGTTACAATTTTATTATCTTAAAAATATTTTAGGAGGTAAAAATGAAAATTAAACCCATTGGTAAAAGAGTTTTAGTTAAAGTTATAAACTTAGAGGAAAAAACATCAACAGGAATTATTTTAATACAGAATAATGATGAGAAGAACTATAGAGTTGGAGAGATTATCTCTTTGAGCAACAACTCTGAAATTACATCTCTATTCAACCTCAAGGACAAAGTTATATTCTCTAAAAAATCTGGTATGAAAATCAGTAACTCCTTAGAGGAGCAGATTTTACTGGAGATAGATGAAATCCTAGGAGTTGTTGAAGATTAAAAAAACCCCATTTTAAAATGGGGTTTTTTTATTAAAACTCTTTACCACCAGAAACTTTAACATCTACTTTATATTTATTTAATGCTTTTACTGCACACTCTAAAGCTTTAGTTATAGTACTAACTTCCATATATGGCATATTTTTCTTATCCACAACTTGCTCTGTTATATATGGCACATGGATAAATCCACCTTTTATATTTAAGTTATTTTTTGATATGTAGTAAAGCAGTGAATACATTATGTGATTACAAACATATGTACCCGCTGTATTTGAAACTGAAGCCGGTATTTTTGCTGATTTTATCTCTTCTACAATACCTTTAATTGGTAATGTTGCAAAATAAGCATTCTCTCCATCCTCATACACAGGAGTGTCTATCGGTTGATACCCCTCATTATCTGGAATTCTACCGTCATCCATGTTAATAGCCACTCTCTCTACTGATATATCATATCTTCCACCAGCTTGTCCAATACATATTACCACATCTGGTCTATGCTCCTCTATACCTGCAAATAGCTTCTCTGCAGATTTTTTAAAAACTGTTGGTATCTGTAACTTTATTACCTCTATTCCATCTAAGCTATTTTCCATCGCTTTTACAGCTTCCCATGCTGGATTTATACTTTCTCCTCCAAATGGATCAAATCCTGTAATTAAAACTTTCATTATGCTACCTCCTAAAAATTAAAATGCTAAGAAATACATAAGTACAATATGTATTGCAAGAAGAGGTACAGCCACACCCACTTGCTTCAATATTACACCATTTTTATTTTTCATCTCCAATATAGATGCTGGAACTATATTAAAGTTAGCTCCCATTGGAGTCAATAGTGTTCCACAAAATCCAGCTGTTAATCCAAGAGCTCCAACTATAGCTGGGTTACCCCCTTGAGCAATAACGAAAGGATATCCTATTCCAGCTGTTATTACTGCAAATGCTGCAAATCCATTTCCCATAATCATTGTGAATATTGCCATAGCCAAACAGTAAACAGTTACACCTGCTAAAATATTTCCCTCTGGAACAACACTTCCCATTATTCCTGCAATTACAGTTCCAACTCCAGCTTTGGCAAAAACTGATCCCAAAGAACCTAAAAGTTGAGGTAGAATAACTGTAGGTCCCATCTGTTGTAAGATTCTACTTGAATCATAAGGAATCTTATCAACTTTTTCCTTTGTTACTACCATAGTTACAACCAATGCAACTATCGCTCCTATTCCAAGTCCTATTAATCCACCTAGTTTTGTAAACTGAGCTATTGAAAATGCTACAACTCCAATTAATCCAGCTGGTACAAATAGCATATTTCCAATCTTTTTTGCCTGTTTCTCCCTAAACTCCTCTGAACTTGTTGTAAATAGAGCCAGTGAAACGGATTTTGTTGCACTTAAAGCTCCCATCACTAGTAGTAATCCACCAACTATTGCCGGACTTACATAGGGTCCACCTATAAATAAAAATCCAAATATTATCCAAAAAGCTGCTGATCCAACTCTTTTAGGATTATTTTTATCTAAAAATGAGTATACTCCACTTATTAATAAAACTATTCCGCAAAGTATATACATAAACTCTAATAACATCTTTGTATCCATTAATTTTATCCTCCTACTTTGCCCTTAGCTTTTTTATCTTTCTATCTAGACGATAGTATTGGAAATATGCCAATAATAAAGTTATAACTGCCACTGGAATCGATGCTTTTGCCACATCATAGGCTTCAACTTTAACACCTAGCTCCTGTAAAGTTCCAACTATCAATAAAACTCCAGATGAAGCTACGAAAACGTTTTGTCCAAAGAAGTTACCATAGTTTTCAGAGGCATTTGTAATACCTTTTAAATCCTCATCTAACTCTTCAGAAACCTTCCCATCCTTTTCAATAGCACCCTTTGCCATAGGATAAATAAGTGGTCTTATAAACTGAACATGTCCACCTAGTCTCATAGATAAAACTGCGGCTAACATTCTAACAGTTACATATATTGATAATACTTTTCCAGCTGTTGCACCCTTTAATTTTGATATACAGATTGATGCTCTCTCTCTTAAACCGTTTCTTTCCAATATTCCAACTACAGCCAGTGTCAATAGTAAAAGAGTCATATATCTAGTTTGAACAAAAGCTGTTCCTAAAATATTTAAAACCTCAACAAAGTCAATTCCTGCAACAAGTCCTGTTGCTATCCCAGCTATTAAAACAACAGCTATCGTATCTAATTTGATTATAAACCCTATTAGAATAATTAATACCCCTATTAATTTAATCACAATATCTCACCTAAATCCTCTCTTTTAAATGAATATCTTTTTCCACAGAAATGACACTCAGCTTCTATCTCTCCTCTTTCAGCTAAAATCTCTTCTAACTGCTCTTTTCCTAGAGTGATAACACCTTTATAGAATTTTTCTCTATCACAATTACAGTTATATTTTATCTCTTTAGAGTCTAAAATCTCATAAGGTTCAACTAACTTTTCATGATTTTCATCACTCATATCCTCATATAGAAGGTGTAAAATTCTCTCTAGATCCATTCCACCTCTAAATAGCTCAGATACACTTCTAATTGCTGCAATTTTATTCTCTAACTCAACAATGAACTTCTCCTCTGCTCCAGGTAAAAGCTGAATCATATATCCTCCAGCTGATCTCACTGTCCCTTCATTTTCTAAATCTACTCCTAGGGCTATAACCGTTGGAGTTTGCTCAGATGTTACATAGTAGTATGCTATATCATAAGCTATCTCTCCACTTTCAATTGTTGAAACTCCAACATATGGGTCTTTAAGTCCTAAATCTTTAATCACATGTAAAGTTCCACGTCCAACTAAGCCCTGTACATCAGGTTGTCCATTAGCTTTTGTTGGTAAATCCGCTTCAGGATTTGACATATAACCTTTTACTCCATCCCTATCCACAGTGGCCACCATTGTTGATAGTGGTCCATCTGTTGTCGTTCTAAGTGTCAAAACATCCTCACCTTTTAATGTAGCTCCCATCATCTCAGCGGCTGATAGAAGTCTTCCAAAAGCAGCTATCGCTGTAGGGCTACACTTATGGATATCCAAAGCCTCTTGAACGATATCTTTTGTATCTACAAGAACAAATCTTGCATTTTTACTTACTCCTCTAATTAATCTACTCATTTTTTCACCTCTAATATTCAATATAATCTCTTAACTCTTCATATTTTTTTATAGAAATAATCTTTTTTAACTCTATATTATTTCTGATAATACCAATTTCGTGGTATTTTCTAATAGATTGTATTTCTTTTTTACTAAAACCATAGTATGTTAAAGTTTTATCATCAACTTTATTTATATTAAATCTTTTTAGTTGAACACCCTTAGGTTCTTCAAATTTAAGTTTTAACTTTTCATAAGTTTTTCTTCCAATACCAGATATTCTAACCATATCACTCAAGTGTGTATAACCACCTGTTATATCCCTATACTCTATTATTTTATCAACATAATTTTTAGAAATTCCACTTTTTAACATCTCATCTTTACTGGTTTTATTTATGTCCAACATCATATTTTGAGAGTCTAATGTGTTTTTACTTTTTATAACTTTAAATTCACTTTTTACTGAACTATAGGAAAATGTTGAGATTATCAAAAGTAAAATTGAAAAAACAAACTTTTTCATACTATCTCTCCTTAGAGAAAAACTCTATTTTTTTATTGTGTCTCATTCTCATCTCGGCAATATATAGTGCTGGGTCTTTAGGATTTACCAATCTCTCTATCTGGTCTATATACTCAGTTTCCTTATGTATAGCTTTACTTATAGCTCCACCACCCAGTCCCATAGTTTGCTGATTCTCCTCTATCATCTCTATATTAAATCTAGATTCAGCTCCAGGAATGGAGTAACCTACATTCTCACCCCAATCTAAGCTGTTTTTTTGACGATACATATAGTATGGTTCCATACCCTTTTTCTTTACCAATTTAGCTATTGCAGTTTCAACTTTAACTCTTTCCACTTCAGACTCCTCAAAATCCTCACGGTATAAAGGTGAACCTTTTTTCTTTGCCAAAGAGTGAATTGTTAAATTTTCTATATCATATTTTTCCAGCTCTTTTAAGGTATTTAGTATATCCTCTATACTTTCTCCTGGTAACCCCAATATCAAATCCATATTTAAAATAAAGCCCAACTCTTTTATATCTCTATAAACTTCATCAAAATGCTCTCTATTAAAAGTTCTATTCAACGCTTTTAAAGTTTCCTCTTTAAAAGTTTGAGGGTTTAAACTCACCCTATCTACACCATATTTTTTTAATATCTCCAACTTCTCTCTTGTTATTGCATCCTCTCTTCCAGCTTCAAAAGTAAACTCTTTTAAATTTGAAAGATCCATATGTGTATGAACAGCTTTTAAAAGTCTTTCAGTGTCTTCCTCTGTTAATATACTCGGTGTTCCTCCTCCTATATACAGAGATTCATACTTATATCCTTTATCTTTTGAGAGCTCTCCCACAAGCTCAATCTCCTCTAAAAGAGTTTCTATAAACTTTGGATAGAACCTTCCAAGACTACTTTTTATCTCATATGAGGCAAAGGAACAATACCTACATTTCGATGGACAAAATGGTATTCCAATATACATATTCATAGCGTCCTTATTCAATAGTTTCTCCTCTGTTTCAATAACTCTCATCAGAAGTTCTATCTTTTCCAAACTGGCCAAATACATATTGTTTAAAAGTTTTTTTACTCTTTCTTTTGAAAATCCCATTTGCATAAGTCTTCTAGTCATTTTAGTGGGTCTTACACCTATTAAACTTCCCCAGGGATAGTTTTTATTAAGTGCTTTTAAAAGTCCCCCTTTTAACATGATTAAGTTCTGATCCTCTATTATATGCTCAAAATTTTCCTCTTCCATAAGAGCTTCTTTTCCATCTATCTCAACTCTTACAAGAATCTTATTATCTTTATAACTCACTTCACCTTTTATATCCTTACCGACCTCTTTAGGTAATAAGATTCTTACAAACTCCTCTAAACTTCTTTCACTTAGAGGAAAGTTAGTAACTACTGACACTTAAATACACCACTTCCTATTTCATTAATAATAAAACTAAAATTCCAATTATGATTCTATATACTCCAAAAGCCACAAAAGTTCTCTTTTTGATATATCCCATAAACCATTTAATAACTATATATGCCACCACAAAAGAGATAACTGACCCAACTATTAAAAGCTGCCATTCCAATGTTGTAAAATTAAGCCCATTTTTCACAAGTTTCAATAGTGTTGCCCCTGCCATAGTAGGTATCGCCAAGAAAAATGAATACTCTGCCGCTGCTGCTCTAGAAACTCCTAAGAGTAAAGCTCCCACTATTGTTGCTCCTGAACGAGAAGTTCCAGGAATCATAGCCAAGCACTGAAAAAATCCTATTGTAAAAGCTAATCTATATGTCATCTCTTTTATTGAGGTAACTCTTCCTTTTAGGTTCTTTCTCTCAACTAAAATGAATATAATTCCATAAAGAATCAACATACTAGCAACTATTGTAGTGTTATCCATAAAAAATTCAGATATATAGTCATCTGCCAATAACCCTATAACTCCAGCTGGTAAAACTCCAACTATTATCTTTGCCCACAGAGAAAATTTATCTTTAAACTCCTCTTTTGTCTTTACAAATGGTGTTAAGTCTTTCCAAAAGTATGCCACAACTGATAAAATAGCTCCAAATTGAATAATAACTAAAAAGTTATCCATAAAATTTTTAGATACCAGTGGAGAGTTTATAAATCTCTCCACCAATATCATATGCCCTGTGCTACTTACAGGAACAAACTCTGTCATTCCCTCTACAATTCCCAGTATAATAACTAGTAAAAATGGGTTCATCTCATCTCCTCCTATAGATAGCTATCGTCTTTTTTAAGATATGTTACGTAATCTGCTACACCATCCTCTAATGAGTAGAACTCCTTTTCATAACCAGCCTCTCTCAATTTTCTCATAGAAGCCTGAGTGAAATACTGGTATCTTCCTCTTAAATCCTCTGGCATTGGAACAAACTCTATTACTTCCTCTGTTTTTAATTCAAAGTTTCCACTTGCATTTTTCATAGTTTCCATAGATAGATCATGGAAACTTCTTGCCTCTCCTGTTCCTATGTTATAAACTCCTGATGGAACCTCATTGAACATACAGAAGTATAGCATATCCACAACATCTTTAATGTAGATAAAGTCTCTTAACTGCTCCCCATCTCTATATCCCTCTTTATGAGATTTAAATAACTTTACTCCACCATTTTCATTAAACTGGTTAAATGTGTGGAATACCATTGAAGCCATTCTTCCTTTATGGTACTCCTGTGGTCCATATACATTGAAAAACTTAGCTCCTATCCATTGTTTTGGTGCTTTTTCCTGTTTAAATGCCCAATCATCAAAAAACTTTTTAGAGTATCCATATTTGTTTAGTGGCATTAATTTTTTTAACTCCTCTGGTGTTCCTTCATCGCTATACCCCTGCTCTCCTGCTCCATAAGTAGCTGCTGAAGAAGCATAAACATACACTATATCCCTATCTGCACAGAAGTCCCAAAGTTTTTTAGAATACTCATAGTTATTCTTCATTAGAAGATCTCCATCTTTCTCTGTTGTTGCAGATATAGCTCCCATATGTAAAACTGCTGTTACCTTGCTCGCATTCTCCTCATTTTCAAGCCATACAAAAAGCTCATCTCTATCACACCAGTCAGCATAATCTCTCTTTCTTAAATTTAGCCATTTCTCCTCTGTTCTCAATTTATCCACAGCTAATATATCATTTATTCCCATCTCATTTAATTTCCAAACGTAAGCACTTCCTATAAAACCAGCTGCTCCTGTTACTATAATCATCCTTTATTCCTCCTCGCTTTTTCTCTTTAATAAATCTTTTATATCCTCTTCGGCAATAGATGCATGAGCTATATCAACACCAACTCTATTTCCACCATGAAAATCAGATCCACCAACTTTTAATAATCCCTTTTCAGTGGCTAATTTTCTATAATACTTTGTTTCTTTGGATGTATATGAACTATACTCCACCTCTAAACCATCTAATCCAGCTTCTATTAAAATATCCAGTATTCTCTCAGTTCTCTCTCTAGAATCACAAATTAGACTGGGATGAGCCAAAGCTGATATCCCGTTGCACTCTTTTATAAGTTTGATAATCTCTATAGGATTTGAGCTTCCCTTTTCCACATATGCCACGCCATTTCTACCTAAATATTGTTTAAAAGCTTCCCCTTTTGAATAAACAAACCCTTTATTCATCATAACATTACAGATATGGGCTCTACTAACTATGGTTCCAGTGGCTTCTTTCTCCACCTCTTCCATGGTTATTTTTAACCCTAAACCATTTAATTTTTTAATAATTTTTTCATTTCTCTCTTTTCTGGCTATCTTTAACTCTATTAGTTTTGACGCTAATTTTTCTGATTTTTCTTTTAAAAAATACCCTAAAATATGAATTTCATATCCCTCATATGAACATGAAAACTCTATTCCAGGTATAAATTCTAAATCTAACTTTTGAGCTATCTCCCTTCCTTCAGAGATACCCTCCATAGTATCGTGATCTGTTACTGCTATACCTTTTAAACCTATATACTTTGCTCTTTTTAAAAGCTCCTCTACGGTAAATGTTCCATCTGAATATGTTGTATGAGTGTGAAGATCATACCTCTCACTTAAATCCTTCATAAGACTCCTCCCTTAAGTAAAAATGGCACCTTTATCTCTAAAGGCGCCACAGTTTTTTAGTCATCCCACTTTTCTAATTTTGAAAAATACTCTGAATAAGCAAGGTATAAAGCCTTTGCATTTATATTATTCTTCTCTAACTTTGTCTTATCTGTTTTCTTATAGATATTATTTACCTCTATAACCCTTGGAGATACCTCTACAAAATACCATGATTTTGAATCAAAGAACTCCCCTCTTTTTATAAACTTATTTAAAAGTTTTCTAAATCTTTTTATCTCTTTTTCTGATAGGTCACTCTTTTTAGAGAACTCAACTATTTCAGCCCACTCCTCTTTTGTTGCAACCTCATTAGCTATATGATTCGATGGGTTATCCATTCTAACATATGATTGAGCCACCATATATTTTGCTAATCCCGCTGGATCTTTAAAATTCTCATCTTTTAAATAATACTCTCTTGGAAGTTTTTTTACAGTTTTCTCTAAAATAGAGTTAAACTCTTCCTGATCGGCCTCTGTAATCTCCCCTTTTGTTTTTAATGAATCTAAAAACTTAACCTGCTTTTGATCTAACTTTTGATTTCTAGCTAAGAAACTTATAGGTTGATCTGCTCCATACCAGTCCTCAAGCTCTGACTCTCCCACTATAACTGTGCTGAAAGTTTCTTCCCAATTTTTCATGGCAACTGTATCAACTTTATACTTCTCTTGTAAATTAACATTGTTTTTATTCAGTGAGCTACACGCTGTTAATGCAGCTAACATTGCAACTAGAACTACAGTTTTTTTCATTTTTCCTCCCTACACTCTTCCACAACATTTTCCGTATATTTTTCCACTTCCACATTTACAAGGGGAATTAAAATCTAGCTCCTCTTCTACCCCAGGCTCTACAACTTCCTCCTCTGGATTTTTAACAACAACTTTAAACATATAAGATGTAGCTTCTGTCTTAATTGTTGATAACATTCTTGAATACATATCTCCAGATATTATCTTATACTCTACAAGTGGATCCTTTTGTCCATAAGATCTCAGGTAAATTCCCTCTCTAAGGGCATCTAATGCTTTTAAATGTTCTCTCCATCTCGCATCTACCACTTCAAATAAAACATATTTTTCAACTTTTCTCATGATTTCAGGGGATATCTCTTCCTCTTTTCTCTTATACTCTTTTTCTATATCTCCATATATCTTATCTACATACTCCTCTACTGTTAGAGCTTTATACTCTTCCATATCAGTTATCTCATAACCATATTTCTCAAGAAGAATATCTTTAACTCCAACTATATCCCACTCATCTTTAAACTCTCCAACAAATCTTTCTACAACTATATCAGAGATACTTGATTTTAGCATTCCTAAAATTGTCTCTTTTAAATCCTCTTTTTCTAAAGCTTCATTTCTACTAGCATAGATAGCTTCTCTTTGTTTATTCATTACATCATCAAACTCAAGAAGATTTTTTCTGATTCCAAAGTTTCTAGATTCAACTTTCTTTTGAGCATTTTCAATGGCTTTATTTATCATTCTATGTTGAATTGACTCTCCCTCAGGTAATCCAAGTTTTTCCATAACCCCTTGAATTCTCTCTGATCCAAATAGTCTCATTAAATCATCCTCTAAACATAGATAGAACTCTGATGCACCAGGGTCTCCCTGTCTTCCAGCTCTTCCTCTTAGCTGATTATCTATTCTTCTAGACTCATGTCTCTCTGTACCTAAAATAAATAGTCCTCCAGCTTCGATTACCTTCTGTTTCTCATCTTCACATTCAGCCTTATATTTATCCAAGATCACAGGATAGTTTCCTGCATCTCTACTTCCTATCTCTGCAATCGCTCTAAACTCTGGGTTTCCACCTAGCATGATATCAGTACCTCTACCAGCCATATTTGTAGCTATTGTTACCGCTTTATATCTACCTGCTTGAGCCACTATCTCAGCTTCCTTAGCGTGAAGTTTAGCATTTAGCACATTGTGAGGTATTCCCTTAGCCTTTAATAATTCTGATAGCTCCTCTGAACTTTTTATGGATACTGTACCCACTAAAACTGGTTGCCCTTTAGCGTAAAGCTCCTCTATTCTCTTTATAATAGCATCTGTTTTCTCCTTTTTAGTTTTATAAACTAAATCTGGGAAATCAACTCTTTGAACAGGTTTATTTGTTGGTATTACAATTACCTCTAAACCATATGTATGCATAAACTCCGCTGCTTCTGTTTCAGCTGTACCTGTCATACCTGCCAATTTATCATACATTCTAAAGTAGTTTTGAAGAGTTATCGAAGCTAGCGTTTGATTCTCTCCTGCAACATTTACACCCTCTTTTGCTTCTATAGCCTGGTGAAGTCCATCAGAGTATCTTCTACCTTCCATAGCTCTACCTGTAAACTCATCTATTATAACTACCTCTCCCTCTCTGATTAAGTAGTCTCTATCCTTTATAAACAGCTCTTTTGCCTTTAGGGCTTGATTTAAATAGTGAGTTAATTCAACGTGCTCTGGTGAGTATAGATTATCTATATTCAGTAGTTGCTCTACTTTTTTGATACCTTTCTCTGTTAAAACTATATTTCTAGCTTTTTCATCTACTTCATAGTCTCCCCACTGCTCATCAGGGATATTCATCTCTTTCTTTGTTTTAGCATCCTTTATCTTCTCTGTCTCGAAACTTCTATCCAATCTAAAAGCCACCTGACAGAATACAGCATACCATTTTGTAGTCTCTGAAGCCGCTCCTGATATAATAAGCGGTGTTCTAGCCTCATCTATAAGTATTGAGTCAACCTCATCCACTATACAGAAGTTTAATGGTCTTTGAACCTTATCCTCAACTTTGTTGACCATATTGTCTCTCAAATAGTCAAATCCAAACTCAGAGTTTGTACCATAAGTTATATCAGCTTCATAGGCCGCTTTTCTTGCTGCATTTTCCATTCCATTTACAATTACTCCTGAAGTTAATCCCAGGAACTCATAAACTCTTCCCATTAACTCCCTATCTCTTTGCGCCAGATAATCATTGACAGTTATAACGTGAACTCCCTTTCCACTTAACGCATTTAAATAAACTGGGGCTGTGGCAACCAATGTTTTACCTTCTCCAGTTTTCATCTCTGTTATTTTACCCTCATGAAGCACTATTCCACCAATTAATTGCACATCATAGTGTCTCATTCCGTGAACTCTCTTCGATGCTTCTCTAACCACTGCAAAAGCTTCAACTAGAACATCGTCTAATGTTTCTCCCTTTTCCAATCTTTCTCTAAATTCGTAAGTTTTCCCCTTTAACTCATCATCTGAAAGCTTCTCTATTTCAGGTTCTAATGAGTTTATCATTGCTACTAATTTTTTAATTCTCTTGACCTCTCTGTCATTTCTTGTACCGAAAATTTTCTTTAATAAATCTCCAAACATTCTTACGTCCTTCCTAGCTTTTTTGTGCTTATTTGTTATTCAATATATTACCATAATTAGATTTATTAGTCAATTTATAGACCATGTCATAAATTTTTGACCCACGATTCAAAAAAAGCTATTAATTCGCTAAAAAATATGTTATATTGTAAATAATTTAACAATATATTTTAGGAGGTTTTTTATTTTGCGTATATTTAATTCTGCTAAGAAAATAATCCCTGGGCTACTACTTTGTATTTTGATTGCACAACTTGGAGTTTTTCTTGGGAAATTTATCCCAAGTATCGGTGGAGCTCCCCTTGCTATTTTCTTAGGTTTAATAGCTGGAAATACTTTTGCTAAATCAACTATTTTTGCTCCTGGTTCTAAATTTTCTGAGAGCGACTTACTTTCATATTCAATTGTTTTATTAGGTGGTACACTTAGCATAAATACTATTTTACAACTAGGTTTTTCTGGTATTGCATTTATACTTTTACAGATGGCTTTAACAATTACTCTAACTATGTTCATTGGTAAAAAACTTGGTTTTTCTAAGCATTTTAGAGCTCTTATGGCCAGTGGAAATGCAGTTTGTGGATCTTCAGCTATCGGTGCTAGTTCCCCTGTTATAAATGCAGAGGATAATGACAAAGGGATATCTATAACTATTGTTAACTTGACAGGAACTCTACTTATGTTTGCTTTAATCCCCATTGCTGGCTTTTTATATAACTTTGAAACACTACATACCTCAGCTCTTATAGGTGGTATTTTACAATCAGTTGGGCAGGTTATAGCTGCTGGAAGTATGGTTAATCATCAGGTTCTTGAAATGGCAACTATCTTCAAAATTGTAAGAATTGTATTTTTAGTCATAGTTGTAATATGGCTTTCTAAAGAGTTTCATAATAAAGAGATAGAGATGGATACTGAATTCGCTTTAGAGGAGGAGGCATATAGTAAAAAGAAAAATAATATATCTGTTCCATGGTATATTATTGGCTTTTTTATTCTTTGTATCCTTTTTAGTTTTGGTTTAATCCCACCTGAGATATCTAAAACTTTTAAAATGATCTCATCTAAGTTCGAAATTGTTGCCCTTGCTGGTATAGGTATGAGAGTAAATATTAGTGAACTGGTTAAACAAGGACCTAAGGCCTCTCTTTATGGTCTTTTAGTTGGATTGAGTCAAATTGTTATAGCCATTGTTTTAATCAAATTCTTCATATAAAAAAACTGGAAATAATCCAGTTTTTTTATTTTTTTAATATATTAACGACGTCTAAAAGATCCTTTGCAACAGCATATTTTCCTCTGATCTCTTCCTCCACTTTTTTTCCATAACCAGTTAAAACTAAAATAGATTTTAATCCAGCTTTTTTACCTGCCTCTAAATCCCCTTTTTTATCTCCAATCATAAAAGAGTTCTCTATGTCTACACCATACTTTTCTATTCCTTCCAACAGCATCCCTGGATTAGGTTTTCTACAGTTGCAATCAACCTTGTATTTTCCTATACCCTTCTCTGGATGATGTGGACAATAGAAACATTCTAAAATATCGATTCCAAACTCTTTTAATTTTTTTGTCATCTCATTGTTTAATTTTACTAAATCCTCTTCACTATAATAACCTCTAGCGATTCCAGATTGATTTGTCACAACAATAAACTCATAACCCATCTCTTTTAACTCTTTTAACCCCTCAACTGCATTTATTTCAAATTCAAAATCTTCCCACTTATGTAAATAAGATTTTTCTACATTTATAGTTCCATCTCTGTCTAAAAATATAACTTTTTTCATCTTTTCCTCCTCTCTTTTTATATATTATTATATCATTCTTATAAAGGATTTTTTAGTTTATTCAGAATATATTTATATTAAGTAGTTGGGAGGGATTTTTATGAATTTAAAAGATATTATTAAATTTATAGGCTCTTTAGCCTTTACATCAGCAATTTTGACGGTGACCGTATTTATTCTTAACTATAAATTTAAAGACTTTTTAAATAAAGTTCTAAATGGTAAATTAAGTCATCTTCAATTGCATAAAATTTTAGGAATGACAACTATAGCTTTAGGAACACTACATGGTTTAGGAATGGCTCTACTATACCCTACAGTTTTAAAAAAATACACTGGTATGAGCGGTATCCTACTTTTAACTCTATTTTGGATTTTAGGAACACTTCCCTTTGTTGTAAAAAAAGTTCCTGTTAAATATAAAAAAAGGGTTCTTAAAAGCCATAAAATTTTAGGTGGTATCATATTTATATTTATAATTATTCACATATCACTTTAGGGAGGCATCATGGATTTTTCAGAAATTTTATTTATGTTAATCATTGGAGTTGGAATGGGGTTTAGTTTAATGGGAATGTCAACCTCCATTCTTTTCTCTCCAATACTTGTTGCAATATATGGATCAAAATTAGGAAATGGTATTATGTTTATCCCATTTTTAGTGGCTGATTTTTATGTTTCATATCTATATCGAAATAATTATAATAAAAAAATTGTTTTAAAGCTTATACCTTTTTCTGTAGCAGGAATGGTTATTGCTGCAATTTTTGCCAATACAGTTTCAGAAAGAGTTTTTAGAACCATTATAGCCACTATTGTTATTTTTGCCAGTGTTCTATTCTTTCTAAAAAAATATGAGAATAAGCTAACAAAACTTTCATGGCTATTTGGAATTTTTGGTGGAGCTTCATCCTATTTAGCCAATATCTCAGGTCCTATATTCAATGTTTACCTACTTAGTTATGAGCTAAATAAAGAGGAGTTTATAGGGACAAGAGCGGTATTTTTCACTGTTATCAATATCTTTAAACTCTTTATGTATATATTTATTTTTAAAAATATAAATACCTTTACTATCACAAGAGGTGCAATGGCTATTCCAACAATATTTCTAGGTGTTTTTTTAGCTAAGAAACTTCTAAAAATAATGGATCAAAAGATTTTTAACACCATTGTTGTATCTTTAGGGCTTATAGTGGCTATAAAAATGCTGCTATAAGCATTTTTTTACAAAAAATAAAAAAGATTGGCAACTTCCTATCCTCCCAGGGGGCTGCC